>ENA-ORSA01003132-ORSA01003132.1-human-gut-metagenome-genome-assembly--contig:-NODE-3132-length-10855-cov-4.428796_pt1 | contig 10855 bp, 7 predicted proteins | sample MGYA00242179_ERZ509142 | MGnify/ENA primary metagenome ERZ509142 (study PRJEB26280, sample SAMEA2338659) | human gut metagenome | biome: human gut; feature: human-associated habitat; material: faeces... | reverse complement strand
AACGCCCGTCGTCCATGCGTTTCATGGAGTGCAGTATGCGCCGCTGCACGGGCTTCAGTCCGTCCTCTATGTGGGGCACGGCACGCTCCAGTATCACGTAAGAAGCATAGTCGAGAAACCAGTTCTGGTACATCCCGCTAAGGTGATGCACGGCCGAAGCGTCAAACCGGCTGACGGGCTTGTACCCCTCGCCACCGGCCTGTGCGCCGCCATCCTCGGGCTGCACGGCGTCCCCGTCAAGTTCCTCGATGCTCTCGTTGTCCTTTATCTCGTCGTCCATGATGATGTAGTTGTATGTGAAGAAAATGCCGCCGGGCGGCATTAAGCGCGGCGCAGGCTCGTGTCCGCACCGCTTTGCAAGGTACAAAGATAATTCAAATCGGGCAAAATGCAAAATAAAATCGGGCGAAACGAGCGATTATTTTCATTTCCGAGATGATGCCTGTCTTATTCAGATACATCCCGAAAAGCGTGAAAACGCAAAAAAATGGTTTTATTTCAATAAAGTGCTATAAAGGTTTTCGCTACGCAAAATTATGTTAACGGGAACGTGAGTCATAATCACGTTAAGCCTCTGAGAAGGCCGACGGCGCGCACGAGAACGCCGTTCGGCGTGAAAAACGGCGCTTTTCGGCATTCTGCGTATCGTGCTTTATATCAACCACTTACGTTCGAAAGACACTGCACATACGCTCAACAGCCTTGTCAAAGACGGCCTTTCGTGACGCCAAAGACGGTCTTTGGCATCACGAAAGGCCGCCTCCGGCACAGCTTCCGGCGGCCTTCTGAGGTACAAAACAGCATATTTATACATCCAACATACAATATTACGCTGTTTCAGAAGCAAAAAAGCACCTTGCGGCACGCGTCTAAGCGCCAGTCGATTTCTATTTCGACGATTTGCATTGTAAAGAAAAACGAAACGGCAAAAGTTAAATAACGTTTAACAAGAAGTATCTTCCACGGATGCACCCAACGGCTTGCTTCACGGCACAAGCAGCCCACCCACGCCGGCATATACTGCCATGATATACATCACGCAGCACCGCCGGTATGAAAATTATCGCTCGTTTCTCACGCTTTTATTTTGCATTTCCCCAATTTTATATTACCTTTGCACCGCCGTTTCACGAAAGGCGGCACAACAGACATGCGCTTGTGGCGGAATTGGTAGACGCGCCAGACTTAGGATCTGGTGTCTCGCGACGTGTAGGTTCGAGTCCTATCAGGCGCACAGAAAGAAATGCCAAGTGGCTGACAGCAAGCCACTTGGCGTTCTTATTTTCACCAAACCGGCATAAGTCCACGCCAAACGGCACAATCGTAAGCCGCCAAACCTTACCCGGAAAAACAAAAAGGCCGCACCCATTATCACGGATGCGGCCAACGAATTGACTGGTACGGCACCGATACGGGCCGTCATTTCCTCTCGTCTTTCAATACTTTGTCTTGCCTGTTGAAGTACATATAACCTACAACGGCTATCACAATAACCAATATTGACGCTATAACTGCTCCCATAACTATTTCTCCTTTTCTTTTATCATTGACAATCCTACAATCAAAGTAACCAACACCGCCACTACAAGCAGGGCGTAAACATACCACGCCCATTCATCTATACCATTAAATACGGACGACAATAAAATTGCCGTTGCCATATATTTGGCTATATCCATAAGCCATTTGCCCAGTTCCTTCTTCATACTTCGCAAAGTTATACATTATTCCGCAATATACAAAACGGTTGACACAAAATAAACATTTATGGCCGGAAAGAGGCCGGCATATATAATAATGTGTCACAGGCAGGCGCCACTCTGCCTCCGTCAGGCCAACACTCATTCCACCATAGGCGGCAAAGCTTCATGCCGCAAGCCTCTCACCGTCATACATTTATACTCTTATTTTACAAGCATTTACAAGATTTGGTGCAACAGAGTTTTCCATTTCGGACAACTTTCGGCAAAAAAAATATCGGCAAATTATCCGAAAAGTATTTCTTTTTATCAAAAAATGTTCGTAGCTTTGCACCACATTCAATATACTCTTGTCATCATGGAAAATAAACAAACTTACTCTTACGAGGAAGCATACCAGGCCTCTTTGGCTTACTTCGGCGGCGACGAGCTGGCCGCAAGGGTATGGGTCAACAAGTACGCGCTGAAAGACAGCTACGGCAACCTGTTTGAAAAAACACCGGCCGACATGCACTGGCGCATAGCCAACGAAGTGGCCAGGATTGAAAACAAATACAACAATCCGCTGAAAGCTGAAGAAGTATTTGAGGTTCTCGACCATTTCAGATACATAGTACCGGCAGGCAGCCCCATGACGGGCATCGGCAACAACTACCAGGTGGCATCGCTGTCAAACTGCTTTGTCATAGGCCTTGACGGCGACGCTGACTCATACGGCGCCATACTGCGCATAGACGAGGAGCAGGTACAGCTGATGAAACGCCGCGGAGGAGTAGGCCATGACCTTTCGCACCTGCGTCCCAAAGGCTCGCCGGTAAACAACTCGGCGCTTACTTCGACCGGACTTGTGCCCTTTATGGAAAGGTACAGCAACTCGACACGCGAGGTGGCGCAAGACGGACGGCGCGGTGCGCTGATGTTGTCGGTAAGCATCAAGCATCCGGACAGCGAGGCGTTTATCGACGCGAAGATGACCGAAGGCAAGATAACGGGCGCGAACGTGTCGGTGAAAATCGACGACGAGTTCATGCGCGCGGCCATAGATGACAAGGAATATGTACAACAATTCCCCATTGACAGCAACGAGCCGTTGACAAAAAAGAACATCAGCGCGAAACAGTTGTGGGAGAAAATAGTGCACAACGCATGGAAAAGCGCCGAGCCGGGAGTGCTCTTCTGGGACACTATTCTTCGCGAAAGCATACCCGACTGCTACGCCGACTTGGGCTTCCGCACGGTATCTACAAACCCGTGCGGCGAAATTCCGCTCTGCCCTTACGACTCATGCCGCCTGCTGTCAATCAACCTATATTCATACGTAGTCAATCCGTTCACCGACAAGGCGTACTTCGACTACGACCTGTTCCGCAAGCATGTCGGCCTGGCACAGCGCATAATGGACGACATTGTGGACATGGAGCTTGAGAAAATCGACCTCATAATGGATAAAATAAAGGCCGACCCGCAGAGCGACGAGGTGAAATTCACCGAGTATCACCTGTGGGAAAAGATTAAGGACAAGAGCGGAAAAGGCCGCCGTACGGGCGTTGGTATAACGGCCGAAGGCGACATGCTCGCCGCCATGGGGCTGCGTTACGGTACGCAGGAGGCTACCGACTTCTCCGTTGAAGTGCATAAGACGCTCGCCCTCGCGGCATACCGCTCGTCGGTAACCATGGCAAAGGAGCGCGGCGCTTTCGCCGTGTACGACGCCAAGAGAGAAGAGAACAACCCCTTCATCAGCCGCATCAAGGAAGCCGACCCCGAACTTTATGCCGACATGGTGAAGTATGGAAGGCGCAACATAGCCTGCCTCACCATCGCCCCCACCGGCACAACGAGCCTCATGACGCAGACCACGAGCGGCATAGAGCCCGTGTTCATGCCCGTATATAAGCGTCGCCGCAAGGTCAACCCCAACGATACAGATGTGCATGTGGACTTCGTTGACGAAGTGGGCGACTCGTTCGAGGAGTACATCGTCTACCACCGCAAGTTCATCGAATGGATGAAAATAAATGGCATAGACACAGACAAGCGTTATACCCAGGACGAAATAGACCAGCTTATTGCACGCTCACCTTATTATAAAGCCACCGCCAACGATGTTGACTGGCTCATGAAGGTGCGTATGCAGGGCGCCATCCAGAAGTGGGTGGACCACAGCATCAGCGTGACAATCAACCTTCCCAACAACGTTGACGAGGCTCTTGTCAACCGCCTGTACGTAGAAGCCTGGAAGTCGGGCTGCAAGGGATGCACCGTTTACCGTGACGGCTCGCGCTCGGGAGTGATGCTTTCAGTCGAGAAGAAGAAGGAAAAAGGAGGCGAGGAAATAACCACGCAGCAGCAACTGCCGCCCTGCCGCCACCCCGAAGTTACCGAAGTAAGGCCGAAAGAGCTTGAATGCGACGTGGTAAGGTTCCAGAACAACAAGGAGAAATGGGTCGCTTTCGTAGGCTTGCTGGACGGCTATCCGTACGAAATCTTTACTGGATTGCAGGACGACGAGGAGGGCATCGTATTGCCGAAGACCGTCACCAAAGGCAAAATCATCAAGCAACCTAATGAAGACGGAAGCAAACGCTACGACTTCCAGTTCGAGAACAAGCGCGGATACAAGACCACCGTTGAGGGACTTAGCGAGAAGTTCAACCCCGAATACTGGAACTACGCCAAACTAATTTCCGGCGTACTGCGCTACCGTATGCCTATCGAGCATGTGATAAAGCTTGTTAGCTCGCTCCAACTTAAGAGCGAAAGCATCAACACTTGGAAGAACGGCGTAGAACGTGCGCTAAAGAAATATATCACCGACGGCACCGAGGCAAAAGGCCAGAAATGCCCTGCCTGCGGACAGGAGACACTTGTTTACCAGGAAGGATGCCTCATCTGCAAGAACTGCGGAGCGTCAAGGTGCGGATAAAAAGACAATTAAGAATGAAGAATTAAGAGTTAAGAAAACATGCTTTACACATTATTTACACAATGGCAATGGCGTTTTTCTTAATTCTTAACTCTTAATTCTTAATTAAACACACGTTTGCAATGAAACTTTTATCCAGCTACGTATGCCTCAACAAGCTGCGCTTCCATGCCCGCCACGGAGTTTTGCCGCAGGAAAGGGCAACCGGCGGCGAGTTTGTTGTAAGCATACGTGCCAAATACTTGTTTGACAAAGCGTTGCAAAGCGACGATGTCAACGACACGCTGAACTACGCCGAGATGTTTGAAATCATAAATAAGGAGATGCAGACGCCGTCCTGCCTGCTCGAGCATGTTGCAGGCAGGATTGGCCAAAGCATTCTTGAGAAGATGCCTATGATTGAGACCCTCGACGTAACACTTGAAAAAATCAACCCTCCTATGGGCGCAGATGCCGAAAGCGCATCGGTCGAGCTACACTTAATAAATGATAAAACTTTTTGACAGTTGGCAGTTTTTTGAAGACAAAAAGCTACCTTTGCAACCGTAAAAGAGCACTCATGAGCAAAAAGTCGATACTCATTTTACTGGCATTAGTCTTTTTCTCCGCCGTCGCATTCAGTGCGGACAAACGCTTCACGCTCGTCATTGATGCCGGACACGGCGGCCATGACTCAGGCGCAAAGGGTGCATTCTCTTACGAAAAAAACATCAACCTCAATGTAGCCTTGGCCTTCGGCCGTTACGTCGAGCGGTATTGTCCTGACGTAAAGGTTGTATACACAAGAAAGACCGACGTGTTTGTGCCGTTGCACAAACGCGCTTCGATAGCCAACAAGAACAAGGCCGACGTCTTCATATCAATCCATACAAACGCACTTCCGAAAGGACACATCGCCCGCGGACTGGAGACTTACACGATGGGTATGCGCCGTTCGGACGAGAAACTGAGTGCGGCAAAGCGCGAAAACTCCGTCATCATGATAGAGGAAGACTACAAGGAACATTACGAGGGGTACGACCCGAACTCGCCTGAAAGCACAATCATGTTCGAGTTCATGCACGACAAGAACATGTCGCGCAGCGTGGAGCTGGCCCAATATGTGCAAAGCAGCGTATGTTCCATAGCCAAACGGCAGAACAAGGGCGTCAAGCAAGACGTATTCCTGGTGCTGCGCGAGACCTCGATGCCGGCCTGTCTCATCGAGCTTGGCTTCATAACGACACCGGACGAGGAGAAGTTTCTCAACAACAAGTCGAACATCGACAAGATGGCAAGGGGTATTTACGAGGCGTTTGCCAAATACAAGGACAAATATGACAAGGACATTACGGTGCCATACAAGGCCGGAAAGAGCCGCATAGCCGACATTCCAGACGTCGTTCCCGAAGAAACGGACATACAGGACACCCGTAACGAAGACACACGCGAAGACAAGAACGACACAGACAAGGCAGCAACGGAAAAGAAAGAAAAAGCCGACGCCAGGCAAGAGACCGCAGGCAAGCCCGTATTCAAAATCCAGATTATCGCCAGCAGCAAGCGCCTTGCACAAGGCAACAGCCACTTCAAAGGGCTTGACGGCATTGACTTTTACGAAGAAGGAGGCCTGTACAAATATACATACGGCGCATCCGCCGACTACAACGAGATTTACCGTCTGCGCAAAACGATACTCGACAAATTCCCCGAGGCGTTCATCATTGCCTTCAAGGACGGCGAGAAGATGAACGTAAACCAAGCGATACGTGAGTTTAAATCAAAATAAGACATTGCAATATGAAGTTTTTTAACAAAGAAGTCAAGATAGCCTTGGTGGCGATATGCGGTTTGGTAATCCTGTTCTTCGGGATGAACTTCCTCAAAGGGCTAAACCTTTTCTCGTCAAGCAACAAATATCTCATATCCTTCAAGGACATCAGCGGCCTGGCTGCATCAAGCCCCATCTATGCCGACGGATATAAAGTGGGCGTGGTGAAGAGCATCATCTACGACTACAACAACACCGGCGGCACGGTAGTAGAGGCCGACATCGACAACCGCCTGCGCATACCGAAAGGGAGCAGCGCCGAGATTGTAAGCGACATGCTGGGCAACGTGAAGGTCAACCTGCTGCTGGCGACAAATCCGCGCGAGCGCGTCAACCCCGGCGAGACCATCCAGGGAGGCATCAACGACGGCGCGCTCGGCAAGATGAAAGACATGATACCCACGGTAATGCAAATCCTGCCGAAAGTAGACTCCATCGTGACAAGCGTCAACATTCTGCTGGCAAACCCTGCAATAGCCCAGTCGCTGCAAAACGTGGAGGCAGTTACGGGCAACCTGACCGTCACCACACGCCGCCTGAACAACCTGCTCGCAACGCTCGAAGGCAGCGTGCCGGGCATGATGACACGCACCGACAGCATACTGCACAACGCCAACACGCTGGCGAAAAACCTCAACCAGATTGACGTGGCGGGCACCGTGGCACGCGTGGACGAGACACTTGCCAACGTAGAGAAGTTTACCGAGCAGCTTAACAACAACCAAGGCACACTCGGACTGCTCATGCGCGACCCGGCGCTTTACAACAACCTGAACAACACCATGCGCTCGGCCGACTCGCTGCTAATCGACCTCAAGGCGCACCCGAAACGCTACGTTCACTTCTCCCTGTTCGGAAGAAAGGACAAATAAACAACCGTCTACGTAACGCATTGACATACAATACGTTGTAAAAGGCCGTCTTTTGCATTGCGAAAGACGGCCTTTTAGCGTGCAATTCACGGCCTTTCGGAATACAAATTGCCATATTTTACAAAACAGCCGGCCAGCAACCGCCTACGCAAAAACCGTCAGGCACCATCCAGACTACATCAAAACGTCAACCGAAAGCATTAATTTAAAAATCATCTAAATAGCGAACGCGCGGCCGCAGAAGTAACAAATACACGCGGAAAGTGCATTCGCACACAGCTTTGCGGACACATGGCGAACACCTGCAAGCCAACACCCGAAATCTGCCACACCGTCCATAAATCGCTATTTTACAAGCACTTGCAATTATGCAAGCACAAATATTACATTACGATGACAACAATCGCCATAAAGTGCCGTAACACTGACATTTACGAAAAACGGCATCCTACATACAAAAACATTTATTTGCCCGTCTCAATAATTTTTACGAAATTTGCAAACGCTTTCAGGCAAAGCGCAGAAAGACATGTTCATAATCTTCCTCTGAAATGGTAAACAACCCTACGGCACTTTGGGACAAATGCCTTTTGCTCATAAAGGAAAATGTCTCAGAACAGCAGTTCAACGCATGGTTCAGGCCAATCGCCTTCGAATCATTCCACGAAGCAGGCAGGACACTCATACTTCAAGTGCCCAGCAACTTCTTCGTGGAGTACCTCGAAGAGAACTATGTAGGCCTGCTCACCAAAGTGCTGACAAAATATTTCGGCGCAGGCATAAGGCTCAACTACCGCATAATGGTGGACAAGACACACAAAATAACGCAGGAAGTAGAGCCTGAGCCGATAGCTGACATAGACAAGACGACACGCCGCACGACACGCATCAACCAGTCGCCGACGGTGCTCGACGCCGCCAAACCGCAGGACATCGACTCGCAGCTGGACCCGCGCCACACCTTCGCCAACTACATTGAGGGCGACAGCAACAAGCTGCCACGCTCCGTCGGGCTGTCAATAGCCGAGCATCCCAACTCGACACAGTTCAACCCGATGTTCATCTACGGTCCGTCCGGATGCGGAAAGACGCACCTAATCAACGCCATCGGCGTGCGCACCAAGGAGCTTTATCCGCAGAAGCGCGTGCTGTACATCAGCGCGAGGCTGTTCCAAGTGCAATACACCGACGCCGTGCTGAAGAACTGCACCAACGACTTCATCAACTTCTACCAGACCATCGACATGCTCATTGTCGACGATATACAGGAGTGGGTGTCGGCAACGAAGACGCAGGAGACGTTTTTCCACATATTCAACCACCTCTTCCGCAACGGCAAGCGCATCATCTTGGCGTGCGACAGGCCGCCCGTCGACCTGCAAGGCATGAGCGACCGCCTGCTGACACGCTTCAGCTGCGGACTCATTGCGGAGCTTGAGAAGCCCAACGTACAGCTTTGCGTCGACATACTCAACAGCAAAATAAAGCGTGACGGACTGCACATCCCCGAGGAAGTGGTGCAGTTCATCGCACAGACGGCCAACGGAAGCGTGCGCGACCTGGAAGGAGTAATCAACTCGCTGTTGGCTTTCTCCGTGGTATACAACTGCAAAATCGACATGCGCCTGGCAGAAAGGGTAATCAAGCGCGCCGTGAAAATAGACAACGAACCGCTCACGATGGACGACATCCTCGACACCGTGTGCAACCATTTCAACGTAACCACCACGGCCGTAATGAGCCGCAGCCGCAAGCGCGACTACGTAGTGGCGCGCCAGGTGTCGATGTATCTCGCGCAGAAATACACCAAGATGCCGGCCTCGCGCATAGGGAAGCTCGTCGGCGGACGCGACCATTCGACCGTAATCCACAGCTGCTCGCAGGTGGAGACGCGGATGAAAATAGACAAGATGTTCAGCAGCGAGGTGCAAAGCATCGAAAACTCGTTCAAGCTGAAGAGATAAGACAAAAGGATGCCGCTTGCAAGCGGTATCCTTTTTTATTGCATACCAAACAACATGACTTACATCCTTGCAATATGAAAGGCCGTTTTTCATAATGTAAAAGACGGCATTTCAGCATGCAAAAGGTGGCCTTTTACCGTGTAAAAGGCCACCTTTTGCATGGCTGTTTTTGGCGGATGAAAACTGCAAGGGAAAGCCGCCGGAATGTTACGGAATGTAAGCAAGTGTGCGGAAGCTGTGCCGGGAAAGTGTACCGACGCAGCGGCATTTCCGTATTAACGCTATAAAATCGTGGCATTTGTTTGCGTGTTAAGATTATTTTGCTACCTTTGCACTGTCGCGCCTGCAAGGTGCGGCATGGCATGGAATCAGAGCATGACTAACGTGTTTATGAACTTCGTTCTCATCTCAAAATAACGGCCAAATTACTTGGGATGAACAAGAGAATGGAAGGGAATAGATGCGCCCGGATGCGGGCGTTTTTCTCCTTTTATTTATCTTGTTCGGGGTGCTTGGCCGTTCCCTTGGGATGATAATGAATGTGAAAAAGACGTCCGCTCTTTTTCATTACATCCATTCTGCGACAGAGAAATCCCTAAATAACGGCCAATTATGAACGGTTTTTTCTCGAATAGGGGCAGGGTTGGCGTTGCGCTTGGCTGAATTATGTATGTTGTCTGCGCCGCTTATCGGCGGCAGGCTAAGGCTATGAAGATATTGACCTCAACTTTTTATTAACTAATAATTGTTATAAACTATGAAAAAACTGTTTATTGTAGCCGCATGTGCATTTTGCATATTTACAGCAACAGCTCAAAAAACGAGCAGCACATCGTATCTTATCTCTTCAAGCGGCAATGATGCCCAAAGCGTAAGATTTGGAATACGTGGAGGTCTTAATTGGGCAATTCTGTCTGGTGACTTTGATAATGCCCTTGGCAGCCGCATAGCTTACCATGTAGGTGTGATAACTGAAATTCCATTGATATATGATTTTTATATGCAGACAGGATTTTATTTTCAAAGTAAAGGTGCTGTGTACAAACCATATAATGTATATCCTTCTCGGAGTAAAGAAGCAATAAATGCGTTGTATTTGCAGATTCCAATTCTTGCATCTTATTGTTATGATATTAGCGATGTATTCCAGATGCAAGTGAATTTTGGTCCATATTTTGCTTATGGAGTGGGCGGAAAGTACAAGTTGGAGGAACGTCAAGGCAAAGAATATTATGGATTTGAACTTGATGTGTTTGGAGATAAAGGCATTCTGAAGAACTTTGATTGTGGTTTGCAGATTGGTGGTGGTATTACATTTGTGCGTCATTACTATCTTGGACTAACTTATGAATTTGGTCTTACAAATATGGCTAAAGCTAAAGATGCAGAGGTTAAGCCTAAGAACCGTAACTGGATGCTAAGTCTTGGCTATACGTTCTGATAGAGGAAGAGCTGTGCCGTAATTGGCACCAGGCTTTACTTAACGTCAGTTCGGTATAAGAGTATTTCTCATGAATATCAGAAAACGTCCTTTGTAGGGACATAATTCTGAAGATTGCTCCATTAAGACGCAATCGTGTCCT
>ENA-ORSA01003131-ORSA01003131.1-human-gut-metagenome-genome-assembly--contig:-NODE-3131-length-10861-cov-9.702110_pt1 | contig 10861 bp, 9 predicted proteins | sample MGYA00242179_ERZ509142 | MGnify/ENA primary metagenome ERZ509142 (study PRJEB26280, sample SAMEA2338659) | human gut metagenome | biome: human gut; feature: human-associated habitat; material: faeces... | reverse complement strand
GAGCGCCACCTTGCCAAGGTGGAGGTAGCGAGTTCGAGCCTCGTCGGCCGCTCCAGACGAGAAGCCACTGCATCCAATGCGATGCGGTGGCTTTTTTCGCACAGTCGTTCAAAATTGGTTCGGAATCGGAACAGGAGGGGAAAATGCACCTATGATCTTTGGCAAGTATATCAACCGCTACTACCTCAGGTATGCCCCGGCGCTGCTGCTGGGGCTTGCGGCGCTGCTGACGGTGGACTACATCCAGCTGCTCATCCCGCAGCTGTACCGCCTGGTCATCAACGGCATGAACCTGGGGCAGGTGGTGGTGGGCGGCGAGACGCTGGCTTTCACCAAAGAGGTGCTGCTGCAGCACATCTGCCGGCCCATGATCTGGATCGTGATCCTGATGGTCATCGGGCGCTTTTTGTGGCGCGTCTGCTTCTTCGGCTCGGCCGTGCGGGTCACGGCAGACCTGCGCGAGCGGATGTTCGACCACAGCCGCAAGCTCTCGCAGCAGTATTATCAGGTGAACAAGGTCGGCAACCTGATGAGCCTTTACACCAACGACCTCGACACCATCCAGGAGTGCTTCGGCGACGGTGTGCTGATGTTCTTCGACGCACTGACGCTGGGCCTGCTGGCCCTGTATAAGATGTGGCGGATGGACGTCCGGCTGACGATGCTCGCCCTCATCCCGGCCCTCATGATGTTCGTCATCGGTACACTGATGAGCCGGGTGATGACCCGGCGCTGGGAGGAACGCCAGCAGGCCTTCTCGGATCTTTCCGATTTTGCGCAGGAGAACTTCTCCGGCATCGCGGTCATCAAGGCCTTCGTCAAGGAGCTGAAAGAGCTGCTGGCCTTCCGGAAGCTGAACAAGGAGAACGAGGAGATCAACGTCACCTACACCAAGATCGCCACCCTGCTGGAAGTCCTCGTGACCCTCTTCGTCGAGTCGGTCATCTGCATCATCCTGGGCTACGGCGGCTATCTGGTCTACTGTGGCCGGTTCAATGCAGGCCAGCTCGTGGAGTACATCGGCTACTTCGAAGCCATCGTCTGGCCCATCATGGCCGTGTCCATGCTCATCGAGAAGACCTCCCGCGGCAAGGCGTCCCTCAACCGGATCACCGAGCTGCTGGATGCCCCCATCGACGTGGCCGACCGCCCCGGTGTGCCCGACCTGAAGGACCCGAAGGGTGCCATCGAGTTCCGGGACCTGACCTTCCGCTACCCGGACGGCGAGTTCGACGTGCTCAAGAACATTTCCTTCAAGATCGAACCCGGCGAGAGCGTGGGCATCGTGGGCAAGACCGGTGCGGGCAAGACCGCGCTGGTGGACCTGCTGCTCCGCACCTACAATGTGCCGGACGGCACCCTCTTCGTGGATGGGCAGGATGTGAACCGCGTGTCCATCCACTCGGTGCGCAATGCCTGCGCCTATGTGCCGCAGGAGAACTTCCTCTTCTCGGACACCATCGCCCACAACATCGCATTCGGCGTGGATGACGCCACCCAGGAGGACATCGAGCGGGCCGCCAGCCTGGCCGATGTGCGGGACAACATCGTGGACTTCAAGGACGGCTACGAGACCGTCCTCGGCGAACGCGGCGTCACCGTTTCCGGCGGGCAGAAGCAGCGCATCTCCATTGCGCGCGCCCTTTTGAAGGATGCGCCCATCCTCATTCTGGATGATTCCGTCTCGGCGGTGGATACCCGGACGGAGAAGATCATTCTGGACAACCTGAAGGCCAGCCGGGCAGGGAAGACCACCCTGCTCATCGCCCATCGCATTTCCACGGTGGAGCGGCTGGATAAGATCATCTTCCTCGAAGACGGCTGCGTCGAGGCCGTTGGCCCCCACGACGCACTCTATGTCTCCTGCGGGGAATACCGCCGCATGGTCGATCTGCAGCGGCTGGAAGACGAAACGGGAGGTGACGAGGCATGAGCTGGAATCCGCTTTTGCTGGTGGGCGCGGTCATCGGCGTCATCACCGCGCTGCTCATCGCTGCCTATGTCGGCGTGAAGGATAAGAAGACCTCCATGGGCTTCGAGCGCAACATGGACGACGGTGAGATCCTGCGCCGCCTGGCCGGGTATGCCCGGCCCTATCTGGGCCGGTTCGTCCTCGTGGGCTTTCTGATGCTCTTCTCCATCGCCTACGACATCGTTTCGCCCCTGATCGTCGGCTCCATCGAAGAGCTGGTCGTCGGCGAGTTTGAGCTGAACGCCCTCTTTGCGGGGGTGGCCGTGTATGCGGGTGTGCTGGTCTTTTCCATGGCCAGCACCTATTTGCAGGCCGTGATCTTGCAGCGGGTGGGCCAGCGCATCATTTCCGACCTGCGCGAGGACCTCTTCACCCACATCGAGTCCCTCTCCCATGAGCAGCTGAACGAGATCCCCGTGGGCAAGCTGGTCACCCGTGTGACCAACGACACCAACGCCATCTCGATGATGTTCACCAACCTGCTGGTGCAGCTGACCAAGAACAGCTTCGTCATCCTGGGCATCCTCATCGCGATGATCTGCCTGAACTACGAGCTGACCCTGATGGTGCTCTGCTTTGTGCCCTTCATCGTGCTCTTCACGGTCATCTTCCGCAAGTTCTCCCGCCGGGCCAACCGCAAGCTCAAGAACGCGACCACCGATATCAACACCTATCTTTCCGAGAACCTGTCCGGCATCAAGGTCACCCAGATCTTTGGCCGCGAGGACGAGAAGATGGCGGACTTCCGCAAAAAGAGCCAGAATCTGGCCTGGGCCAATCAGGAGCAGATCTTCGTGTTCAGTGTGTTCCGTCCGCTGGTGTATATGCTCTACATCAGCTCCATCCTCTGCCTGTTCTATCTGGGCGGCATGGGCTACCTGAACAACGTCAGCTTTCTGGGCCAGACCCTTTCCAGCGGCACGGTCGTTACCTTTTATATGTACATCTCCAAGTTCTTTACCCCCATCCAGAACCTGGCTGAGCAGTTCAACTGGCTGCAATCGGCGCTGGCTTCGTCGGAGAAGGTCTTCTCCATCATGGACCTGCAGCCGAAGATGGTGGATGCCCCCGATGCCATCGAGCTGGACGAGGTGAAGGGCGAGATCGAGTTCCGCGACGTCTGGTTCAGCTATGTCCCCGGCGAGTGGGTGCTGCAGGGCGTCTCCTTCCACGTTGACCCCCGCGAGACGGTGGCCTTCGTCGGCTCTACCGGCTCCGGCAAGAGCACGATCCTGTCCCTCATCTGCCGCAACTACGAGTTCCAGAAGGGTGAGATTTTGATCGACGGCATCGACATCCGGAAAATCAAAATTTCCTCGCTGCGCCGCCACTTCGGCCAGATGCTGCAAGATGTGTTCCTCTTCTCCGGCACCATCCGCAGCAACATCGTCCTGCGGGAAGAGGGCATTTCGGACGACGAGATCCTGGAGGTCTGCCGCTACGTCAACGCCGACAAGTTCATCGCAAAGCTCGACCACGGCCTGGACGAGGAAGTCCGCGAGCGCGGCAACAACTTCTCGGCCGGTCAGCGCCAGCTGCTCAGCTTTGCCCGCACCATCATCCACAAGCCCAACGTGATGATCCTGGACGAGGCTACCGCCAACATCGACACCGAGACTGAGCTGCTCATCCAGGACTCGCTGGAAAAAATGCGCACCGTCGGCACCATGCTCATCGTGGCGCACCGCCTGTCCACCATCCAGCATGCGGACAACATCATCGTCCTCTCCCACGGCAAGATTCTGGAGCAGGGCACCCATCAGCAGCTTCTGGCCAACCACGGCCGGTACTATCAGCTCTATATGCTGCAGTACCACAAAGAGCAGCTGAGCCAGTGACCGCCGCCCCTGCCCGGCAGAGGATCTGAACAAAACAGGAACCCCCTCTTCTGCGTTTTCGGCGGAAGAGGGGGTTCGTTTCATTGCAGCAGCGTTTTCATTGCTTCGACACACACCGGGTCGAACTCCGTCCCGGCGCGGGCGGTGAGTGTCGCGGCGATCTCGGCGTCCGTCTCGTCCCAGCGGCGGTGGCGGTCGGTGAAGTCCGCCACAGCAAGGATGCGGGCCAGCAGGGGGATCTCCTCGCCCCGCAGGCCGGTGCAGTAGCCGGTACCGTCGTACCACTCCCGGTGGAAGCGTACCGTCTCGGCCACCCGGTCTACGATCTGAAGCTGCAAAATGATGGCATAGCCCCGCTCTACATAGGTCTGATAGAGCTGGAACTGCTCCTCGGTCAGCTGCCGGTTCTGCAGCACGGCGTCCGGCAGGCCCACAGCCCCTACCTCATGCAGCAGGCCCGCATAGTAGCCGTCCCGGCAGGCCATTTCGTCCAGACCCATCCGGCGGGCAAGCTCCTGCGTCAGCGCGGCCACCTGTTCGCAGTGCAGGTCCACTTCCGGCACTTTGGAGCTGAGGGCACTGTACATGGCCGTGATGACCTTGAGCGACATCTCCGAGAGTCTGGCCCGCTCGGTGTCGATGCGCGCCTGCAGAATGACGTGCTGCTGCAGCTTTTCCACCCAGTAGCGCTGGATGAAGAAGGTGATGATGTAGGCGATGCCCAGAATGCAGAGGAACAGGAAGGGCAGGCGGGGCACAAAATCCGCCCCATAGCGGGCGGCGGGATCTGCCACAAGGACGCCCTGCAGGCAGAGCATGACGCCCGTCAGCCCCAGCAGACTGAAGGGGGCACTGCCCGCGATGCCCAGGATGAACACATTGCAGAACAGGTAGATGAGCAGGAAAAAGACGCTGAAATACCCGATGGAAGCCTTCCAGAATAGCACAAAACAGCAGACGAGCATCACGGCAGAGGTAACGTAATCGTCCGCGCGGCTGTGTTGGCGGGGGAAGGGACCAGATCGACGCCGATGGCCAGCAGCATGGCTCCAAGCAGGGCGTAGAACTGGGCTGGGGCTCCATACCACAGCGCCACCGGCAGCTGCACCAGCCAGAGCAGCCCCAAGACCCCTTTGGTATAGAATGCCAGCTCCGGGTCCTGGTAGTGGATGCGGATGGTCTGGAGAAAAAAGGGAAAAAACGAGCGTTTCATAGGCAGTTCCTCCGGGGGTCAGGCCAGCGGGATGCCGCCGGTCTTCAGCAGGTCGATGACCGCATCGGCCACTTCGGGCGAAAACTGGGTGCCGCGGCCCCGTTCAAATTCAGAGAGGATGTAGTCGAGGTCGCAGCGCTTGCGGTAGCAGCGATTGGAGCTCATGGCGTCCAGTGCGTCGGCTGCGGCGATGACCCACACCATGCGGGGCAGGTCTTTGCCCATCAGCCCGGCGGGGTAGCCGGTGCCGTCGTACCGCTCGTGGTGGTAGCTGGCCCCCAGGTCGGCCTGGGGCAGAAATTCCAGCCCGGCCAGTATTTTTTTGCCCCACAGGGTATGCTGCCGCATCACATCGATCTCCGCATCCGTCAGGCGGCTGGATTTGTTGAGGATGGCATCCGGCACGGCGATCTTGCCGATGTCGTGAAGCAGGGCGCTCCGGTAAAGCCGCTCCAACTCCTCTTCGGAGAGAGTGGGGTCCAGATGCTTTGCAATGATGCGGGAATACTGCGCCACCCGGCGGGAGTGTTCGGAGGTGTAGTGGTCCTTCTCGTCGATCATCTGGTTGATGGCGGCCACTGAGCTGAGGATCAGCTTTTGTGCCTTGCCCATGGTGGCCTGCACTTCGGCCTCCATCTCCTGCTCGGTCTGCTCCCGGCGGATGCGGTAGGATTTATAAAACAGGTCGGCCACCACCATGGCCAGCAGGAACTCCCAGTAGAAGACCGGGTAGTAGATGCGGTAATCCCTGGGGTAGGCGTTGGCCAGCCGCTCCGGGGAGCCCCAGAGCAGTACCATGGCGCACAGCCCATAGGCCGAGCAGATCGGCACCGCCTGCTTCAGGCCCAGCTGGATGAGCAGGATGGCGGGCAGCAGGAAGAGCCACAGGGTCTGGAAGCCGTCGTTTTCGTTCGAGACAAAGCTGCACAGACTCATCAGAACGATGAGAACGGCCCCCGCAAGGACGGTGCGCTTCGGGTTCCGCACATGGGAGAGCAGCAGCGATACCCCGAACAGCGTCAGGCAGATGAACAAGGTGGAGACAAAGACGATGGGGCGGTCAAAGCTGTTGTAGCTCAGGTTCAGCATCACCAGCACCACCGCAGACCAGAGCAGGATGCAGCGCATACAGGCATTGTCGATGGGGGCCGTTTCTTCGTAGCGGCAGACATCGGCGACCAGATCGCGGATTCGTTGGAACATGGCGGGCCTCCTTTTGGCGGGGATCATGCGGCATCCAGGAACTCTTCCGGGTCCTCGATGACATCTTCGATGACATCCTCCGCCTCGTCCGAAACTTCTTCGTCCGGGGCGGGGAAGAACCAGCCCTGGATCGCATCGCGGAGCGAGAGCAGGGTGGTATCCATCTCAGCATTCTGGCGCAGCAGCTCATGCACCAGGTCGGGCTTGTCGGTGATGAGGTCGTCTGCGCCCAGCTCCATCATGTGGCGGGCATCGTCCTCCTGGGCGATGGTCCAGGCCGAGATGGTCTTGCCGCGCAGGTGGATCTGGTTGACCATGCCGGAGGTGATGAACGTATGCTCCACGCTGAAAAAGTCGGCATCCGGCAGGTCGTAGTAGTTGCCGACGCCCAGCGCCAGAATGTAGCCGGTGGGGATATCCGGGGCCAGCTCCTTGACTTTGTGCAGCGTCTCATAGCTCTGCGAGGTGATGACGCAGTGCCCCTCGAAACCGTATGCCCGCAGCAGGCGGACGGTCTCGGCTTCCAGCGTCGGGGTGGCGGCGCTGGGCTTGATCTCCACGTTCAGGTCGATGCGGCCCTGACAGAGCTGCAGCACTTCCTCAAACGAGGGGATGCGCGTCCCGGCAAAGCGGGCGCTGAACCAGCGGCCCGCGTCCAGCGTTTCGATCTCCGCAAAGGTCAGGTCGTACACCTTGGCGTTTTTTCCGGTGCAGCGCTTCAGGCTGGTGTCGTGGGTCACGACCACCACGCCGTCCCGGCTCATCTGGACATCCAGTTCGATGCGGTCGCCGCCCTTCCGGATGGCAGACCGGAAAGCGGGGATGGTGTTTTCCGGGGCAATGGAGCAGTCGCCGCGGTGGTAGGTGACAAGGGGCGTCACACCGCCCACCGCCGAGAGCAGGGCGTCATCCTGGGGCAGGCTGAGCAGATAGACCGTGGCGGCGCAGCTCGCGAGGGTGACGCCTGCCACAAGAACCGTCAGCAGCAGGCGGCCGCTGCGGCGGGCGGGCTGATTATCCGGCGGCACGTCCGGCTGGGGCAGGCCCTGCATCCGGAAGTAGAGCAGACCGAGGATGGTGCACTGGGCCACAGTGACCCGGCAGTCCAGCAGAAAGCCGAAGAAGGGCAGCTCCACCAGCTGCAGTGCGCGGGAGAGCAGCAGCATGGCGCGGGTGCTTTCCAGCCCCACCAGCGCCGCGATGCCGTACAGCAGGGCAGCGGCCAGCGCAAAGAGCAGGCCGGTGCGCAGCAGCACTCCGATGTTCCACCGGGCCAGCGCAGTCAGGACTTCACAGAACCGCTGCTTCACACAGCGGCAGCTCTCTTTTACGGCGGAGCCAAACGGTTTGCGTTCCAGCATGAACAGGGGCAGCACCAGAGCAAAGAAGACGGTCAGCAGCACAACGGCCAGAATGCCTGCCCCATACAGCGCCAGAATGCCCGGCTTTGCCCGGATGACGCCCAGGATATATTCGGGCACGGCCAGCTGGGTGATGTAGCTGGCGGTGACGTACATGTCCGTGAACGGGATGAGGAGCACACAGTAGAGCAGGATGGGCCAGTTCTTCGGGTGCAGCACGTGGCGGATGTCCGCGAGGGAGACCCGGAACAGGGCGGGCAGACCGGAAGGCTCCCCCCGGCGGGCCCGGTCCAGCCCGTGCAGCACGATGGAAAATTCATACAGGTTCCAGAGCGCCACCAGAATGGCGATGAGCGCGATGCCGCCCAAAATGCTGGGGGCCGTAAAGATCTGGTGCGCGTTGGTGTTCGTCAGGTAGTTCACCGGCGAAACGCGGAGCGTCAGGCTCCAGATGCCCCGCATGGCGGGGAGGAACACAAGCTCGGTGAGGAGCTTATACAGTATGATGGCGGTGATGAGGGCAGTTTCGGCCCGCCGGACGAGGGCCTGTGTTTCCTGCCGAAGCGCCCGGTAAGCGGCATTTGCCTGCCGCAGGGTGCGGTTGGAACGGCTCAATAAGATCTCACCTCGGTTGAAGAATCCGTTTTTTCAGAACGTTATATATTTATAAGTAGTATACCACAAAAAACGGCAAAAGAAAACGACTCTTCCCGACCGTTTTGCCCAAAATTTGAGGCGATTTTTCTGGCATCTTTTCAGCGGAGCGGAATCATGATACAATAAGAAAAACATCAGCAGGAGGAAAACGGGATGGAATTCCATTATGAGATCAGGCCCGGCCGCTACCGGCATTTCAAGGGCCGGGAATACGAAGTGCTGGGCATGGCACACCACAGCGAGACCGAAGAAGAACTGGTGGTCTACCGCACCCTCTATGGAGACCACGACCTCTGGGTGCGCCCGGCGGCCATGTGGTGCGAGACCGTGGAGCGGGACGGCAGAGTTCAGCCCCGCTTTGCCTACATCGGGGAGTGAGCGGATGAAGATCGTAGACCGTTTCGGGAGCCGACCGGGGGCCGAGCTGGTCCGCCTGCCGCAGGGCGGGGAACGGCTGCTGGCCGTTGAACACGCCGCAGCCCTCCTCGTCAACGAGCAGACGGCGTTCCGGGTGGTGTGCACCCCGGAGCTTCTGCCGCAGCTGGCGCTGGGCCGCCTGCTGACCGAAGGGTGGATCGCCTCCGCCGACGAGGTCGAGCAGGTGGCCGTCTGCGCCGAGGGGCTCAAGGTCAGCGTCCACCTGACCCACCCGCTGGCCGCGGTCTCCGCCGCCGGGCAGGAGGTGCCGAGCTGCTGCACCGACAACCTGACCGTGGCCTCTCCGGTGGCCCTTCGTCCGCTGGCCCCGGTGCCGCAGCTGGAAGTGCCGGAGGCCTGGGTCGGGACGCTGGCCGCAACCATGGGCGGGGAACTGCCGCTCTACCGCACCACCCGCGCCGTGCACAGCTGTTTTCTGCTGCGGGCGGGCCGCATCCTGTACCAGTGCGAGGATCTGGGCCGCCACAATGCGCTCGACAAAGCCGTCGGCTGCGCACTGGCGGACGGAGTGCCGCTGGGGGAGTGCGTCCTTTACACCAGCGGCCGGGTGCCGGTGGATATGGTGCGCAAGGCCATCCGCGCCGGTGTTCCCGCCCTCGTCAGCAAGACGATGCCCACCGTCCAGTCGGTGGAGCTGGCGGAAGAATACGGATTGAGGCTGCTCATCCAAAAGAAGAACGAATTTCACGCAAGAATTTCGTGAAGGTTCCATAAAAATCTGGAAAATCAAGCGGGTATACGTTGACTAACCTGTGCGGATGATGTTATTCTTATAACGAAGATACCGTTCGGCACTGTTGCAGCAGGCTGAGCGGCTGTTTTTCGTGCATGGAAGCTCTCCGTGCATGACGATAAGAATAGGCAGGTGAAACAATGAAGCAGGCAAATCATGCGCCGCAGCCGTTGTGGCGCAGACGGCTGCCGGGCTATGCCGCCATGGGCGTGGCCACACTGGCAATGGCGCTGGGTCTGCATGGGTTGATGAGTGCCCGCACCACGGTGGCAGGCACCCTTCTGCCCCTGGCAGATGCCGACGCTGCCACCTATGGCATCCGCGCGGTGTACCAGCTGGACGAGAACACCTATTATGTGGTGGGCGCCCAGAAGGGCTTCCAGAGCGACGTAGAGGCAGGCGTGACCCTTGACAGCACGGGCAATGTGCAGAGCGTTGCCATCCTGGCGCAGGGCGAGACCGACAACCTCGGTGCCCAGTGCGTAGACCCGGAGTTCACGTCCCAGTACCAGGGCGCAGCTCCTTTCGCGCTGGCAGGCAAGGCTTACACGGTGACCGACCCGGCCACCGGCACGAGCTATGCCGCCGCAGGCAGCAGCGAAACAGAAGCCCCCGCAGAGGATTTTGACCCGGCCAACTGGCGGGTCAGCGATGCTTCCCCAGAGGCCGAGGCCACCCGTAAGATGTACGAGGCGGGCCTCACGCTCTCGGCTCTGAACGGCCAGCCGCTGGACGACGAGCTGGCGCCTCCGCTGGATTCCAGCGCTGAGGCTGTGGCACGCCGCAAGCTCTATGCGGCAGGCCTGAGCAAGAGCGCACAGGACGGCGAGGACCAGGCATCGCCCTTTGCAGACTGGTCGGCAGAAAAACAGGCGGCCTACCGTCTGGAACAGGCCGAACTGACGACTTCCGGTGAGGATGCCGGTGCCGCCAGCGCCGACCTGACCGAGGTGGATGCACTGACGGGTGCAACGATCACCTCGACCGCCGTGACGAACATCGTCAACAACAGTTATTTCTATGTGACCGAAGTGCTCAGCGCAGAGTAACTTCACGGAGGAATGGAACCTATGGCAAAAACCGATTTCCTGACAGCGGATATGACCCGCCGTCAATTCATGAAAATTTCGGGCAAAAGCCTTGCAGGGCTGAGCCTTTCCGCATCTATGCTGTCGCTGTTCGGCTGCTCGCAGCAGCAGGTCGATGCCGGCGCAGTGGCGACCTGGGCGCTGCCCCAGGGCCTGCTGGTCGTCAACGCAGACCTGTGCACCGGCTGCCAGCGCTGCGAGATCAACTGCACCCTGACCAACGACGGCGTCTGCTCTTCCTACATCAGCCGCGTCAAGATCCAGCGCCGCCTGAATCTGGACGGCGACGGCAACGGCCTGCTCTCCGGCACCGACAACTGCTTTGTCTACTTCCCGGACACCTGCCGCCAGTGTGAGG
>ENA-ORSA01003129-ORSA01003129.1-human-gut-metagenome-genome-assembly--contig:-NODE-3129-length-10862-cov-14.993430_pt1 | contig 10862 bp, 9 predicted proteins | sample MGYA00242179_ERZ509142 | MGnify/ENA primary metagenome ERZ509142 (study PRJEB26280, sample SAMEA2338659) | human gut metagenome | biome: human gut; feature: human-associated habitat; material: faeces... | reverse complement strand
TATCCGAGATCAGTGAAGCCGTCAGCAAATATGTTTACGGCATCAACGAGGAACACAATACCCAGCTGCTGTACACGCTGGAAACCTATTTCAACAACTGTCAGAACTCCGTAAAGACCTCCAAGGCGCTGTTTATCCACCGGAACACGCTGCTGTACCGGCTGGACCGTATTGCCGAGATATTGGACGCCCGGACAACGGACTGTACCCGCACATTTATATGCTGTATATCACGGTGCTCCGCCACGCCGGGGTTGCGAAAAGCGCGCGTCCGTGGTACCATCGATTGACAAGGACTTGTTTGTCCTTGTCAATCGATGGTACAGTGAAAAAACAAGTTCTATGGAGGGACACCCTTGAAAACGGATCATCTGGCTTTGCTGCGCAGCGGCGCGCCGCTGTCCACCCGGCAGCAGATCAGCCTGACGCTGCAGCTCAGCTGGCCGGCCATCATGGCACAGCTGGCCACTATTATCATGCAATATATCGACGCGGCCATGGTGGGCCGCCTGGGCGCGTCCCAGTCGGCGGCAGTGGGGCTGGTGGCCTCCACCACCTGGCTGTTCGGAGGGCTGTCCTACGCGGCAGCTATGGGCTTCAACGTGCTGACGGCGCAGCGGGTGGGCGGCGGCCGCCTGGCCGAGGCGCGCAACATCCTCAAGCAGGCGCTGGTGCTGTGCCTGGCCTTCAGCGTGGTCATGGCGGCACTGGCGGCGGCACTGTCTGCGCCGCTGCCCCGGCTGCTGCGGGCGGAGCAGGAGATCTGGCGGGATGCCTCTGCCTATTTCCTGGTGTACAGTCTGTTCCTGCCCGCCCTCCAGCTGGACAACGTGGCGGCGGGACAGCTGCAGGCCACCGGCAATATGCGCACGCCCGGTGTCTGCATGGTGCTCATGTGTGCGCTGGATGTGGTGTTCAACACCCTGCTTATTTTCCCCACCGGTACCATCCGGCTGGGCGCACTATCCCTGCCCGGCGCGGGACTGGGCACGGCGGGCGCCGCCCTGGGCACTGGCCTTGCGGAGCTGGCGGTGGGGTTGTACCTGCTGTATTTCGTCCTGCGCCGCAGCCCGGCGCTGCGGTTGGAGAAGGGTGAGCGTCTGCACCTTGACCGCACACAGCTGCGCATGGTGCTCCGCATCGCGGCGCCAGTGGCATCGGAGAAGGTGATACTGTCCACCGCGCAGATCGTGTCCACCGCCATCGTGGCGCCCCTGGGCACCGTGGCTATCGCTGCAAACTCCTTTGCTGTCACGGCGGAAAGCCTGTGCTATATGCCCGCCTACGGCATCCAGAGTGCCGCGGCCATGCTGGTGGGGCAGAGCGTGGGAGCGGGACGCCGCCGCATGGCCAGACGCCTGGGCTGGGTCACGGTACTGCTGGGTATCGTTGTCATGGTCGTCACCGGCGGGCTGCTGTACGCCTTCGCCCCGCAGATGATGGCGATACTGACGCCGGACAGCGACATCATCGCCCTGGGCACCCGCGTCCTGCGTATTGAGGCCTTTGCCGAGGCTATGTACGGCGCGTCCATCGTGGCCGGCGGCGTATTTCAGGGTGCAGGCAGTACACTGGTGCCCACGCTGTTCAATCTGGGCACCATGTGGGGCATCCGCCTGCCACTGGCGTGGCTGGCCGCGCCCCGGTGGGGACTGCCCGGCGTGTGGGCGGCCATGTGCGCGGAACTGTGCGTCCGGGGCCTGCTGTATCTGATACGGCTGGGAGGCAAACGCTGGCTGCCGCCGGAGGGGCCGGCCGGGCAGGTATAGACACAGCGGTACGAATGAAAGCAGAAAACTCTGCATAGCAACACCTATACCTTATCCAGACCGCCATCGAGCAGGGCAAAACAGAGCTGGCAGAGCACCTGTACGCCCTGCTGCAATCAAATCCGCTGCCGCGAGAGGAATGGCGTGAAGACCCCGATGCGTTCAAATCTCTGATGGAGGAACCTGCCGATACGGAGGATAACGCGCCGATGTACCGCTACTGAAGCAGCGAAGAAAAACAGCGTAAACGGCATGGGTAGAAGCGTTCACAAATATCTGCTGTAATTTTTTTGAAGAAATTTTGAAAATCGTGAAACCAAATCCGATTTTTGTCGGGATATATAGTGACGGAACCTGACAGCAGATGAGAAAGGAGGTTCGCCCATGCAGGATGAAATGATCGTTGACTTATACTGGAAAAGAGATGAGAGTGCCATCAGCGAAACGGAGCGGAAATATGGGCGGTATCTTTCAAAGATCGCCTACAATATCCTCTCCGACTGGGAGGACAGCAAGGAAACCGTCAACGACACCTACTTAAAGGCGTGGAACTCCATGCCGACGCACAAGCCCGGTGTTCTCTCCACCTATTTAGGAAAAATCACACGGCAACTATCCATTGATGCGTTCCGCACACGCAACAGGGATAAACGGAAGCACTCGGAATATGCAGGCTCTCTTTCCGAGCTGGAGGATTGTATTTCCGGCAGCGAAACCACGGAGCAGAGCATAGAATTGAAACTGCTTGCGGAAGCGATCAATACCTATCTCTACACACTCCCGGCAGAAGCACGAAACACTTTTGTCGGCAGATACTACTTTGCGGATCCTATCCGAGAAGTCGCAGACTACTACGGCATGAGTGAACCGAAGGTCAAGAGTATGCTCTACCGAACAAGGCAAGGTTTGAAAGAATACTTGGAAAAGGAGGGCTATGAGCTATGAAGAAAGAACACATCAGTGACGCTTTGAATATGCTGAACGATGATATTATCGAGGAAACCAACAATGTCCGCACCAATGCGAAGCCGAAGCGCAAGTGGGTCAAATGGGGAGTTGTTGCAGCCTGCCTGTGTCTGGCGGTGACTATCGCCATTCCTATGCTTCACCATAAGGGAGGTCCTGACACCCAAGATCCCGTGCAGAACATTGCCGCACTTGAGTACAACGGCAAATTTTACGAGGCTGTCAAACTTCCGGAGTTGCTTGAGAAGTATGGTCTGCCGCCTGAAATCACCGCCGATATGGCTGGCGAACACATTTCCTACCTGAAATCTGACGGAGGCATTGGCTATAAAAGCACTGTCAGCCAGACTGACATCGAGCTATACCGGTATGCACCTGCTGTTTGTGATGGCGTATATGTTCTGCGAGACGGTGACACATGGTATGCCGCGCTGTTCTGCAACTTCTATCAGTTTGACAGCAACACAAACTGTTCGTTCACCGAGCTTTATCGCGTGTATGGCATTGAGAGCGCAGACGATATTGCATCCATTACAGAAATGAAGTGGAACAACGAACAAGAAGTTGGCTCACCGGTAACAAATCGGCAGGAAATCACCGAGTTCTATCACATGACGATTACACTTGTGAGTTATGGAAACGATGACTTCCAGACGGAAGTATTTGATGGTATCCCCGAAGAAAATCAACAGGAAGCGCACACTGCTTTTGCCGATGATCGAAGAAATCTCCGAATCGAAACCGCCTCTGGCTTGCGCTTCTTTATCTCCTTCTATCCGAACTATGACTGGATTGAGGGCGGAGGCACAATGTCCTATTTCAAAATTGATAAACAGATGCACGGATGGATTGAGAGAAATTTGAACAGATAACAGTTGAAGTATATAAATATTAGAAAAGAGCAGCTATTTTCGCATAGAAAACAGCTGCTCTTTTCGTTTGCCCCAAAAATCAAGAAAGGAGTGACTGGTAATGTGGACTTTTTGACCTTTGGCCACAGGGATACGGACGCGCTTCGCTTTGAGAATATGGACATTGCCGAGGAGTTGCTGTCTCTGACAGATGGATCAGCGTGCGAACAGATGCGGCTTTCAGGTCGAAGATCAATGGGGGCACTGTTTAGGTGCCCCCATGTCGTACTTATGTAGTGGAAACTGTTTCCGCCGGGAATTGCCGGCCGGTGTGGTCGATGGTGTAGGGCGGATCGAGGATCAGCTGACTGATGGGCACAACGGTATACCCGTCGTTGATCAGGCAGTCGAGGATGGCAGGCAGAGCCTCCGGCGTGTGCAGCGCAGCGTTGTGGAACAGCACGATGCTCCCCGGCTGCACCTTGGATGTTACGCGCCTGCATATCGTATCCGCGTCGTAGTCCTTCCAGTCCAGGGAGTCCACATCCCACTGGATAGGTTCCATACCCATGGAGCGTATGGCGGCGATGACGTGGTCGTCATACTCCCCGTAGGGACAACGGATCAGCGTGGGGGTCACGCCGGTAACAGCACTGATCCGCTCGTTGCTGGCGGTAACATCGTCAATGATCTGCTGAGTGGACAGACTGTTGTAATGGTCGTGGTGATTGGAGTGGCTCATCACCTCGTGGCCCGCGTCGTGCAGGGCTTTGACGGACTCCGGGTACTTCTCCGCCCAATCTCCCACAACAAAGAAGGTGGTCTTGACACCATACCGCGCCAGAATGTCGATAAGCGTCTGGGTATCCTCGTTGCCCCACGGTGATGCAAAAGTGCGGCAGTTCACGACTTGAAATACTCCCAAGATTCGTAAGTTTTTCGAGTTTAACCTTAAAAATATTTCTTCGCTCTCCACTTTTTCACTTTTTTCCACACAGGCACTATGCACTCACCCCTCCAGCAGAGCGCGGCAGCCCTCCGGGAGCAGATAGTCGATTTCTATACGGTTCCCCTCGTAGACGCGGATTTCCCGGATGGCGGCGGCGACTGTGGGGCGATCCAGCTCCGCCAGCCGCCCCGACGCCAGCAATTCCTTTACCCAGGGCAAGGACAGCGGCTCATCCTGTACCGAGTCGCGCAGCTTGTCCAGTTGGGCCTGCAGCGCCTGCTCCTGTGCGTCATAATCAGCGCGGTAGCGGAGGAAGTCCTCCTTGGAGATAAGCGCGTCCTGATAGTCCTCGTAGGCGCTCTGGCGGCGGCGCTGAATGCGCTGCAATGCAGCTTCCAGCTTTTGGGGTTGGTCGGTGCCGGAGCGCGGGCGCTGCGCCGCGCCCTGCTGTGCCAGCTGGCGGAGGTTTTCCACGCCGGCAATGAGTTGGTTCAGATCATCCAGTATCACCTTCGTCAACACATCATGGGCGATATAGTGCTTGCTGCACACGGATGCGCCGTAGCGCTTATACGAGCCGCAGGTGTAGAAGATTTTGCCACCCCAGGTGGTCTTGACCATGGCTCGTCCACAATCGCCACACTTGAGAAAACCCGCAAAGGGGCTGACATTCTGCTGAAAATCCGGCGTACGGGCGTTAGCGTTCAGCAGAGCCTGCACCCGCTGCCACTGGCCCTTTTCGATGATGGGCTGGTGGGTGCCGGATACTACCGTCCACTGGGAGCGCTCCTTCCGCTTGGCTTTCCCGTGCATCTGAAGGCGGTCGTCCCGTCCCTGCTCCATGTTGCCGATGTACATCTCATTTTGCAGGATACGGTGGATGGTAGCGTATGTCCAGTAGGTGGTGGTTTCCAGCCGGTGGTTGTTGCGGTATTCTTCGCCGGTGAGCCGTTTGTACTCACTGGGGCAGGGGATGCCCTCCTCGTTCAGCTGCTTGGCAATACGGATCTTACCCATTCCATTTTCAAACAGGGTAAAGATGCGCCGCACCACCTCCGCCGCAGGCGGGTCGATGACCAGACGGTTATGATTCTGCGGGTCCTTACAGTACCCGTAGCTGGCGAATGCTCCGATGAACTCGCCCCGCTGCTGCTTGGCGTGGAGGGAGCTTTTGACCTTTTGGGAGATGTCGCGTGCATACTGGGTGTTAAACAGATTCTTCAGCGGCATCATCATGTCGTAGGCGCCGCGGTCGCTGTCAATATTGTCCGTGACAGCGATGAACCGCACGCCGTGCTCCGGCAGCCAACGCTCCAGATAGCGGCCTGTTTCGATGTAATCACGGCCGAAACGGGACAGGTCCTTTACCAGCACACAGCGGATGCGCCCGTTCCCTATGTCCCGCAGCATCCGTTGAAAGGCGGGGCGCTGGAAATTCGTGCCGGTATAGCCGTCGTCGGCATAGCATTCCGCCATTACCAACTCAGGATGATTTTCGATATACGATTCCAGCAGCTTCCGCTGGTTGCCGATGGAATCACTCTCCATCCGGTCTCCGTCCTCCCGGGACAGGCGGCAGTACAGCGCAGTGGGCAGTGGTCGCTTCTCCATAAGTCCCCTCCTTTCCGTAGACTGCCCGCAGGCATTAAGCCGCCTGTGTGTGGGCGCGGATCAATTCCAACAGCAACGTCTCTGCTGTCTGCTGGCCAAGGAAATTGCGAGTGACGGTGATCGCCGGAGTGGGTGCTTGCTGAACGGTTGGCATAAACAGACCTCCTCTTTGAGAATAGTCCATCGTATGCGCGTTACGGAAACCGTATGTTTGTCGGTATAGTATAAGAAAATGACAGCTGATTATGAGGCAGAGCAGGAACGGTTAAAGCTCGAAATTGGAGCAACAGAAGTAGGAGTCCAACGTAAAGTTCACAACATGAGCACTGTAAAATCTTAGAGAACGCATCTGCGCAGTATGTCTCGGTTCGTGCAGTATAGAGCCGTTTCGCTGCTGCCATTCTTGCATTTCTTTGGCAAGGAGTTGCTGTTTGCCGCGCATCTTTGTCGAGAGAATATACGCATGATCGTTTTTGGACAGGGCGCATCGCAGAACACGTTGCGGTGGGGCAGAACTTGTGCTATACTTGGAGCATAATTGGCAAGGAGGGGGACTTATGAGGAGAATTATCTGTATCATTTTAGCCTTTACCATAACACTGCTGTGCGGCTGTGGAAGGCGAAGCAACGGAGATGACACACAGGACTACGGCGGAAACACACAGCAGACGGAAGAATTTGTCATTACGCCCATGGCCTCCGGGCTGGAGCTGGAGTCATATAGCTGTGCGGATTTCTCTATGAGCGTTCCGGAGGGCTGGATGGTGGAGGCGGCCACGTCCAACGCGGGTATGTACCACGCTTTGCGAGCGTATGACCCCGCGTGCAGCGTAAATCAGATTTTGTATATCCTGAAGGCAGAGCCGCTGTTTGCGGATGACTTCCTGAAGCAGAATTATACATACTGGAACGCTGCCTACGCAGCGTTCCCCGTAATGGCAGAGGAGTCCGTGAAGGGTTACTTCGACGTGCTGCCGCAGTATCTGTCGGCGGTTGCCGCAGAGCCGTTTTACAGCAGCCTCCACTTCCCGCAGTATGAGGATTTCACGGTGACAGAGACCTTTGACGCGACCAGTTCTTTGGGCGGGATAGCCGGTGTGCTGCGTGCGGAGTTCACGCAGGACGGCGTCGAGGCGGAGGGTATGTGTTCGGTGGAGCTTGTCCCCTTCCCCATCCCCGGCCTTGGCGGGTACTACATGGCGTACAGCACCACCATCGTCTCCGCTGAAAAGGGGATGTTCCAGAACTGGGAGGACATCCTGACACGGAGCTTGGGCAGCCTGGACTATTCCGGCAGCTATACCTCCTCCGCCATGGCGCAGAGCGACGCGGCGATGCGGCAATCCCAGCAGTTGAGCCAATCCGCCAATGAGATGCAGGATGCCATCATGTCCTCATGGGAAAGCCGGAATACCAGTCAGGACATCATCAGCCAGAAGCAGAGCGACGCCACCATGGGCTTTGAGCGGGTGATGGACACGGAGACCGGCGAGATTTATCAGACGGACAACGGCTTTACCGACTGGTATGACGGGGAGAGGTATACGGCTATCACGGACGATCAGTATACGGAAGCCGTTGTGGGTCGGTTCTCGTGGAAGTAAGGAGGACATTTACATGAAGAAGATTTTTGTGTTGTTGCTGGCCACAGCAATGATTTTCGCACTGGCCGCCTGCGGCGCAACGCCCAATGGGACAGACAATAACAACACACAGGACGACCATCAGGCCGAGACGCCCGATGCGTCTTATGAAGCGCCTCAAATCACCGAACTGTATAACGAGGACTTCGACTACACCGATGGCATCGGCAACAGCGGCCACTATACCTACCATGTACCTCAAATCGAGGCGGACACACAGGGCGCGGAGGCTATCAACAAGGCAATCTCCGATGCGTACACCCCTATCGTGAATGGCGTGCTTGAAGATGTCTCGGATAAGGTCAGCCTGTCCTGTTTCTTTGTGGCATGGGAGTCATATCAGTATGAGAATATCCTGTCGCTGGTCGTCTCCTGCGGATGGGATGCCGATGTGAACGAATACAATGTCTATCTGTATGACATCGCCAGCGGCCAGCAGCTCACCACAGCGGACTTGCTGAAGGCACTGGATGTGGATGAGACAGTCTTCTTGGAGGCGGTACGCCGCGCTGCCGCTGCAAAGTTCGACACACAGTATGGAGCAATTGCGGGCGGTGATACGGATGAGTTCCTGACGGAACGCCGCGATTGGACGCTGTCCGATGAGAACATCAACATGAGCGTTCGCACATACGCTGACGGTGACGGAAAGCTCCACGTGGTCTTGCCCATCGGCTCTGTCGCCGGTGCAGATTCTTATGAGCAGGTACTGTCGCTGGATGACATCGGCGAGTAAACACAGCTCTCCCGACACCTGAAACAAAAAAGCGCTCCTGCGAGGTCGATCCTCGCAGGAGCGCTTTTCCTATACCGGCAGCCTCAGACCCGAAGTTTTGAGCGGAGAGCTTGGCAGCGTAACATACTCCAGCGAGCCAGTTGCAACCGCACGAGTGCCGACGGATGCAGCCTTACAGCCGGAAGCACTTTTTCAGCGCCGTATACTCGCCCAGCACCAGCAGCGTCAGGCTGCTGTCCAGCACGGTTTCCGGCGAGATGGTCACGTCGGTTTTGTCGCTTCGCTTCACGCCGAGGATATTGACGCCATACTTTCGGCGGATGTCCAACTCACCGATGCTGTGCCCCTGCCAGCTGTCCGGGACGGCGACCTCGATAATGGCGTGCTTCTCGTCCAACTCTATGTAATCGAAGATGTGGTCGGCGGTGTACCGGATGGCCGCCCACTTCGCCAGCTGCTTTTCCGGGTATGTCACCGCGTCCGCGCCGTTGCGCAGCAGAAATTTTGCCTGTACATCCCGTTCGGCGCGGGACACCACATATTTCGCCCCAAGCTCCTTGAGCAGCGACGTCGTTTCCAGCGAGTTCTGGAAGTCTCCGCTGATGGTAACGTAGCAGACATCATAGTTTCCAACGCCCAGCGAGCGCAGAAAATCCACGCGGGTGCTGTCACCGATCTGCGCGTTGGTGACAAAGGGCATACACTCGTTGACGCGCTCCTCGTCCTGGTCCACCGCCATGACCTGATGCCCCAGCTCGCTCAGCTGCATGGCAAGGTGCCGCCCGAAGCGGCCGAGTCCGATCAATAATACGTTTTTCATCGTGCGCTCCTTTCAGCCTACGGTGATCATTTCCTTCGGATACCGGGCATAGGTCAGATCATGCCCGGAGAAAGCGGCGTAGATCAGGGTAAGTCCCCCGACACGCCCGAAGAACATCAGCAGAATGAGAATGCTCTGCGACAGTGTACCCAACTGCGGCGTCAGCCCCAGTGTCAGCCCTACCGTTCCGGCAGCGGATGCCGTTTCATAGCGACAGGCACCGAGCGGCAGTCCCTCCGCCGCGCTGATGACCGCCGCACCCGCGAAGGTCAGTCCCAGATACAGCAGCAGGATGGCGGCGGCGTTCCGTACAGCGGAGGGCTCCAGCCTGCGCTTAAAAAGCTGTGGGTCCTCCCGCCTTCGGAAGGCAGCGACCGCATTGGCCGCCAGTACAGCCAGCGTCGTGACCTTCATGCCGCCCGCGGTGGAGCCGGGCGCGCCGCCGGTCAGCATCAGCAAAATCGTGACCGCCTGTGAGGTGTCGCTCATTTTCGTCAGGTCTGCGGTGTTGTAGCCCGCCGTTCGCGGCGTGACCGCCTGAAAGAGCGACGCCAGAACGCGCTGTCCTGCGGGAAGCTCTGCAAAGTCTGTCAGGAAGAAGAGCAATGCCGGAAGCGCGATCAGGATGGCAGTTGCGCTCAGAATGACCTTGCTCTGCATCCGGTACCGCCGCAGGTGCAGCCGGTGGGTGCAGACGTCGTCCCACGTCAGAAAGCCGATACCGCCCACGATGATCAGCAGCATAATGACGATGTTGACCAGCGGGTCGGATATGTACGCCGTCAATGAAGGGTAGAGCGTATCCGCCCGCCCCAGAATGTCAAAGCCCGCGTTGCAGAAGGCGGAAACGGAGTGAAATATTGCCATCCACACGCCCCGCAGTCCATAGTCCCGGCAGAACGCCGGCAGCAGCGCAAGAGCGCCGACCAATTCCACAAAGAACGTTCCCTTGAGAATAAACCGCGTCAGGCGCACGATGCCGCCCACCACCGGAGCGGAAATGGCATCCTGCATGGCACTGCGTTCCTTCAGCGAAATATTCTTGCCGGAGAGCATCAAAAACGTTACAGCCGCCGTGATGACGCCTAAGCCGCCGATCTGGATCAGCAGCAGGATGACGGTCTGACCGAAGCCGGACCAGTAACTGCCGGTGTCCTGCACCACCAGCCCCGTTACGCAGACGGCGGAGGTGGAGGTAAACAACGCCTCGTGAAACGGCGTCCATGTGTGGCTTGCGGTGGCGATAGGCAGCATCAACACCAGCGCGCCCAGCAGGATGACGCCCGCAAAGCCGAGGATCATGATCTGGAAGGATGTCAGATGGTGTTTCAGATGAAAACCGGATTCTGTCACGGGACTCACCTCCTAAAATCGACTGCGTTCCCAATTTCGCGTACAGTATAGCACGGTTTTCGCGTTTCGGCTATGCACATTTTGTTAAGATTTCGGCTCAGAACGACCGAGAACAACTGTGAACCTTTCTTTAATTTTTACAGAAATCATTGCAATTTCTTTAC
>ENA-ORSA01003127-ORSA01003127.1-human-gut-metagenome-genome-assembly--contig:-NODE-3127-length-10865-cov-2.430342_pt1 | contig 10865 bp, 10 predicted proteins | sample MGYA00242179_ERZ509142 | MGnify/ENA primary metagenome ERZ509142 (study PRJEB26280, sample SAMEA2338659) | human gut metagenome | biome: human gut; feature: human-associated habitat; material: faeces... | reverse complement strand
TTCACTTCTTCGTCAACTTCAATCTGACACTATCCCGCCCATCCGAGGAAACCCCAATGGAAACCTTGGATGTGGATGTGGAGCCAAAGAAAGGGTGATTGAATGGCTACCAGAAAGAAAGCCACCACCGCACAGGAACCGCCCATCACGGCCCCGGTGGTATTCCCCAAAGAACGGGTGTTGACCTTCAAGAGATACGCTGACCGGCGTGATCTTCTGTCTGTCCTTTTGGAAGATGGGAAGGAATACACCCATGATCAGATTGATGGGCTGATCAAAGACTTTATGAAAGGTAAGGTGAACTAATATGGCCCTTGGCGGCGGCACCTTCTTGGTGCAGAACAAGGTTCTGCCCGGTGCATATATCAACTTCATTTCTGTGGCGCAGGCAAGCGCCACCCTTTCTGACCGTGGCATTGTCACCATCCCCCTTGCCATGAATTGGGGGCCTGAAGGCAAGATTTTCACGGTGGAACAGGCTGACTTCATCAAGAACAGTCAGAAGATTTTCGGCTATGCGTACACGGCGGATGAACTGAAGCCCATGCGTGAAATTTTCCTTCACGCCAAGACCGTTCATTTCTTCCGCCTTGGTTCCAGCGGCGTGAAAGCGTCCAACACCTACGCAACGGCCAAATACCCCGGCACCCGTGGCAATGATCTTCGGGTTGTGATCACGGCCAATGAAAACAGCACCGAACAGAAGCCCCTGTTCGATGTGGAAACCTTCTTGGGAACCGTTCAGGTTGATCTTCAGGAAGGTGTGGCCGCTATCACCGGCCTGAAGGCCAATGACTATCTGGATTGGAAGTCCAGCGGAACCCTTTCCCTGACCGCTTCCTTGCCCCTGACGGGCGGCACCAATGGCACCGTGGCCGATTCCGACTATCAGACCTATCTTGATCAGGCGGAAGCGTACACCTTCAACGCTATGGGTTGCACCGAGAGCAAGGCCACCATCACCGCCCTGTTTGCGGCTTTCGCAAAGCGTATGCGTGATGATGTGGGCAAGAAGTTTCAGGTGGTTCTTTTCCGTAAGCTGGCCGATTATGAAGGCGTTGTGAGTGTTAAAAACGGCCTGACTTCCGACAAGACTTCCACCGCCCTGATCCCTTGGGTTACGGGTGTGATCGGCGGCACGGCGGTCAATAAGAGCGCCACCAACATGACCTATGATGGTGAATACGATGTGGACACCGATTTCACGCAGACCCAGCTTGAAAACGGGATCAGGGAAGGTTCCTTCATGTTCCATCGTGTGGATGAAGCGGTGTGTGTCCTGACTGACATTAACAGCTTCATTTCCATCACGGATGAAAAGTCCAGCGATTTTTCCAGCAACCAGACGATCCGAGTTTTGGATCAGATCGCCAATGATATTGCTGTTCTGTTCGGCAAGAAGTATCTTGGCAAGGTTCCCAATGATGCCGCTGGCCGGATTTCCCTTTGGAACGATATTGTGAAGCACCACACGGAACTTCAGGATATTCGGGCCATTGAGAACTTCAGCGGCGAAAATGTGACGGTTGAAAAGGGCGATACCAAGAAATCCGTGGTGGTTACTGACTATGTGACCCCCGTGAACGCTATGGAACAGCTTTATATGACCGTCTATGTTCAGTAAGGAGGTACAACCATCATGGCAGATAGAACCATCATGAACGCCAAGGATGCTGTTTCCGCTTCCTTGGCTGAATGTTTCGTGACCATCGGGGATAACCGTTACAACTTCATGCAGGCTATCAACCTTGAAGCCAACTTTGAGAAGAACAAAACGGAAGTTCCCATTTTGGGCAAGACCGGCAAGGGCAATAAGGCCACCGGCTGGAAGGGTACGGGTTCCGCCACCTTCCACTATAACACTTCCATCTTCCGTGAGCTGATGAAGCGTTATAAGGACACCGGCGAGGATGTCTATTTTGACATTCAGGTGACAAATGAAGATCCCACTTCTTCCGTGGGCCGTCAGACCGTGATCCTGAAGGATTGCAATATGGATGGCGGCTTGCTTGCCAAGTTTGACGCTGATGCGGAATACTTGGATGAAGATATGGACTTCACCTTTGAAGATTTCGAGATGCCCGAAACCTTCAGCCTTTTGGCCGGTATGCAGTAAGCAGAGCGCCCCGGCCTTACTTCGGTAGGGGCCGGGGCCTTTTTTCGTATCAAAATATAGGAGGAAAAAACAATGAGCCTGTCCGCTTTTTTGGCTGAAAACGCCGTTCCCGTTGAGAACATCAAGTTTGTTGCTTCCAAACGCTTCTTGGGTGAGGATGGCAACCCCATTCCTTGGGAGATCAAGACCATCACCGGCACCGAGGATGAAGCCCTTCGGAAGTCCTGTGCCAAGCGTGTTCCGGTTCCCGGCAAGAAGAACCAGTATCAGAAGGAAACCGACTATGATCTTTACCTTGGCAAGCTGGCCGTGGCTTGTACCGTGTTCCCCAATCTGAATGATAAGGAACTTCAGGACAGCTACAAGGTCATGGGCGCTGATGCCCTTCTGAAAACCATGCTGACCCCCGGCGAATATGCCGAATACCTGACCAAGATTCAGGAAGTGTGTGGTTTTGATACCACCATGCAGGATGAGGTTGATGAAGCAAAAAACTGATCTGTGAAGGTGATGGTGAAGCCAACATTGCTTACTATTGCCTTCACGAACTTCATTTAACACCTTCCGCCTTCTATGCTTTGCCCCGGCGTGAACGGGCCTTCATCATTGCGGCCATTGATGTTCGGGTGGAAGCTGAAAAGAAGAAGCAGAAGGAAATTGAACGCAAACAGCGCCGGGGCCGACACCATTAAGGCCCCGGCTATTCTCCAAGAAAGGTGGTGATCCCTGTGGGAACTATCCGAACCGCTATTGCCCTTTATGATGGTGTTACCAGCCCCCTTCAGAGTATGCACAAGGCTATGGGTGTTGTGCTGAACACCTTTGAATCCATGCAACAGGCTTCCGGTAGAGCCGTTGACACGGCGGCAATCCGGGAAGCCCGTGAAGAATGGGCGAAAGCGGGAACCGCCTTTGATGCCATTGAAGAAAATATCAGGAACGCCAATAATGAACAGCAAAAGTTCAATAATTCCATTCGTGGGGGTAACAATTCCGCCAATGGACTTCTGTCCACCATCAAGAAAATTGCCGTTGCCGCTGGTGGTATCGTCGGGATCAACAAGGTGCAGAACATTTCGGATAAATTGGCAAGCACCAAGGCCCGGTTGAATCTGCTGGTGGATGATGGCGGTTCCGTTGAAGCCTTGGAACAGAAGATCATGGCTTCCGCCCAGCGTTCCCGATCCGTTTACTTTGATACCGCTTCCGCCGTTGCGAAACTTGGCTTGAACGCCGGTAACGCCTTCAACGGTGACATGAATCAGGTCATTGCTTTCATGGAGCAGGTGAACAAGCAGTTTGTTATTGGCGGCGCTACGGCCCAAGAGCAAAGCAACGCCATGATCCAGCTTACACAGGCAATGGCGGCGGGTGCGCTTCGTGGTGAAGAACTCTATTCTGGACGGTGCGCCGGGTATCGCAAGAGCTATTGAAAAGTATATGGGGATTGCGGAAGGTTCCATCAAGACGGTTGCACAGGAAGGCAAGGTAACGGCTGAAGTGGTGAAGAACGCCATGTTTGCTATGGCGGATGAAACCAACGCAAAGTTCGATTCCATGCCCAAGACTTGGGCGCAGATTTGGGCCGGGATGAAGAATCAGGCCCTTTCCATGTTTGCCCCGATCTTGACCAAGATCAACCAGATTGCTAACAGCACCAAGTTCCAGCAAGTCACCACAGCCCTGATCAATGGGCTTGCGGGGGTTGCAAATGTGGCTTCTTCGGTGCTGGATATTCTGATTTCCATTGCTTCTGTGATCGTTGATAATTGGAGTTGGATTCAGCCTATCATCATGGGTATTGTGGCCGCTATGCTGATTTATAACGGTGTGGCGCTGGTGACAAATGCCATTATGGGTATTCAGGCAACGGCCAAGGCCGTTCATGCGGCGGCAACTGCTATGGAAGCGGGAGCCACTTTCACCGCTACGGTAGCCCAGCAGGGCCTAAATGCGGCGCTTTTGGCTTGCCCCATTACATGGATCATCCTTCTGATTATCGCCGTCATTGCGGCTATCTATGCGGCGTGTGCGGCAGTTGCCAAGTTCACCGGAATTGCAAATAGCGGCTTCGGTGTGATTTGCGGGGGAATCATGGTTGTGATTTCCTTCTTCAAAAACCTTGGCCTGTCCGTGGCGAATATCGCCTTGGGTATCTGGAACGCTTTGGGGGCTTGCGCTTCCAATATCGGAACCGCCTTCCATAATGTCATTTCCAATGTTCAGGGATGGTTTTATAACCTTCTTTCTACGGCCCTTACTGTTGTGGCGGGTATCTGTGAAGCCCTGAACAAATTGCCCTTCGTTGAGTTCGACTATTCCGGGATTACCAACAAAGCAAGCGAATATGCGGCCAAGTCCGCTGAAGCCTATGGGAATGTTGAGGAATATAAAAGCGTTGCCGATGCCTTCAATGAAGGAATGTCTACCTTTGACACCTTCCAAGATGGTTGGGCCGCTGATGCCTTTGCTTCCGGTGCCGCTTGGGGTGATGGCGTGGCCGATAAGGTTTCCGGTATGTTTGATTTTTCCGCCTTGGATTCTATGGGGGCTGATTCTTTGGATGCCTTCAACCTTGGCAATGATCTTGATAGCATTTACGGGAACACAGGCGATATTGCAAACAACACAGCGGCCACCGCTGATGCCTTGGATATTGCTGAAGAAGATTTGGCTTATCTTCGTGACATTGCGGAGCGTGAAGCAATCAACCGGTTCACTACCGCTGAAATCAAGGTTGAACAGCACAATGAAAACCACATTTCTTCTGAAATGGATATTGATGGGATTATGGACGCATGGACAGAGAACTTTGCCGAACGGCTGGCGGTATCGGCGGAAGGAGTGCATAAGTAATGGCATATAAACTGTATATGGCGGGAACGCTTATGCCCATCACCCCTTCCAAGGTGACGGTGAAGATCAACAACCAGAACAAGACCATGACCCTGATCAACGGGGAAGAAATCAACATTCTGAAGGCCGCTGGCCTTTCGGATGTGTCCTTTGAATTGATTCTTCCTCAAGTGTCCTATCCATTCAGCAACGGTGGAGCGCAAAGCGCCACCTATTACCTATCCTTGTTTGAACGGCTGAAGGTAAGCAAGACCCCATTCCAATTTATCCTGAACCGGCAGAAGCCCGGTGGTGGGATGTTTCATTACACCAACCTGACCGTTGGCCTTGAAACCTATGAAATCACCGATGATGCCGGTGAAGGCTTTGATGTGAAGGTGAAGATCAACCTGAAACAGTACAGAGCCTATGGCACCAAGACCGTGACCGTGCAACCGGCCAAGACTTCCGGGGGAACCGCCACCGCAACGGTTAAGGCGGCACCCCGGCCCACCACAACGGCCCCGAAAGCCGCCACCTATACGGTGAAATCTGGTGATTGCCTTTGGAACATTGCCAAGAAGCAGTTGGGCAACGGGGCCGATTACACGAAAATCTATAATCTGAACAAGGACAAAATCAAGAACCCGAACCTGATCTATCCCGGTCAGGTTCTTACTTTGCCTTCCTGAAAGGGGTGATTCCGTTTGGCAGTTGAATTGTTCATCCAGCATAACAGCACCATCCAATTCCCCGTTGTCAAGGAAGGCGCACGGCTGACCTTGGAGCGCAAGGGAACCCCCGGCAAGTTAGAGTTCACCGTTGTCAATGGGCCGGGGCTGAACTTTGCTGAAGGTGATCCGGTGAAGCTGACTGTGAACGGAACCGCCATGTTCTATGGGTTTGTGTTCAAGAAAAAGCGTGACAAGGACGGCACCATTGATGTTGTGGCCTATGATCAGTTGCGTTATTTGAAGAATAAGGACACCATCACGGAAGAAGGGCTGAAGGCTTCTGACCTTCTGAAGCGCATTGCAACAGATTTCCGGTTGAACCTTGGCACGGTGGAAGATACCGGTTATACCCTTGAAACTATCGTGGAAGAAAACCAAACCCTGTTTGATATGATCCAGAGCGCCCTTGATGAAACCCTGATGAATACCAAACAGCTTTATGTTCTATATGACGATGCCGGGAAGCTGACCCTGAAGAACATCAATACCATGAAGCTGAACCTTCTGATTGATGAAGAAACCGGGGAAAACTTCAGCTATGAATCCAGTATTGATGAACAGACCTATAACAAGATCAAGCTGGCCTATAACGATGAAAAAACCGGTAAGCGGGAATTGTTCATTGCACAGGACGGGGCGAAAATGAACCAATGGGGTGTTCTTCAGTATTTTGAAGAAGTTCAGACTAAAACGGGCGCTTCCGCCAAGGCGGATGCCCTGTTGAAGCTGTACGATCAGAAAACCCGCAAGCTGACCATTCAGAACGCTTTCGGTGATGTGCGGGTTCGTGCTGGAAGCGCCGTGGTGGTGGCCCTGAACCTTGGGGATATTGTCACCAACAATTACATGGTGGTGAATAAAGTCACCCATACCTTCAAGGGCGATGAACATATGATGGCGCTTGACCTGATCGGAGGTGAATTTATTGCCTAATCCTGTTGATGTGATTAAACAAGCGGCTATGGAAGCACAAGAATCCAGCAAGCCGGTGAACATCCTGTTTGGAACAGTCCTTTCCGCTTCACCCTTGAAAATTCAGGTGGATCAGAAATCCATCTACACTTCCAAAATGCTGATCCTGACCCGGAATGTGACTGATTTTGAAGTTGATATGACGGTGAACCACAGCACCGAGGACAAGGGCGGTGGTTCTGGTGCGGCGGCGTATGAAGCCCACAAACACGCCTATGTTGGCAAGAAAACCTTCAAGGTTCACAACGCTTTGAAGGCCGGTGAAAAGGTGCTTCTGATCCGGGTTCAGCAAGGAAAGAAATTCGTGGTTATTGACCGAGTAAAGGGGGCTTGATGATGATTCCGCAAGTGCAGGATGATATTAAACAGGATTTCACCATTGAAACCCTTCCAAGCCGTACTTTCAGGATGAACCACAACAACCTGACCATCATCGGCACCATTGATGAAATCCAAGCTGTGGAACAGGCGGTTTTTCTGATCCTGAACACAGAACGCTATGAATGGTTGATCCATTCTTGGGATTATGGGGTTGAACTTCATAATCTGATCGGGAAAGATGTGGAATACTGTATTCCCGAAATTGAACGCCGGGTTCGTGAAGCCTTGCTTCAGGATGATAGGATCACGGCGGTTCAGAACTTTGAATTTACGGTGAACAAAAAGAAAGTGCTGACTACCTTCACGGTGGTCAGCATTTTTGGCGAAATCAATGCAGAATTGGGGGTTGAAATCTGATGTATGAAGCACAGACCTATGAAGCAATCCTTTCCCGGATGCTTCAGAAGGCGCTTTCCATCAATGGCAATTTGGACACCCGTGAAGGTTCGTTGGTTTGGTGCGGTGATGCCCCCGCCGCCGTGGAATTGCAGAACCTTTATATTGCCCTTGATACGGTGCTGAATGAAACCTTTGCAGACACCGCAACCCGCCCTTATCTCATTTTGAGGGCGGCAGAAAGGGGGCTGAAACCGCAACCGGCAAGCCCCGCCGTGTTGCAGTTGAGCATTACACCAACCACCTTGCACCTTCCCATGAACACCCGCTTTTCCATTGGAGAACTGAACTATTATGTTTCGGCTGACCGTGGAAGTGGTAAATATGAAATCACCTGTGAAACCGCTGGTGAAGCCGGTAATGACTACACCGGAACGGTGATTCCCATTGAGTATGTGGACGGGCTTGAAACCTGTTCCATTTCCGCCGTGGTGATCCCCGGTGAGGATGAAGAAGATACCGAGGTTTTCAGACAGCGTTACATGGATAGCCTGAACGCCCAAGCCTTCGGCGGCAACCGTGCGGATTATCTGGAAAAGGTGAACGCCATTCCCGGCGTGGGCGGTGTGAAGGTATATCGGGTTTGGAACAGCGATTTGAACCCGGCCAAGCTGATCCCGCCCACGGGAACCGACACTTGGATCAGCGGCCTTTCCGGTGTGTCCGAGGAAATCAAGGCGTGGTTGAATGCCGTGTATGCGGCGGGAGCCAATAGCAAGCTGACCGTGGGCGGAACCGTGAAGCTGGTGATCATCAACAGTTCCTTCAAGAAGCCTTCTGAAGCCCTTGTGGATCAGGTGCAGACCGCAGTTGACCCCCTTCAGAACGCCGGTGAAGGTGTGGGCATTGCCCCCATCGGCCATGTGGTGAGGGTTGAAGGCGTGGGTGAAGATACCATCAACCTTTCCTTCGATCTGTACTATCAGCGGGAATGGAGTTGGGATGATGTTTCCGCCTATGTCACGGAAGCAATCAACGGTTACTTCTTGGAACTGGCCCAAAGTTGGGCAGACCAGAATGAAGCCCTTGTGGTTCGTATCAGTCAGGTGGAAAGCCGCCTGTTGGGGATCACCGGTATTCTGGATATTGCCAACACCAAGATCAACGGTGAAGCGGCGAACTGTACCCTGACCCTTGACCACATCCCGGTTTTGGGAACCATTGAGCCGGGAACCATCGTGATCAGCGGATAAGGGGGCCGGGAGCATGGAACGCAAACTGATTGATTATCTTCCCTATGTCATTCGTGATTATGCGGAGTTTCAGGGGATCATGGGGAGCGAACAGCCGGAAATTGAAAAGGCGTGGAATACCACGGATGATCTTCTTGATAATCAGTTCATTCCCACCGCTGGAAACATGGGCCTTTCCCGGTGGGAAAAGATTTTGGGGATCACCCCCAAAGGCACGGACAGTCTTGAAGATCGCCGGTTCCGTATTCTGACCCGGATCAATGAAGAACTTCCGTACACCTTGCCCCAGCTTCGGAACATCCTTGAAACGCTGTGCGGGAAGGGTAACTATTCCGCTGATGTGGAAGAAGGCACCTATCAGCTTCTTGTGAAAATCGGGTTGGCCGCAAAGAACAACTTCAATGATGTTGAATCTTTGCTGAACCGGGTTGTTCCCCAAAACATGGTTGTGACCTTGCTTCAGCTTTATAACACCCATGCGGAACTTGGGCGGTTCACCCATGCCCAGCTTGCCGCCTATACCCACAATCAGTTGAGAAACGAGGTTTTGAAGAATGGCGAATAAAACAACCAACTACAAGCTGACTAAACCCCTTGAATCTGAATTTTATGATGTAGGGGTTCAGAATGAAAACATGGATAAGATTGATACCCAAATGAAGGCCAATGCGGATGCCGTTGAAGCCCTTCAGAAAGGTCAATCCGGGAAGGCTGATCTGGTGGATGGTAAGGTTCCCGCCGAACAGCTTCCTGACATGAACTATGATGCAAAAGGCACAGCACAAAACAAGGTGAGAGAACACAACCTTGACCAAACCGCCCACCCGTATCTGTTGAACCAGATCGGAACCTGTGTGGAAGCGGCGCAGAACGCACAGACCGCCGCAGATGCGGCCTTGAAAGCTGTGTCCGGTATCGTCTATACCATCAATGTTCTTCCTTCGCAGAATGGCACCCTGACCTATAACGGACAGGCCCAAAGTCCTTCTTGGAACGCTTATAACCCTGATGCGCTGACCTTGGGCGGCGTGACTACCGGCACCAATGCGGGAACCTACACGGCCACTTTCACGCCGAAAGGGAAGTATAAGTGGGCAGATGGCACACAGACCGCCAAGGAAGTGACTTGGACGATCAACGCCGCCACCATGACGATCCCCACGCAGAGCAACAGCCTTACTTATACCGGTTCGGCCCAAAGCCCCACTTGGAACAACTATGACAGCGGGAAAATGACGCTTGGCGGAACTACCAGCGGCACGAACGCCGGTTCCTACAATGCCACCTTCACGCCGAAAACGAACTACAAGTGGGCCGATGGAAGCACCGGGGTCAAAACGGTTGCTTGGAGCATTGCCAAGGCCGCTGGTAGTTTGTCTTTGAATAAGACTTCCATCAAACTGACCGCCGCAAAGACCACGGACACCATCACCGTGACAAGAGCCGGTAACGGCACAATCACGGCCACTTCCAATGCCCCTACGGTGGCTTCTGTGAGCGTTTCCGGTGGGGTGGTAACTGTTACCGCCAAGGGCAAAGGAAGCGCCACAATCACCGTCAGCGTGGCCGCTGGCACCAACCACACGGCCCCGGCCAATAAGACCTGTTCCGTTGAAGTGACTTTGCCCACCAAGGTTCTGAATGATAACAGTTGGGCAACCATCCGGGAAGTCAGTTCCGCAGGTTTGGGGGCCAACTATTGGGCCGTTGGTGATGTGAAATCCATCGTTCTGAATGGCACCGTGAGGAATTACACTTTCAGCAACTTGACCGTGAACGCCTTTATTTTGGGCTTCAACCACAATTCCGCCAAGGAAGGTGCGAACAAGATTCACTTCCAGATCGGGAAGATCGGTTCCACGGCAGTTGCTTTGTGTGATAGCAATTATAACAACACCGGTGATGGTTTCCGCATGAATACCAGTCAGACGAACAGCGGCGGTTGGAACGCTTCACACATGAGAAAAACTGTATTGGGCAACAGTAACACCCCCACAAGCCCGTTGGCGAATAGCTTGATGGCGGCGCTTCCCGCCGATTTGAGGGCGGTTATGCAACCCGTGACCAAGTACACCGATAACACGGGCAATTCCAGTAACAGTTCCGGTAATGTTACAACCACCACCGATTACCTGTTCGATCTTTCGGATGAAGAGTTAGCCGGGCTAATGGTGTTTGCCAAGAAGGTCGCCAGGGCTATTGGTAAAACCATTCCTTGCCAACGGGTCGGTGTGGCTG
>ENA-ORSA01003120-ORSA01003120.1-human-gut-metagenome-genome-assembly--contig:-NODE-3120-length-10891-cov-13.452104_pt1 | contig 10891 bp, 8 predicted proteins | sample MGYA00242179_ERZ509142 | MGnify/ENA primary metagenome ERZ509142 (study PRJEB26280, sample SAMEA2338659) | human gut metagenome | biome: human gut; feature: human-associated habitat; material: faeces... | reverse complement strand
TCGCGGATCTTTTCCAGCGTCTGCTCGCTGAGGATATGCTCTGCCTTGCAGGCATCCTCTGCGGCGATGTCCTCTTCCACGCCCAGCTGCACGAAGAAGTGGGTCAGCAGCCGGTGGCGGCTGTAAATGCGCTCGGCGATCTCGCGGCCCGGTTCCAGCAGGGTCAGGTTGCCCTCACCGTCCACCGCAATGTAGCCGTTCTCCCGCAGCTTTTTCATCGCGATGCTGACGCTGGCTTTGGTGTAGCCCAGTTCGTTGACCACGTCGATGGAACGGACGCGGCCCATCCTCTGATTCAGCATCAGGATCGTTTCAAGGTAATCTTCTGCGGATTGGTGGATCTGCATGGTTGTCGGCCTCCTGCCTTTCTTGATTTCCGGCCCGGAGCAGAAAAACGCACATCGGTTCGGTTTGTTATAGGATACCACATTCTGCCGGGGGATGCAAGTCGTTCGGCGGAAGTTTGCTAAAACAAACTGAGCTTCTTCTGCATGATTTTGCTATTTTGACCGGAAACAGGGCCTGAAATCTTGTGGAACGTGCTTATCTGGACGCGCGGTAGGCTTCCGGGCCGGAGAGATAGAGGTCGCCGCCGTGGGCGTCCAGAATGACGGTCAGGGGCATCTGCTCCACGGTCAGGCGGCGGACGGCTTCGCAGCCGAGGTCCGGCCAGGCGATGACTTCCAGCGTTTTGACGCTCTTGGCCATCAGGGCACCGGCCCCGCCCAGCGCGGCCAGATAGACCGCGCCATTGCGCACGACGGCTTCCTTGACGGCGGCATCCCGCTTGCCCTTGCCGATCATGACCTTGTTGCCCAGGTCCAGCAGGCGGGGGCTCATCGCGTCCATCCGGCCGCTGGTGGTGGGCCCGGCCGAGCCGATGACCGCACCGGGGCGCTCCGGTGTGGGGCCGACGTAGTAGATGGCGCTGCCTTCGAGGTCGAAGGGGAGCGGCTCGCCCCGGTCCAGTGCTTCCAGCATCCGTTTGTGCGCCTGGTCGCGGGCCGTGTAGACCACACCGGACAGCAGAACGGTGTCGCCCGCCTGGAGCGGGGCCAGGTCCTGCGCGGTGCAGGGGGTGGTCAGTTCGTATTGCATGTTCATCAAGCCTCCTAATAGGCTCACGTCTTTGACGGAAAGGGAATCGTTTACAGCGTCGCGCTGGCACGGCGGGTGACATGGCAGGAAACGTTCACGGCCACGGGCAGACCCCCCACATGGGTGGGCATCTGCTCGATGGCAAGGCCCAGGCAGGTGGTCCTGCCGCCGAAGCCCTGCGGGCCGATGCCGGTCTCGTTGACAGCGGCCAGCAGTTCGCGTTCGAGGGCGGCATAGTAGGGGTCCGGGTTGGGGATGTCCAGCGGGCGGAGCAAAGCTTTTTTGGCCAGATAGGCGACTTTGTCGAAGCTGCCACCCACGCCGATGCCCAGCACGATGGGCGGGCAGGGGTTGGAGCCTGCCAGCGTGACCGTTTCCAGCACGAATTTCTTGAACCCTTCCACGCCGTCGGCCGGTTTTAGCATCTGGATGCGGCTCATGTTCTCGCTGCCAAAGCCCTTGGGGGCCACGGTGATGGTGCAGCCGTCGCCGTCCACGAGGTGGACTGTGATGGCTGCAGGGGTGTTGTCGCCGGTATTGCCCCGGCGCAGGGGGTCGGCCACGATGCTCTTGCGCAGGTAGCCGTCGGTGTAGCCCCGGCGGACGCCCTCGTGGATGGCGGCCTCAAAGCTGCCGTCGATGTGGACATCCGTTCCCAGCTCCACGAAGACGCAGGCCATGCCGGTGTCCTGACAGATGGGCAGAGCCTTCTCCTGCGCCGCACCGAGGTTCGACCACAGCAGGTCGAGGGTGGTTTTCGCCAGCGGCCACGGCTCTTCCTCCCGCGCTCTGGCCAGAGCCGCTTCCACGTCTTGGGGCAGGCGGGTGTTGGCTTCGATGCACAGGCGGGCGACGGTATCGGTGATGGACTGTGCGGAGATCGTCCTCATGCCGCGCCTCCTTTACAGACGGGCCACGCCGGTCTCGCGGGCAGCTTTTGCCACGGCAGAGGCCACGGCCTCGGCCACGCGGGGGTCGAATGCGCCGGGGATGATGTTCTCTTCGCTGCGGTCCTCATCCGTGATGAGGTCGGCGATGGCGTAGGCTGCGGCCAGCTTCATGGCATCGTTGATGTCCCGTGCGCGGACGCTCAGGGCACCCTTGAACAGGCCGGGGAAGCAGAGCACGTTGTTCACCTGATTCGGGAAATCGCTGCGGCCGGTGGCCATGACCCGCACACCGCCTGCCTTGGCCTCGTCGGGCATGATCTCCGGGGTGGGGTTGGCCATGGCGAAAACGATGGCGTCCGGATTCATGGTCTTGCACAGCTCGGTGGTCAGGATGCCGGGGCGAGACACGCCGATGAAGACGTCGGCCCCCTCGATGGCCTCCTTCAGGCCACCCTTGATCTGGCGGGGGTTGGTCACTTCGCCCAGCCAGTTCTTGTGGGCCTCGGCGCTGTTGCAGCCCTTGTACAGGGTGCCGAACTGGTCCACCGCCACGATGTCTTTGGCACCGGCGGTCATCAGCATCTTGATGATGGCCGTGCCGGCGGCACCGGGGCCGTTCAGGACGATGTGGACATCCTCCATCTTCTTGCCCACCACGCGCAGGGCGTTGATGAGCGCAGCCGTCACGACGATGGCGGTGCCGTGCTGGTCGTCATGGAAGACGGGAATGTCCAGCTCACGCTCCAGCGTTTCTTCGATCTCGAAGCACTCCGGGCTTTTGATGTCCTCCAGATTGATGCCGCCGAAGGTCGGGGCGATGGCCTTACAGGCCGCGATGACGCTGGCGGCGTCGTGGGCGTCGATGCAGATGGGGAAGGCATCCACGCCGCCGAATTCCTTGAACAGCACGGCCTTGCCCTCCATGACCGGCAGACCGGCTTCGGGGCCGATGTCGCCCAGGCCCAGAACGGCGGTGCCGTTGGACACGACGGCCACCATGTTGCTCTTGAAGGTGTACTTGTACACGTCGTCGGGGTTCTCTTTGATCTTGCGGCAGGGCTCGGCGACGCCGGGGGTGTAAGCCGTGGACAGGTCGTCGCGGGTCCTGACCTCGACCTTGCTCACGATGCCGACTTTGCCGTGGTGGCTCTCGTGCATTTCGAGAGCGGCTTTGTTGTAATCCATGGATGTTCCTCCTTGTGTTGATGGGCTTCTCTTATTATAATAAAGCCGCAGGCCCGGCAGCGCAAGAGGATTTTTGCGTGTGCGGGGCGACAGCTTGACAAACGACGATAGAACGATTATACTACAAATAGAAAAGGCGCTGGCCCAACAAACGGCTAGCTCCCTACCAGCAGATCAAAAGAATGACCGCCAACGGGTGCTAAACGTGGGGCGGTCATTTCTTTTGTCCATTTTTTGTGCGAAACTCTCGGAATCGGAGCACGATGTCGATCGTGTCGTAAACCGTTGTGACGAGGAACGTCAACAGCGCAAGAATCTCGGTCAATGTCATGGGTACATTCCCCCTTTCGGCCAGAGCCTCCGGGGAGAAACGTTCAAAAGTCGCCCTCCCGGCGCCCTGTTTATGGAAACAAAGCCATCCGGTAGGGAGTTGCCGCCTGCGTTCTGGACACAGCGCCTTGCCGCTTTGCTGCGGCAATGATAGGATATCACAGCTTTTGACAAAAAGCAACGACCTCACGTGGCAGGCTGCGTGAAACTTGTGGAAATTTCGCAAAATCCTTTTCTTTTTCATTTTTACCCTTTATAATAAGATTTGTCTGAAAAAATTGCAGTTCCCGGCGGCGTCCGGGATACAGGAGGTATCCACTTGAAACGAATCATCTCGAAGGCAGTCTGCCTTCTCTGCGCCGGTGCGCTGGCGCTGACGGCTGCGGGCTGCTCGAAGTCTGCGGCGTCCTCTTCCACATCGGCCAGCTCGGAGGCGTCTGTCTACGGCAGCGCTTCGGATTATGACTACCAGAATTTTGCATACAGTGACGGTCTGGATGAGAACGGCTACTGGTCCGGCATCCGCGCACTGGATTATGTGACCCTGCCGGAGGACTACGCTTCCATCCCGCTGAAGAAGGCGGACATCGAGCCGACCGAGGAGGACGTCCAGTCCCAGATCGACAGCCTGCTCAGCCAGAACACCACCACGCAGCAGATCACCGACCGTGCCGCCGCCGACGGCGACACCGTCAACATCGACTATGTGGGCACCGTGGACGGCGTGGCCTTTACCGGCGGCACCTACAGCGGCTACAGCCTGACGCTGGGCAGCGGTTCCTTCATCGACGGCTTTGAAGACCAGATCGTGGGCCACAAGCCCGGCGAGACCTTTGATGTCAATGTCACCTTCCCGGACGGCTACAGCGACTCCACCGATGCCGAGGGCAATGCGGTGGTCCTGAGCAACAAAAAGGCGGTCTTCTCCGTCACGTTGAACTACATCAGCGAGGAAATCCTGCCGGAACTGACCGATGCCTGGGTCGAGGAGAATTTCAGCAGCACCGACGGCGTCCACACCGTGGAAGACCTGCGGGCCGAATACCAGAAGATGCTGTATCAGAACAACCTGAACACTGCGGTGATGGATTATCTGCTGGCAAACTCCACCTTCAAGGACCTGCCCCAAGAAGTGACCGATTATCAGGTCAACCAGTGCCTGAACTACTACTACACCATGGCCCAGTATTACGGCTATGATCTCGACAGCTTCCTGCAGGCTGCTGCCGGTTACAACAGTGCCGACGACCTGCTGGATGCCATGAGCGACAGCATCACCGAGTATGCCCGCGAAGCGCTGCTCTACCAGGCAGTGGCTGAGGCGATGGACATCGCCCCCACGCAGGAGCAGATCGACACCTACTCTGCCTACACCGAGACCTACGGTGCCAACTACTGCACCATGGTCGCGCTGATGGACGCCGTGTCCGAGGCGCTGACCACCGGGGCACAGGTGAAGTGATCCGATCTTGTTTCCGCGCCCCCAAAACTGAATAAGACCACAAACGGCCTGAACCCTGTGCGACACAGAGTTCAGGCCGTTTCGGCTTTTGGGGGTTATTTTTTCAGGGCATCTGCGAGGACGCGCAGCAGGTGCGGGATGTCCAGCGGCTTTGCGATATGGCCGTTCATACCGGCCTCCAGAGCGTTCTGACGGTCTTCTTCAAAGGCATTCGCCGTCATCGCAAAGATGGGAATGTTGGCCTTCTCGGCGTCCGGCAGGGCGCGGATCTGCCGCGTGGCCTCGTAACCGTCCAGATTGGGCATCTGGATGTCCATCAGGATCAGGTCATACTGGCCGGGGGCCGCCTGCTTTATCTTTTGGACGGCGACCGCGCCGTCCTCGGCGGTATCCACCACAAAACCGGCTTCTTTCAGGATCTCCAGTGCGATCTCGCGGTTCAGCTCGTTGTCTTCCACCAGCAGGAGCTTCTTCCCCTTGAGGTCGGCCGCAGTGGGTTGAGCGGGCTTGGAGGCAGGCTCTGCACGGAACGGTTCGGCCAGAACGCGGCGCAGCTCCGAGAGGAAGAGCGGCTTTTCACAGAACGCGGTCACTCCGGCGGCGCGGGCCTCGTCCTCGATGTCCGCCCAGTCGTAGGCGGTCAGGATGATGATGGGGCAGCGATTCCCGATCACCTTGCGGATTTGCCGCACGATCTCGATGCCGTTCATGTCGGGAATCAGCCAGTCGATGATGTAGACGCTGAACTCATCGCCCTGCTCCACCGCGTATTTGGTGCGGATGACCGCTTCCTTGCCGGAGATCGTCCACTCCGGCCGCATCCCGATCTTGGACAGCATGGTGCTGACGTTCAGGCAGGTGTTGGTATCGTCGTCTGCCACCAGGGCGCGCAGCCCTTCCAGCTGGGGGAGCTGCTTGGGCTCTGCCTTCTGCCCACTGCGTGTGAAGCAGAGGGTTACGATGAACTCGCTGCCCTTGCCTGGCTCGCTCGTGAGGGCGATGGTGCCGCCCATCAGATCCACGATGTTCTTGGTGATGGACATTCCCAGGCCGGTGCCCTGAATGCCGCTGGCGGTGGAGCTTTCCTCCCGGCTGAACTCCTCGAAGATGTGCTTCTGGAACTCTTCGCTCATGCCGATGCCGTTGTCCTTGATGCGGAACTCATAGCAGACGCAGCCCTTGGGCGCACCGTTCTTCTGGGCGATGCGGATGCTGATCATGCCGCCGGTGGGGGTGAACTTGATGGCGTTGGACAGGATGTTCAGCAGGATCTGGTTCAGCCGCAGCGGGTCGGTGATGATGTCCTCATCCTCGATGTCCATGGTATCAATGAAGAGCGACAGCCGTTTGGCCGCAACATTGGGCTGGATGATGGAGCGCACATCGTGGACAAGGTCGGGCAGATGCACCGCCTTTTCCTCGATCTTGACCTTGCCGCTCTCGATGCGGCTCATATCCAGCACATCGTTGATGAGGGAGAGCAGATGCTGGCTGGAGGTGGAGATCTTTTTCAGGTAGTCCAGCACCTGCTCGCGGTTGTCGATGTGGGTCGCCGCCAGCGAGGTGAAGCCGATGATGGCGTTCATCGGGGTGCGGATATCGTGGCTCATGTTGAACAGGAACTCCCGCTTGGCGCGGTTGGCCGCGCCCTCGTGCCGGAGCGCGATCTCCAGCTTGCGGTTCTGCTCTTCCAGCTGGGTCTGATACTTCTTCTCCTGCTCCTTTTTCTGCTGCTCCATCTCCTGCACCGAGCGTCGGCGCAGCATCTGCAAGATCGAAACGAGCAGGATGTAACAGACCGGCGCCGTTAAGACCAGCGTGAGCGACTCGTGGAACACGGCTTTTTCATCCGTGTACGCATAGAGGTCGAACGACTGGCCGTGGCTGTACATGCCGAAATAGCAGCCGGAGCCGTTCCAGCCGTGGGTGTGTGTCAGTTTTTCCGCAAGCCCGGTGCTGCGGATCTCCTGCACCAGCGGGCTGTCGGTGGTGTCCTGCCCGATCAGCTCCGGGCGGTTGGACGCAATGATCTGATTGTTCTGCACGATGAACAGGGTGCCGCTGGTCTCTTCCGGGTAGCCGTCCAGAATGCTCTGCACCGACAGTGCCGTCCCCTCGACAAATTTGGCCGGGGTGCAGCGATAGGCCAGCAGGATGACCTCCTGGTGGTCGGCCCGGTGTGCCGCTACATCCACGGCAGACCCGTCTGCCAGCAGAACGCGCTTCAGGTAGGTCTTCTGCGGGAAGCGGAAGACGTCCAGCGCGGTCTCCTTTTTGAGCTGGTCTTCCAGCTGGGCATAGCCGATGCCGTTCGCTGTGTACTCACACAGGAGTGTGCCGTCCGGGCGCAGCACGGAAATGCCGGTGAGCCAGAGCGTCTCGGTCTGCTGTTTCAGGCAGTGCGGGTCGGAGAGGTCGAGTGCGGCGTCACCGGCCAGCTGGTGCACCGAGACCGCCGTGCGGCGGAGTGTTTTGGCCGTGACGGTATCGTTGTACTTCTCAAAACTGGTGGACTGCGATTTGACGAACGCGATCGTCTGGCGGAAATGCTCTTCGGTCACATGCAGGGCTTTCCAGCCGGAGGCCAGGATGACCCCCGCCATGAAGAACACACCGACGAGAACGTAGAGCACCCAGGTCCGCGTGTTCGGAGTGGCTTTGTTGTTACGCGTCAATGGTGTCCACCTCCAGATACTGCGAAGCATGTTCCAGGTATTTGCCGACGATCCGTTCCAGTGTGCCGTCCTCGCGCATCTGCGCGAAGGTATCGTTCAGCTGGTGGTCCAGCCCGCGGCTGTCGTTTTTGGCAAAGGCAACGCCCAGCCCGGTGACCAGCAGCGGCTCTTCGAGGATGCGGAACACCGCGTTGTTGTCTTTCATGTATTGCAGGATGGCCGTCTCGTGGGCGGCGATGGCGTCCACATAGCCGCAGGCCAGCATGGCATACTGCACACTGCGGTCTTCGATGCTGAACACCTCGACGGTCTGCGGGATGCGCGGGTCGGAGCCGCTGAGGAAGATGCCCTCTGGCTTGGAGGTGCTCTGCACCATAACGGTCTTCCCGGCAAGGTCGCTGAGGGACTGGATGCTGCTGTCGGCGTTCACGGCCACGACCTGACGGCTCACCATGTAAGGCCCGGCCCACCGGTAGAGCGTTTCGCGGCCCTGCATGGAAAAGCAGCCCCAGATGCAGTCGATGGCGCCGCTTTCCACAAGGGCGGTCTTCTGCTCCCAGTCGATGACTTCAAATCGTGCAGCGTATCCCATGCGGCGGAATGCCTCGGTGGCGATCTCCACATCGATCCCGGCCGGGGTGCCGTCATTGTTCAGATAAATATAGGGCGGGTAGGTGTCGCTTCCGATGAGGATCTGCGGCAGATCGCTGTTCTTTGCGTTCGTTCCGTCGCAGGCAGTCAGGCCGCCGAGGGCCGCCGAGGCCGCCAGCAGGGTGCATCCGTTCAGGAATGCACGGCGTGAGAGGATGTGTTTCATGGGGGCTTTCGTTCTCCTGTTGTTATTGCGTCCGCTGCTGCAACTGGACTTTCAGGTCGGTCTGCATATCCGTCAGGCATTGCAGCAGCAAGGGGTTGAACGCTCCGCACTCGCCGTTCAGGATCATCTGCACGGCTTTTTCGTGGGAGAAGGCTTTTTTGTAGCAGCGTTCGCTGGTCAGTGCATCGTACACATCGGCCAGCGCGACCAGCTGTGCGCTGATGGGAATTTCATCGCCCTTCAGCCCATCCGGGTAGCCGCGCCCGTCCCAGCGCTCGTGGTGCCAGCGGGTGATCTCGTAGGCGGTCTGCAGAAGCGGCTGCTCGTTGAAGTTTTCCAGCTGGTGCAGCATCTCGGCCCCCAGCATACTGTGGGTCTTGATGACCTCAAATTCCTCCGGGGTCAGCTTGCCGGGTTTGTTGAGGATCTTTTCATCGATGCCGATCTTGCCGATGTCGTGCAGGGCGGAGGCCAGCGGGATGTTGTCCTGCTGCTCGGCGGTGATGGGGTACTGGCTGCTGATCTCCAGCAGGCGGTGGAGCAGCAGCTCGGTGATGATGCGGATGTGCAGCACATGGGCGCCGCTTTCGCCGTTGCGGAACTCCACGATATGGCTCAGTACCCCCACCAGCGTATCCGTATTATTTTCACGAGCGCGGATCTGGTCCGACACCATCTGCACCAGCCGCCGCTGCTTGGCGTACAGCTTGATGGTGTTGGTCACGCGGCGGTAGACGATGCGAGCATCGAAGGGGCGGTTGACGTAATCGCTGGCTCCCAGCTCATAGGAGCGCCGGATCGCGGCGTCGGAGTCGTCGCTGGAGATCATGATGACCGGGATGTCCTCAATGGTGTGGTTGGCGTTCATGGCCTTGAGCACCTCGAAGCCATCCATGACCGGCATGTTGATGTCCAGCAGCACCAGCGCAAGATTCCCGGCTTCGGCCTGCAAGGCATCCATACATTCCCGGCCATCTTTTGCTTCCAGAATACGGTAGTCGCCTTGCAGGATTTCGGCCAGGATGAGGCGGTTCATTTCAGAGTCATCCACAAGAAGAATCTGCGGCTTCTCCTCCACCAGTTCTTCCTGCGCGGTCAGCGCGTTTTCGGGGAGTTCCACCATGACGGCATTCTTGCGGCCCTTTGCCTGATACATCAGCCGGTCTGCCCGGCGAACCGCATTCTCCATCGAGTCGGTGATGGCCTGCATCGTTCCGCCGATGCTCAGAGAAACACGGAAATGCGGATAGCCGGGTACGGATGCCATCTGCGCGGCAGTGCAGATCTGTTCCAGTTTGGTTTGCAAAAAGTCTCCCGGAATGCCGGGCAGCACCAGCAGAAATTCGTCCCCGCCGTAGCGGATGAGCAGATCGGAGCTGCGGATGCAGGACTGAATGGCGCTTGCCACCGTTTTCAGCGCCACATCTCCGGCGTGATGCCCATAGGTGTCGTTGCAGATCTTGAAATCGTCCACATCCATCAGCGCGATCCCTGCCGGGCCGACGATACGGGATGCGATATCCTCATAGTAGCGGCGGTTGTATGTGCCAGTCAAGGCATCGTGGTAAAGTTTTGCACGGTAGCTCTCTGTTGTTTCTTGAAGCTTTTCCTCGGTTTCGGCCTGCATCTTTTCCATGTTGGAGCGCTCGAACTGCCTTTGCAGGTGACCGATCAGCAGAATGTTCGCAGCGATACCAAGGCCGATCACGATGAGCTTTTGAAGGTTCAAAGAGGTGTAAAGAAAAAAGCTGTGGTCGGTAGAAAAGAAAAACGCGGAGTATAGGAATGCAATGAGGCCGCTTACGATTCCTGCTGCATAGCCGCATTTCACGAGCACAGCAGAAAGAACAACAAAAAGCACGATATTTGGATTTGGAATATGAAAATTCCAGACGATCAGGCAGGCGCTCAATTGGGCAAGTGCCGATAGCAACATAGGCTGAATTTTATTTGGCTGTTGTTCCATACGCAATACCATCCAATCCTTTGATTCATTAGGATTGCTCTCTCACAAAAAAGAGCAGGGCCGCAAATGGGCGGCTCTGCCGGGTCGTGGGTGTCGGTCATCTGCGAAACCGTTCGATTCCACTATTTATTTTCGGGGGGGGGTAACGCGGAAGCGCTTGACGGTCTGTTCCAGCGCGTCGATGTCCACGGGCTTGGACAGATGCTCGTCCATCCCGGCTTCCTTGCTCTTCTGCATATCTTCCAAAAAGGCGTTTGCCGTCATGGCGAGGATGGGGATGACCCGGCCCAGCGGGTTTTCGTTGCTGCGGATGCGGCGGGCGGCCTCCAAGCCGTCCATCACCGGCATCTACACATCCATCAGGATCATGTCATACTCGCCGGGCTTGACGCGGACAAACGCATCCACAAGCTCCTGCCCGTTGGGGTAAATTTTGCAGTGTGCGCCCTTGGATTCCAGCAGCAGCTC
>ENA-ORSA01003114-ORSA01003114.1-human-gut-metagenome-genome-assembly--contig:-NODE-3114-length-10909-cov-2.890363_pt1 | contig 10909 bp, 9 predicted proteins | sample MGYA00242179_ERZ509142 | MGnify/ENA primary metagenome ERZ509142 (study PRJEB26280, sample SAMEA2338659) | human gut metagenome | biome: human gut; feature: human-associated habitat; material: faeces... | reverse complement strand
TCCTCTTTTTTATTCAAAGGAGCGACTCATATCATACAGACACTCCTCAATAATATATACTATACTAATACCTAAATACAATAAATTCTTATGATATTATTTAGCAGCTTTCAGAGTAAAGCTATAAGTTCCTTGACCGGCAGCAAAGTTATAGCTACCTTTGAATTTTACCGGTACCTTTACTACACAGTTCCCCTGGTCGCTTACACGGAAATAAAGATAAGTAGTAGAATTGAAGATACTGTTACCGTCAGCAGTTGTTGATAAAGAAGCGCCATATCCCTGCCAACTGAATAAGTCAGTCGAAGAAGAGTAAGTAGTACCGATATAATACACCGCACCTTTATCTATATTAAAGTTCAATGATACACATAATGCGAATTGCTCAACGAAAGCGCCACTTCTTGTACGAGCCTGATATTCGGCAAGCATTTTCACCGCTTTCTTATCAGTAGCATCACCATAAAATCCTTCTGTTGTTTCCGATTCACAGTTACGGACAGTATTACCATTCTGACGAAGCGCTTCCAGCACACTTGCCATTTCCTCTGCAGTAACAGAAGGAATTTCCTCAGCTTTCGGATCGTAAGCTGCCGACTCAATACCATATAAAGATTTCATGGATTCGAAGTTTGAAGTATTATCTTCAAAACTATCACTTTCAGCATTAGAACATGCTACAAAAGTTAATGCCAATACACATGCGAAAAAGAATTTAATTGATTTCATATTAGTTCCTCCTAAATTTTACTTATTCATTTAATCTGCTTGCGAATCGTTATTTATCAGTTCGCGGTCTTTTTACACTTTTAATTGTTTATTTATTCATGTTCCTTAGGAGGGGAATCTTAAACTTAAGTTGTCTTATTTATCTTTCCTTGTTCGTTTGTACATTACAAACATAGGCATTTTATTCAATAAGGAAAACTTTCTGAAAAGAAAAATGAATGAATTACCACTCTTTAACGAATAAAATACAGCTTACTCAAGCGATTGACTAAGTTCTACAAGTATTAAACACCACCCACGTGCAAATCATTCATCACAAAGGATAAAAACACCAATTAATAGCAACGAATGATTAACCACCTATAAATGAATTATTCACCACTCTACTTATCAATTTCCATTGAAGACAAAGACAAGAAAGATGAATCTGCCAATCAACAGCTATCTGCATTATGCCTACTTTTGTAACATCAACAAACAAAACCCATCATGCGATGAAAAAGAAAAGAATCTTATTTTTATTCGTTACCCTGTTTGCTTCTACCTTATTATATAGTCAGGTAGTCGGAGTAAAAACCAACGTCGTAATGGACGCGCTTAAAATTATCAATCTTGGAGCCGAAGTCGGTTTAAGTAAGAAATTAACTCTGGACTTGTATGCCAACTACAACCCTTGGACATACAAAGATCAGAAGATGATGAAGATGCTTGCCTTCCAACCGGAGCTTCGATATTGGTTCTGTGATAAATTCAACGGTCATTTCGTAGGTGCACACCTTCATGGAGGCGTTTATCAGGCAGCAGCCATTGATATGCCATGGGGCATCTGGCCCGAATTGAAAGACCACCGTTTCAAAGGACACTTTTACGGATTTGGCGTTTCCTACGGTTATCAATGGATTCTGGGCAAGCACTGGAATCTTGAAGGAAATATCGGTATAGGTTACGCGCGTGTCAAGTATGAGCAGTTCGAATGTAAGACGTGCGGTGAAAAAGTCAAGGAAGGACATAAGAACTATGTAGGTCCTACAAAAGCCGCCGTCAGTTTAATCTATTTATTTTAAAACAAAACAAATATGAAAAAGATATTATGCATATTCTTCTGCCTGCTGCCTATATTAGGCGGGAAAGCACAGACTCTCTATAAAGATCAAGTGCGTATAGAGAAAGAATCTATCACACGCAGTGAAGATAACAATGTATTAACTATCAATCTGGACATTGTCTTGAAAGAAAACCTGAAACTGGAATCCAACAATGTAGCCACATTGACTCCATTTCTTGAGGCAAACGGAAAGACCAAGGTGTTATCTTCTATTGTGGTATACGGACGTAAGCGCGACATCGTCAACCAGCGTAACCATAAAGCTCCCGAAAACACTTATACCATTATACGTCGCAAACAACATCAGGAACAAAAAATAAACTATCTGGTACAAATGCCATTCGAAGCATGGATGCGCAATGCAAACATGAAACTGAATATAGACCTATGTGGTTGTTGTGACATCCTGGAGGACAACAGCGGTGAATTAATCACCCAGTTGAACATTTTACCACTGAAAGTAAAACCTTCCATAGCCTATATCACTCCAAAAGCCGAAGACATAAAATATCGTGCAGTAGAAGGAAGCGCATTTCTGGATTTCCCAGTCAACAAAATCATCATCTATCCGGAGTATCGTCGTAACACAAGTGAGTTGGCAAAAATACGTGCAACAATCGATACCGTGCGCAACGACAAATATACAACTCTTACCGGTATAAAGATTCACGGTTACGCTTCACCCGAAGGCAGCTACGCCAACAATACCCGTTTGGCAAAGAATCGTACCCAGACTCTTGTAGATTATGTGACCAGTTATTACAATTTCGATAAGAAGCTCATCACTTCGGAATATACCCCGGAGGACTGGAAAGGTTTCCGCAAATTTGTTTCCGCTTCATCAATAGAGAAAAAGGAGGAAGTTCTTCGCTTGATAGATGATGAAAGCATAAACATTGATAAGAAGGAACGCGATATCGCTAATCTAGTTGGACCTCAGACATACCAATATATATTGGCAGAATGTTATCCTGCACTCCGTCATTCAGATTATACGGTCAATTATACAGTACGCGGTCTCAGTCTTGAAGAGTCTAAAGAGATAATTAATAAACGCCCGCAATTATTGAGTTTACAGGAAATCTACCGGATTGCAGAAAGTTGTGAACCGGGAAGCGAAGAATTCAACCATTCTTTCCAAGTAGCCGCTACAATGTTTCCGGATGATCCAATCGCCAACCTCAATGCCGGAGCAATGGAAATACAAAAAGGTGGTGATATGACAACCGCTAAGAGATATCTGGCTAAAGCTAATCCAAAAGCCGCAGAGACACAGAACAATCTAGGAATTATCGCTATGATAGAAGGAGACTTAGACACAGCCGAAAAATATTTCAATGCAGCTAAAGCTGCCGGTCTCATAAAGCAAGCAGACGCCAACTTGAAAGAATTAAAGAAGAAACAAAATTACCCCTTAGAATAACAAAAAACAATAGCACAGACAAACAGTATTTGTCCCCCCCTATGATTTATAATTAAAATTTTAACCCCAAATCAAGAAACGCATCACCTGAGAAGGCAATGCGTTTTTTCTTATCTATCAAGTAACGGCTCACATTATTTTCCTGGGGATTTAATATATTATTTCAGTTTGCCAATTTGAGGGATTTATTTCAAAGTAGCCTTATCCGAAATAATAGTCTCCGCTACTACAGATTCGAACTTATCCAGCACGGTTACAAACTCGCTATTTAATTAATACATAGCAAAATACGCTTCATTAAATTCTCAAACAATTCTCACCGTTGTGAGAAAAAATACTCATTACTATGAGAAAATATTCTCACCTCGATATGAATTAATTCTCACTAAGGTGAGAAAGTATTCTTGTAACGATGAGATCATCCACCTGTTCCACGTAACGCAGTCTACTATGAACACGACAACAGCAGCAATAAATCATTCAAAACAGAATGAAAAAGACACAGAGATGGCTCTGCCTGCTGCTTGTTGCCTGCATGATGCTCAGCATCCTGCCGGTTGCAAAATTTATTCTATTGCGCAGAATAAGTTGAAGAAAATATATAATACAAACAGTGGAAAAAGAAAAGGAAAGGCGGTATAATATTCATCTCCTCAACAAATCATTCACAAAATGACTAATTCACCCACCCTAAAAGTAACATTTGAAAGATTGAAAAATTCACCTTGAAAATTGAAAAAAACACCAATTAACGATTTCGCATTTCTCCCATACCTTTGCAATGTCGATAAGGAACAAAAAGATTCCTTAAAACAAACAAAACAAAAATTTAGTAATAAACAAATAAAAGAAACATTGCCTATAAGAAACAAACAAAATCCCTCCAACTGGAAGTTAGTTATTTCACCTTATAATATATAAGATAAGGGCTTCCGATCAGAAAAAGAAATGATGTTTTTCACAAAACAAATGCTCCTCATCTTTTAGATGACTCTTACCCCAAAAAAAGAAAAAGAAATCAGCATAACTACTAATAATATGTAGTGTGCAACTAAAGAAAAGAAAAAAATTATAGCATCACACATTAAACTCAAAACAAAGATGAAAGTTAGAAATTTATTATTAGCAAGTCTAGCAGTAGCTGCCATGACAGCTTGTAGCAACGAGAATGACGAATTCGTAAACAATGGTAATCAAACCAGTGAAAAGAATGCGATTATGGAATTTGGTATCGCATTTCCTAGTTTAACCCGCGCCACAGAAACTGGATTGTCTGCAGAACAGGACTTCCAAAGCGCAACTGTTATTATTAGTTATGAAAGCGGAGGAAAAGATGTGACCATTATTCCTAGAATTAAGTTCGAAGAATCGACTCCCAATGTATTGTATACCAAAGACAAAATCACGGTACAGCCAGGAAATGCTACTGTAGATGTTGTGCTTAACCCGACATCTGCAATTGAAGCTGCTTTAACCGGGGATGGCTGGTTCACCAGCATTTATAACACATCCACATATAATGCTGGCGAAATCACTGGAATCGACGATATCACTGGCAAAAACAATTTCTTGATGAGTAGTGACGGCAAGACAAAAGTTAAATTTGTAGCAGAACAAGAAGTCCCTGCTTTAGTAAAAGTCAGTCGAGTAGCTGCTAAACTGGAAGAAACAACTCCAACCAATAATGCTTTTGATGTTGCCAATAGCAGCGAAGGAACAGCTATGAAAGATCCGGCTGGAAATGCTATCAAGGTGGAAATTTCCATAAGCAACTATTCATATGCTAATTTGCAAACGACTTCGTATGTATTCCCACAGACAAATGCCATCACCCCAGCTTTGTTCCAAGAATATACATTAGGTTCATTTGCTTACAAGCCTATTACTGGTATAACGACTCAAAACGAAGAAGAATTTGGTTCTATCGTATACTGTCTCGAAAACTATGGAGAAAATCACACAATGGCGATATATAAAGCTACAGCTACTATCAATGATGAAGCCAAAACATTCTGGGTAGACAGAGACAATGTATTGTACCAATCTATCAATGAATTAAAAGCAGTATATACAGACATTGAAGCAACGACCTCTATTGCAGATTGTTGGAGTAAGTACGGTGTCAGAAAATATGAAGAAGGTGTATGCTACTACAAAGCAGACATCCTAAGTAATGGCAAAGCCGAGATTGTTCGTAACAACGTTTATAAATTAAAAGTTACAGGCATAGCAAAGCTAGGATTACCGGAACCAAAAGACGAACCCAAGCTGGCAACATTGAAACTCTCAGTTGAAGTTGAACCATGGACTATTCAAACAAATAATTTTGAATTCAAATAATTTCCAAAGATAAAAAGTTGCAAGAGGGAGAGAAGGAGATTCCTCCTCTCCCCCCTTATCTATTTCTACATCTCTCGCGCTTCACCAAAAGAAGATTAATCAAACAAAACATAAGCGTTCCAAAAGCATAAAAACAGAAACAATGATAAGCATATTAACTGACATACAAAAAAAAGCAAACAAGATATTGCTATTCACAACATTGGTTGGTACAATGACTGCTTGCGATTCCGTACTTGATTTCGATGAAGGCGATTGCAGTATCGAATACGGCGTAACATTCAAGTACGACTACAATATAAAAAATGTGGACGCGTTCGCTCAAGAGGTGAAAAACATAACGCTTTATGCTTTTGATGACAACAATAATCTCGTAGCCATGAAAGCGGAATCAGGAGATATGTTGGCAACAGGCGAATATGCCATGACAATGGATATCGATCCCGAAAAATATCACCTCATAGCATGGGCAGGACTGGACGATGAATCATTTGCTGTTCCCTTGCTTACTCCCGGCAAGGCTAATATTACAGACCTTAACGTCAAAACGATACGCAACAGTGTGGTAGTCCCTACTAAACAGGGTAGATCAGAAGGAGATAAAGACAAGTTTATTGTAGAACATGAACTCTCCTCATTATGGCACGGAGAATTAAAGAAAGGCCCCTCTACCCGTAGTGGAAGAAAGCGCTTCACAGAAGTCAGTTTAATAAAAAACACAAACAATATACGCATTGCTTTGGTGCAAGTAAAACAAAACGAAAATGCAACAATCACACGTGCTATCAATAAAAACGAATTAAAATTCAATATATACGACGATAACGGATTTATGAATTATGACAATACGCTATTGGACGATGATATGTTGACTTACAAACCATTTATGACTGAACAAAAAACAGTTGCTACTAGGGCATTCAACGTGGTAGACACTGAATATCCTGCTGTCATTGCAGAATTGAGCGTAGCACGACTCATGAAGGACAAAAATCCCGAATTAAGTATCATAGATACGAAAACAAATAAAAATATCCTAAAAACCGGAGATTTGATCGGGTATCTTAACCTGTTGAGAACAGAGAAATACGCGGATATGCCGTTACAAGAATACCTGGACAGAGAAGACAACTATAGTATGCTTGTCTTTGTAGATGAAAACCTAACATTAATCAATACAGTTGTCGAAATCAATGATTGGGTTATCCAATTAAACGACTTTGACTTGTAAGAGAAGTTTAAAAACAAAACAACCCATTAGCCATGATACGAAAAAGCAATATATACAGTTGGTTATCCATGTTAGCAATGCTTCCTATAGTGTTGACAGCGTGTTTGGAAGAGGATAATTATGAACAACGTCCCAACCAAACTGATAAAATTCAACTTACAATAAGCCTACCGGAACAGACACGCATCGCAACGAACACCCGTGCGGTAAGTAACCGCGTTGATTATTCTATTGTTAATAATTTAAATATTGTATTAGCTAGTGGAAATGATATAACTAAGATCTATTATTTTGATGAAAGTGGTTTGACTCCCAACGATGACCGTGTTATCATGACCAGAAACTCTTTACCAATGAGACCCGAAGAAGGAGACAATAAAAGGTATATCACGATCAGAGGAGAAGAAGGAGATTTCGACCAAGTTACTGAAATATATGCAATTGCTAATTATAACAATTCTATCACGGTAAAAACCATTGATGCACTCAAGCAATTAAAACAAATAGCTGCAGACGGGCAGCCCAATCGAGCAAATGATTGTATGATGTTCGGCTCTACCAAACAATTAACCAATGGTACGCTTTCATTAAAGCGGACTCTTGCCATGTTTTCGGTGAAGATAGATGGTAGCGGACTAAAAGAAGGTGTTAGAATCACACCAAAAAGAATGAGCTTGCACAACGTCCCCAAATCTTGTTTCATCGGAAATGATAACAAAATAAACCATTCGGATGAATTCGTTTCATCCGGGCAAACGATCGACTTGACAAATGCCGAAGGCTGGGGAGCACTGACAAATACAACCGAATTTGTAGGAGGACATGAACTAGAACCGGGGACTATTCCCATGTTTATGTTTGAGAATCTTCAAGGAACCAATGAAAATATCGCAATAGGTGACCAAATAAACAAACATCCTAAAGAATACACAGGCAGTACGCCTGCTGATTTACAATCGTTCTTAGATGGTAACAATGGGAATAAGTATTCATATATTTTAGTTGAAGCTGAATATTATTATCAAGACCCCCAAAATTCAAATAAAGGAGTCCAAGGAACTATCGCATATCGTTTTCTATTGGGCAACAATGCATACAATGACTTTAATATAAAAAGGAACAACTATTATCAAGTTACGCTAACTTTAAAAGGCAATGGTGGCGCTAATGAAGATGGGAAAGAAGATGCCGATGGAAATCTAATAGTCAACAAAGAAGATCTTAGTTGGCGCATAGATATGAATATTAAAGACTGGGGATTCGTAAAAGACGATTTTGATTTCGATTGCCATGCGACACACGGGTATTTAGAAGTAGTGGGTGATAACAATTGGAAAATCAGTGCTGGTCCAGCCAGTGGTCAGTCATGGGTTAAGTTTTACTCTGAGACAGAAGGTAGATGGGTAGAACCTACTGAATACGGTGAGTGCGGTCAGAATGGAAGAATAGAATACTATGTTCAAACATGGTCTCTATATGCGACAGGCTTCACTGGAACAGAAGACATATCAAGAGAAATCACATTAACAATTAAATCCAAAGAAACTGGCGAGACTCAGACAGTCACCATGAAGCAATGGACTCCTATAAAAATCACTAATAAAGTATGGGTTGAACGTTTCGAAGAGGAAGACAATTTAACTTGGGGATATATGGGTGATGATATGAATGGAACAGTTACTCAATCTAATCCTTATTTCAATACAACGTTCAATTTCGGAGAAAGCACAACCCAGCATGGACTTTATAACACATGGTTCATGTACTTTAAAGAAAATGAAACATCTCCGGTTCAAACATATTGTTATAGGAAATCCGGTCGCGATTTACCACACGGAGCTCCGACAAGTACTTCTGATGACTATTGTCTACCAGATGCAGAGACCATGAAAACTATCATGAATTTTAAGTATACAGGAAATAATCCGTTCCAACCGCTTCGGACTGATAAAGATTACTGGACCGGTTCTGTAAATAGTAATAGTAAACAAAGTACTTACTATCTGGACTCCGCTACGAAAACTCTTAAAACGACTCAAGACAGAAATGCCACTAAAAGAGCCAGAGCGATATATGTAACTCCCTATTAATTTAATACGCCACATTATGACACCGAAAGACATCCTACAACTAGAATCAACAGATATACGCCAAGCGTATCTGTTTGAAGAAAACGGGCACTGGTATGCATACGAACATTCAGCCAACCGGATAGAGAAATTCGTGAAGGGTTTTGTAGACTTTAAACACAAAGTGCAAGATGTCTGCGGTAGAATAAAAATAGAGATCGATCTCAACGTCCTGGAAAAATGCTCCGTTACGCTGTGTGAAGACTCACTGCTTATACTCGACTGTCCTACGGCATAGAAGCCGTCAAAGAGTATAAGCTTCATAACTAGATATAAAAGAATTACACAGAAATTGTTTGTTTTGTTTGTGTTCCTCAGTCCACTCAGAGGCAGCTTGTGAAAGTAGCGCTGAGTGGGTGGGGATTTTTTTTATGAATTATCTTTGTTTATCTCCCATAAACCCGTATATTTGAGGTATTATAACTAGAGACTTTATATTAATACAGAATTACTATGAGCCATACCTTTTTTCTCATCATCGCTCTTGTCACAACGGGAATCTTTCTCATCCAATTCATATTATCTATCTTTTTCGGAGATCTGGATGCAGATGTAGACGTAGATACCGACATCAGCAGTGTGGTTTCCTTTAAAGGACTTACCCACTTCGGAATCGGATTCGGCTGGTATATGTATCTGGCGGGAAACACGGAAATCCAAAGTTACGTTGTCGGTATTATGGTAGGGTTATTCTTTGTTTTTGCCGTCTGGTTTCTGTATAAGAAAGCCTACCAACTGCAACAAGTCAACCGCACGGAACAGACAGACCAGCTTGTGGGACGTGAATGTACCATCTATTTCAAACAAAGCGACAGCAAATACACCGTACAAACCAACCGTGACGGAGCAATGCGCGAAGTAGACGTCATCTCCGAATCGGGAAAAGCTTATCAAACCGGAGACCGTACCGTTATCACCAGATATCAGGACGGAACATTGTATATTCAATAATTATTCTAAATACACAAATTTATGACACAAGAAATGCTAATCATGGCCGCTATATTAGTAGCGGTTATCCTGCTCACTTTCATCGGTATCCTTTCACGCTACCGCAAATGTAAGAGTGACGAAGTCCTCGTTGTATATGGTAAGACGGGAGGAGAAAAGAAATCTGCTAAATTATACCACGGTGGTGCCGCATTCGTCTGGCCGATTATCCAAGGCTACGAATTTCTGTCAATGAAGCCGATGCAGATCGACTGCAAACTGACAGGCGCACTTTCCGCACAAAATATCCGTGTAGATGTTCCGACTACAATCACTGTTGCTATCAGCACCGATGCCGAAGTCATGCAAAACGCCGCCGAACGTATGCTGGGATTGACCATGAACGACAAACAGAATCTGATTACAGATGTCGTTTACGGTCAGATGCGTCTGGTCATAGCCGACATGACAATCGAAGAACTGAACTCCGACCGCGATAAATTCCTTTCTAAGGTAAAAGACAATATCGACACGGAACTCCGCAAATTCGGTTTGTATCTGATGAATATCAACATCAGTGATATCCGCGATGCTGCCAACTACATCGTGAACCTGGGTAAGGAAGCCGAGAGCAAGGCCCAGAACGAAGCACAAGCTAATATCGAAGAACAGGAAAAACTCGGTGCTATCAAAATCGCGACTCAAATCAAGGAACGTGAAACGAAGGTTGCAGAAACCCGCAAAGACCAGGATATCGCCATTGCAGAAACCAAGAAATTGCAGGAGATATCTGTTGCCAATGCAGACAAGGACAGAATTTCCCAAGTAGCGATTGCCAACGCAGAGAAAGAAGCGCAGGTTGCCAAAGCCGAAGCGGAGAAAAACATCCGCATCGAACAGGCAAATACCGAAAAGGAAAGCCGCATCGCCGAACTGAACTCCGACATGGAAATCAAACAAGCGGAAGCCGGTAAGAAGGCTGCTATCGGACGAAATGAAGCACAAAAGGAAGTCGCTCTTTC
>ENA-ORSA01003110-ORSA01003110.1-human-gut-metagenome-genome-assembly--contig:-NODE-3110-length-10935-cov-2.785478_pt1 | contig 10935 bp, 9 predicted proteins | sample MGYA00242179_ERZ509142 | MGnify/ENA primary metagenome ERZ509142 (study PRJEB26280, sample SAMEA2338659) | human gut metagenome | biome: human gut; feature: human-associated habitat; material: faeces... | reverse complement strand
GTGCTCTTCCGATCTCAGGTGCAGGGCGAGCTGGATGCCGAAATCGACTTCATACCCTATCGCGGCGACTTTGCCCGTGGCATCTTCGCCACAGAGGTTGTAAAAACCGATATGCCCCTAGAGCAGATTATTGAAGCATACAAGGCGTTCTACAAGGACGCCCCCTTCACACACTATGTTGACAATGCCATCGACATGAAGCAGGTGGTGAACACCAACAAGGCGCTCGTACATTGCGACAAGTTTGGCAACAAGTTGCTCATCACCTCTACCATCGACAACCTTCTGAAAGGTGCCGTAGGACAGGCCGTGCAAAACATGAACATCATGTTTGGCGTGGAGGAGACCATGGGACTGAGGTTGAAGGGAAGTGCTTTCTAAGAAGCGCAACAGGTCCTCCCCTTCTTACTCTGACAAGCGACCAAAGCTCGAACGATAGAGGGGAGTAAAACGCATTGCGGGGGCAAGGACTTTAAAAGTTATTCCTTAAAAAACAAGAAGAGATGGCCTTAGCATCCTACTGCTCTCCAACAGTACGGGGTGGGGTCTTAATCAGCCTTAGCATCTCACTCCCCTCCATAAGGGGAGGGGTGAGCCGCGACAGCGGCGAGGAGGTGGGGCTTTATTTTTTATTTCATTATGCAACTATTCGACGTATATCCCCTATTCAACATAAACATTGTTAAAGGTCAGGGTTGTCACATCTGGGACGACAATGGACAGGAGTATCTCGACTTCTACGGCGGTCACGCCGTGATCAGCATCGGACACTGCCACCCACACTATGTAGAAATGATGACCCAGCAACTCAACACACTGGGCTTCTATTCCAACTCAGTAATCAACAAGCTGCAGGAAGAACTTGCCAACCGCTTAGGCAAGGCGTGCGGCTACTACGATTATCAGCTGTTCCTCATCAACTCGGGTGCCGAGGCCAACGAGAACGCGCTGAAGCTGGCCTCATTCCAGACAGGCCGCACCCGCGTGCTGTCGGCCGAGAAGGCCTTTCACGGTCGCACATCGCTGGCGGTAGAGGTTACGAACAACCCGAAGATCATAGCACCCATCAACGACTGCGGACACGTTACCTACCTACCCCTCAACGACCTTGAGGCTTGGGAGCGCGAGATCGACAAGGGCGACGTGGCAGCTGTCATCATAGAGTGCATACAGGGCGTGGGCGGCATACGCATGGCCACACCCGAGTTTGCACAGGGCTTGCAGGCTGCTTGCAAGCGCAACGGCACACTGCTCATCACCGACGAGATACAGTGTGGCTACGGCCGCTCGGGCAAATTCTTCGCCCACCAGTGGTTAGACATTCGCCCCGACATCATCCCCGTGGCAAAGGGCATTGGTAACGGTTTCCCCATGGCAGCCGTACTCATCTCACCCGATATCAAGCCCGTCTATGGCCAGCTGGGCACCACATTTGGAGGCAACCATCTTGCTTGCACGGCGGCATTAGCGGTGCTCGACGTCATGGAGAAAGAGAACCTTGTAGAGAACGCACACGAGGTGGGCGAACATCTCATTGCCCGACTGAAAGAGCTACAGCAGACACAGAGCCACATCACCGATGTGCGCGGACGTGGACTGATGGTGGGCATCGACCTCGACATTCCACACAAAGAGGTGCGCTCGCGCCTCATCACCGAAGAGCACTGCTTCACAGGCTGCGCCTCAACCAACATCTTGCGTGTGCTACCACCACTATGCACCACCAAGGAGATGGCCGACGCCTTTGTTGAGAAGTTGGCAAAGGTGCTGGCAGAAATTTAAACATCACGAAACATGAAAATAGCAATCATAGGCGCTGGTGCCATGGGTGGCGCTATGGCCGACGGATTTATCAAGTCGGGAGCCGTGAAGCCCGCCGACATCAGTGTGGCAAACCCCACCGCCCAAAAGCTTGAACACTTTGCCCTGCAAGGTGCCAGCGTCACGACCGACAACAAGACGGCTGCCGACGGGGCCGACATCGTTGTCATTGCCGTGAAGCCATGGCTGGTAGAGCAGGTGGTAAACGAGCTTAAGCCCGTGCTCAACTACACGCGCCAGACCGTCATCACCGTGGCGGCAGGCATCAGCGGAAGCCAGTTTACAGCATGGCTGAAGAAAGACGACACCGTGCCACAAACCTTCATCGTCATCCCTAATACGGCCATCGCCGTGCTTGCATCAATGACCTTCATTGTGCCCGTGAACGCCACCGCCGACACCACCGCAACCATCAAGGCGCTGTTCGACAGTGTGGGACAGGCTATGGTGACTGACGAACGTCATCTTGGTGCTGGCATGACCTTAGCTTCCTGCGGCATAGCCTATGCCATGCGCTATGTGCGTGCTGCCGCCGAGGGAGGCGTAGAACTGGGCTTCAAGGCCAACATGGCGAAAGACATTGTGCTGCAAACCATGAAGGGTGCCGTAGAGCTGCTACAAGCCAACGGCAACCACCCCGAAGCCGAGATTGACAAGGTGTGTACCCCTGGCGGACTCACCATTCGCGGCCTCAACGAGATGGAGCACGCTGGCTTCACCTCTGCCGTGATACGTGGCTTGAAGGCTGCGGCAAAATAGCACCATCACCTACAGATAACAACAAATAACAATGCTTCAATGCTATCTCTCAGCCTCTTTTCACTGAGAAATAGCGTTGAAGCATTTTCTTTTTATATCGTCTCTTTTTCTATCGTCTCTATCAATTATCCCGTCAACCACTCCTTTGTTCTTTCTCAAATTCAGCCAACTGAGGAAGCGAAATTCGGCCAACTAAGGAAACGAAATTCGGCCAACTGAGGAAATAAAATTCAGCCAACTGAGGGAATACAAAACTTTTTTGTATCTTTGCAGCTGAGGATCAATCATTTGAGAACATGGAATATAAACACAGAATTGCGGACAAAATGCTTGCAAAGAAGCTTGCAAGCAAGGGTGCCGTCTTAATAGAAGGACCTAAGTGGTGCGGTAAGACTACCACAGCAGAGCAACATGCTCTCAGCATACTGTATATGGACAATCCAGCCTCATTAGAAACCAATCTACAGATGGCAGAGATTGACGCTTCGGTTTTGCTTGATGGCGACACCCCACGACTTATTGACGAGTGGCAGTTGGCACCCAAACTGTGGGATGCCATACGCTTTGAGGTAGACCATCGTCGTGATGTGGGGCAGTTTGTCTTGACAGGTTCGGCTGTTCCTGCTGAAGAGAAAGATATGCACCATTCTGGAACAGGACGATTCAGTTGGTTGACGATGCGCCCAATGAGCCTTTATGAGTCGGGCGAATCGAATGGAAAGGTTAGTTTGGCAAATCTTTTTGAAACGCCCGAAAAAATTGTAGCTATAAACAAACTAAATATTGAAGATCTGGCCTTCTTGATTTGCCGTGGCGGTTGGCCATTCGCTTGCGGTTTGCAAGACGAAGCGGCTTTGGCACAAGCTTTCGACTATGTTGATGCCGTCATTAAGAAAGACATCTCACGAGTAGACGGCGTAAATCGTAACGCCACTACCGCAAGGTTACTGTTAAGATCATATTCTCGTAACCAAGGAGCGCAAGCTACCATCGGAACCATTATTGCCGACATGTCAACCAATGATGAAAACGATATTAGCGTAAAAACAGCAGGAAGCTACTTAGAAGCGTTAAGAAAGATTTTTGTCATAGAAGACTCAGAAGCTTGGAATCCTAACCTGCGCTCAAAGACCGCCATACGCACAGCCAACACCCGTTATTTTATAGACCCCTCCATTGGCACAGCAGTTTTAGGTCTTGGCCCCAAAGACCTCATCAACGACCTTAACACGATGGGGCTTTTCTTTGAGACTCTGTGCGTTCGTGACCTACGCGTTTTTGCCGACGCTCTTGACGGTGAGGTCTATCATTATCGTGACAAGAACGGCTTAGAGTGTGATGCCGTAATACATCTTCGCAACGGCAAATATGGCCTTATTGAAGTGAAGCTGGGTGGCGACAAGCTCATCAACGAGGGCGCAGAAAACCTTATTACGCTTGCAAGCAAAATAAACACAGAAAAGATGAACGACCCATCATTCATGATGGTGCTCACAGGAACAGGCGACTTTGCTTATCGCAGAAAAGACGGTGTTTATGTGGTTCCCATTGGATGCCTGAAAGATTAAACCCCAAACGCCCTAACGACCGATTTGGGTTAAACCCACCTCATCAGAGAAGTGGTTCAAGCCCTAAAGCGATGCACCTTTCCTTCTGTAAAGGAAACTTTTTGTTATTTCTTTCCTTTTCAGAAGGAAACTTTTTACCATTTCTTTCCTTTTCAGAAGGAAATATACTATCTTTGCAATTGAATTAAACAACGAGCGATATGGAACTACGTAGTATCTTTCAATCAGTTATAGCTCTTCACCAAGAAGAGTTGCCATTAAGTCTGAAAAACAGAAAACAGCTATTGCCTATCAATAAAGATAGCATCGTCACCGTAACGGGCATACGCCGTTGTGGCAAGTCGTCACTCCTCGCACTTACTATTAACCGTTTGCTCCAAAATGGTGTTCGACCAGAGCAGATATTATATATCGGCTTCGACGACGAGCGCTTTGCCTCAATGCAGACATCCGACTTCGACGAGATACTACAAGCCTATCGCGAGATGTATCCCACCCAATCGTTAAAAGACGTATATATGTTCTTTGACGAAATACAACTAGTTGAAGGTTGGGAACTCTTTGTCTTACGCGTTTTCAAAAATTACTGCAAACACATCTACATAACAGGCAGCACGGCAAAGATGCTGTCTGGCGAAATGGCATCGGCCCTACGTGGTTGGCCTGACGAATACCGTGAGTATCCACTTAGTTTCGACGAATATCTTGACTTTAAAGATATAACAGCAAACAGATTTACCGAAGAGGGAGCGGCAGTATTGGCAAGCGCATTTAAGCAATACAGTAAGGAGGGAGGCTTTCCGCAAGTGGTGCTCACTAATGTTGCAAGTGAAAAAATAAAGATACTGCAGTCTTACTTCAACACCATGTTGTTTCGTGATATGATAGAACATTACGGCATCTCGGCATCACCATCAGTGGTGCGCTACTTTTTGAAGCGCATAATGAATAATATCACAAAACCTACAAGCGTAAATAATATATATAATGAGCTGAAGTCGCAAGGCATGCGTGTTTCCAAAGACTCATTATATCAATGGCTCGACTACGCTTGCAACATTTTCCTATTGCGTAAAGTGCCTAAGTACACAGCATCAATTGTAAAACAAAACCTTACACCCGCAAAATATTACATCGCCGACTTTGCCATGCGCAATGCTATTTTGTTACCGCAAAGTGATGACGAAGGAAAAGCGCTCGAGAACATTGTGTATATGACGTTAGAGCGAAACCTTACTGAAGAAGATCAGGTGTTCTATTTCAACGAAACGGTAGAGTGCGACTTCGTGGTTGTGAAGGCCGACCACGTAGACCAACTCATTCAGGTTTGCTGGCAACTTGACGACAACAACCTCAGTCGTGAAGTAGGAGGTATCGCTGCAGCATCAAATTATACAGGTTGCAAAAACTGCACAATAGTAACCTTTAACCAACAGCGCACCATAGAACACAATGGATTAACTATAAGAGTGATGCCCGTGTGGAGGATGTAGTCGAAATTCTAAATATCCTGTCCACACAATACGCAATAGTAAATTTCAATAATAAGAACAAGTAAACACATAAAAATGAAACAAAACAAAACACTACATCAAATAGCACAGAGACTTAAGAGGAAAGAACTCATTAAATATGCCTCAAATTTACATATAGAATTTGATGAGAAATGGGACACATCTAAATTGTGCGAAGTATATACACAGTATATTCTATCACATCCGAAAGAATTGCTTCTTATGTTACCAAAGACAGATCTGGATATCATCAAAAAAGCAAAAAATGTCAAAGCCGGTGAGGGCGTTGAAAGAGTAGATGATCACCTAAAGCCCATTATGGTAATGTATGGATTAGCAGATATAGATACGCCAGAAGAGGGCTATATCATCATCACCATTGCAAAAGATTTACTACCGCTTCTGACAAAGCACATAGACTGGGCTTTAGAGTATGAACATAATCAACAGCGCATGAGCGTAGAAATCATTGTAGAGGGATTGGCTAACATTTTTGGCATAGTTACGCAAGACAAAATCAAACAGAATCTAAGACAGCTCATACAGACTGATGATGTTGCTGTTATGACTAAAGCATTAGACGTTACACGCCAGTTTTCTTTACTGCTTGATAGTATGGAGTATGCAGAAGACCTTGAAAATGCAAAGGACGAAGATATCCGATTTGTATCAAGATACGCGTGGGAAGATAAGCAAAAGATGGAACAATTCATCGCCCTACATTCTAAGGACATTACATCTGTGCCAGAGTTCTCGTTTGAAGAATTAATCAAATCGTCAGGAACAGTAGTTCCTTTAATTCCCAATGCGAAAAGAGATGAATTTATACATTTCCTCACCCATCAGATAGGGTTAGACTTAGGCAGCGCTTATACCGTTTGCTTTAATCTGTGGTATTACAAGATACACTATGGCGAATACACTCTTGACGATATGCCGATGGAAGTTTATTTCTTAAGTCATACACTAATAGAAGTGAAAAAAGAACTGACAGACAAGGAGGCGAATGAATGGATGTTGCACCTTACTGACTTTGTCAACAATATGCCACTATGGCATCTGCGTGGTTTCACTGCTGCAGACTATCCAACTGAAGCCTTTGTTTCGAAAATAACAACAAAGGGTTCGTTAGGTTCTGTATTTAGAAAAATAAAGAAAGAGGCCAACCTAATTACAGACCTTCTCAATGAAAAGAAGCCTCTACCCAATAAAATAGACCCATCAAAGGAGGATAATCCATGGGCTAAGCAAAATATAGGACGCAACGAACCATGTCCCTGTGGCAGTGGCTTGAAATACAAGAAGTGTCACGGGAAGAACCTGTAGACCCATCCACTCGTTTAAAGCAAAAATGATAATAACTGACCTCTGCACAAAGAATTCTATTATCTCTTAAATATTATCACAAAGAACCAACTCATTAAAAAACAACGAGAAAAGTTTTGCCAATAGTAAAAATATTAATAAATTTGCCGAGATGATTGCCACCAGTGGGTAGCATGATTCATTTTCGAGGATTAAAAAATTAGCGTTTGCTATTCGTCATGCGCGTTGGAACGTAGGAAATTTCAAAAAATGCATTGATAAGCGAATAATAGCGAACGTCCGCGATATCGTGGACGTCACTTGTCGTTTATCTCAGCTTTTCCTACGGCTGCAACGCGGACAGGTTTCGTCCACGTTTTGTATCCGTAGGGGTAGCATGAAAACAGTGGCGGCGCATTTTAAAATAACACATTGTTCAACTTTAAAATGCTTTTATTATAATGGCTGCAAAAAATGGAATTAATACAAGCTACAAAATCATCACCGATATTCCCCCCACACACTATGAGACTCTACTTAATATGATTCATCGATCATTTGATGAGCATCTTAAAAATGGTTTACGTTTCACATGTTCATTCTATACCATTGATGATTTAAAACAAAAAATACTTTCTGGATATTGTTTCATGGCTCTTTCAGATAACAATACAATTTTGGGGATTTCTTCTTTTTCACATATCAATAAACGCGGAAAAAGTTATGAAAACATTACTTGTGTTACTCCTGAAGCAAGAAGTCTTGGCATTGCTTCAACCCTATATTCGTTAGGTATAGAGAAATTAAAACAAGAAGGAGCAAAGTATGTTATTGCAGACACAGCCATTTCCGCTTTCGACTCTGTTACATGGCATCTACAACGATGTCATTGTCATAAGATAGGCCTAAAATCGTTCCGTTCAACAAATTATTATTCGTATGTCTTTCGACGCGATTTAGTGCCACGTTCCATCTTTATAACTAAGATTATTTATCCCGTTTTGTTTGCATATTCTTATTGTATCACACGTATGTTTAAGAAGCGTATTTAGAAGGCCAGAAACAAAATACACATAAATCAATGAAAAGCTTGAAAAGGTTCAAGGCACGTTTTCTCGCCATCGCATCACTCCCTCCACACCCTTCTCTTCAGCCACAGGGCCAGGATAGGGTCGCTTAGCTCAAGGTGTTTGGGAGCAGAAAGGCTGACGAGGTCTTTTTCTATCAGCGCTTTTTTCAACCTTGTGATATTGGCGGCTGTGCCTAAGCGATAGGTTTTGAGAATGTCTGATTGCGTGAAGCCTGTATGTATGCCGTTCACCAGGGCGTGAAGGAAGTTCATCTGATAGGCCGAGAGGTCTTCGGTTTGCTGGATAAACAACGGCTCGCAGGCATCGAGCAAGCGGTCAATGCCATATTGCACGTCGCTCATCGTTGCCTCATGTTGCGTTTTCAGCCATACCAGCCAAGCCAACTGCTGCACATAAGACGAATAGCGGTCGGTCACAGTGCATATCTCGCGAGCCAGTTCTTCAGAAATATGTTTACCCGTCACCTCAAAACGCTCGCAGATGTAAGCCACCCAGTCGGCCTCACTAATTTTGTTAAGATAGAACAAATCGCCAAAACGGTAGAACGGATAGCTTTGGTCTTGAAACATTTGTTCCATCATGTGTTTCTTGCTACCATAAAGACAATAAGAGACATGCGTCTGCAACTGCCATATACCACGAAGCTTCTTTTGAAAGGTAAGCGAATCAGCAAAGTCGCCTATCTGCTGAAACTCATCAATGCAGACCACTATCCGGAATCCTTTCTCTTTGGCTATCAGTTCTGGCAGTTGCAACACGTCTTCGGTTGTGCTGTTGCTTGCATTATATTCTAACGAGATGGAAAAATCGTTCAACGGGTCTTGTCCAAAGCTTATCTTTGGCACAAACCTACTTAAAAACACTTTAGCGTTCTCCATCCATTCTTCCCATCGACTTGAGGTGGCGCGCACTACAGCCGTGGCAAAGGCATTAATAAAATCGTTTTCAGAACGACAACCAAAAGCATCAATACGCGCTATCTTGATGTTGCCGCTCTCAACAAGCGAGCACACCTTGTCAACGAGCGATGTTTTTCCCATACGGCGAGGAGATATCAATATCGTGTTCACGCCATAGGTAAAGTTAGCCTTTAAACGCTCTGTTTCTTCCTTGCGGTCAGTAAATGTGTCGCCTTCAACGCGAACGCCAAACACAAACGGTGCTTCAAAATTCTTTGCCATAGCATTATTGTTTTAGGGATGAAGATAGTGCAAAGATAAGAAAAAATATCATTTTAAACAAGGTTGTTTTAAACAAGGTTGTTAAAAATGTATTATTGTAAGAGTATGGTTTGAGAAAATAAGGGCCTATATACCGTAAAACCAATGGCATTGTTATGTTGAAGTAATGTATGTTTCGGGTAAAAGTGGGGGAATAATTGGGCAGAAACATTGAGAGAATTGGGTGAAAGCATTGAGAAAGTCGTCTCACACCGACCGTTGCTCGTGTTCATAACGGTCGATGTAAACACGAGCAACGGCCGTTCTCCATGTTCATAACGGTCGATGCAGCATGACTTGTTGCTGGAGTTTAGCCGATTATATACGCTAAAACAAAGAAATATAACATTGGTTTACAGCGATGTAAAGCAGTATACGGGACTGCATATTATATGGTAACAGGCAACAAACTATACGGTAACAGGCGACAAACGAAGCGTCCTCAAAGGGGACGAACATATTTGTTGAGAATTCACTCTGGTATGTTCGCCCTCTTCGAGGACGCTTTTTATCTTGATGTGAAGCCGCTGGTTACGCTCGTTTCGCTCGCTTCACCAGCGGTTATGTACATTCGCCGCCTTTGGCGACGGTTACTTAAATATTGTTATGCACATATAGAGTATCGTTATGCGCGATAATGTATTGTTACAAGATGCGGCCACGGAAATAATGTATTGGTTACAAGATGCGGCCGCGGAAAGAAAGTTTCATCACGGGGTACACTTGCAGCCAGTCCATAAACTTAGAGATGTCGTCGTCGGTGTCTTGATCTACCACCTTGGTAAGGTCGCCTACGCCATCAGCATACACCACAGGCTTGCCCTGGAACTGAGCACCTATCTCGAACCGAGCGCCGAAACGTTTCTTCGGGATAAGACGACCGAAGCCGAGACCGAGGTATGGGCGGAAGTTTTTCACCTTAATGCCACCAGCCACATCACCATTTTTGTCGACAGGAATTTGGTAATCGCCAATCTCTACGTTATACTTTTTGCCCTCGGCATTATACTGTTTCAGATCGTCGTTATGGCCTGTAATCTTCACCAGTTTATCGCCACCCACCGAGAAACCTGCCGTTACGAAGAACGAGCTGGCATTGGCAAAGGGATAGCAGTCGATCTTGAAATCGAAGGTGGTGCGCGAGAACTTGCCCTTCACATCCATATTGCCGTTATAGGGGGTTCCATTGACCGTGCCCGACACGTCGGCCGTAGTGTTAATATTAATGTTAGGCATCACGTTAAAGCCCACACGCGCCTGCAGATATTTGGTAACAGGCACGGCCACATCAACGCCAATACCCTCAGTACCAACGCCCACACCTACGCCCACACGGTTTGCGATACCAAAAATGTTAGAGTCTTGTGCAGATACAGAAGATGCTCCTATCAGCAACATAAAGCCTACCATTAGGCTCTTTGAAAAGCCAAAATTCTTCATTTCAACAATTAATTTTAATGGTTAATATTTTTGTTTCAGCTATCGGCAAACGCCATGCAGTGCATTGACTCACGGTTACTTATGCGCTGCTAAAGGTTTACTTTTTGCAAAAATAAAGAAATAAATGTAAACGAACAAGTAATAGCCATTAAATTGTTCTATTTAGGGTCTGCTGAATTATTATCTGTTCACAGACAGAGGGTAGCAGACGTAGACC
>ENA-ORSA01003106-ORSA01003106.1-human-gut-metagenome-genome-assembly--contig:-NODE-3106-length-10941-cov-8.309756_pt1 | contig 10941 bp, 10 predicted proteins | sample MGYA00242179_ERZ509142 | MGnify/ENA primary metagenome ERZ509142 (study PRJEB26280, sample SAMEA2338659) | human gut metagenome | biome: human gut; feature: human-associated habitat; material: faeces... | reverse complement strand
CCGCGCCCCACTCAAAGGGGCGGCAGTTGACCGGCGTGGGGAAGGTGTTGTCCACGATCAGCGGCACGCCGTGGGCGTGAGCGGCCTTGGCAAACTTCTCGATGTCCAGCACGGTCAGGGCCGGGTTTGCGATGGTCTCGCCGAACACTACCTTGGTATTGGGCCGGAATGCGGCGTTCAGCTCTTCCTCGGTGCACAGCGGGTCCACGAAGGTGGCTTCAATGCCCATCTTTTTCATGGTGACCGAGATCAGGTTGAAGGTACCGCCGTAAATGGTGCTGGATGCCACGATATGGTCGCCTGCTTCGCAGAGGTTGAACAGAGCAAAGAAGTTTGCAGCCTGACCGCTGCTGGTCAGCATTGCGGCCGTGCCGCCTTCCAGCTCACAGATCTTTTTGGCCACAAGGTCGCAGGTGGGGTTCTGCAGACGGGAATAGAAATAGCCGTCGGCTTCCAGATCGAACAGCTTGCCCATGTCCTCGCTGGTGGCGTACTTGAAGGTGGTGGACTGGATAATGGGGATCTGGCGGGGTTCGCCATTGCCGGGGGTATAACCGCCCTGCACACAGATGGTATCACGATTCATACTACATACTCCTTTACTGGGTTTGTCTGTATAACACAATTCCCCGCAGGAGTGCAGCAGCCTCCGGCGGGGAATTGAAACGTTAAATTTTACTTCCCGTCGGGGGCGAAATGAGGAGAGAACTCCTTCCGTCAAAGCCGAAAAGTTTTTCTCTTCGCCAGAGGCTCCCTCTCCGAGGAAGCTGGCGCACGAAGTGCGACTGAAGGAGTTACTTCCGCAGCCTCTTATCGCTTCTGGTAGCCCATGCGGTGCCCACCGTCTGGAACACCTGAACCATCAGCACCAGCAGCACGACGCAGACGATCATGATGTTGGTCTGATAGCGGTAATAGCCGTAGGACAAAGCGATCTTGCCCAGACCGCCGCCGCCGATGACACCGGACATGGCCGAGTAGCCCAGAATGGTGGTCAGGGCCGTGGTCATGCTGGAAATGAGGCCCGGCAGACACTCCGGGATCATGACCTTGGTGATGATCTGGAACGGCGTTGCGCCCATGCTCTGGGCCGCTTCCACCACGCCCTCGTCCAGCTCGCGCAGGCTGGTCTCCACCAGACGCGCCACGAACGGGAAGGCTGCCACCACCAGCGGAACGATGGTGGCCGTGGTGCCCACCGTGGTGCCCACAATGGCACGGGTGAGCGGGAACACGCAGATCATCAAGATCAGGAACGGCACACTGCGCAGGATGTTGATGATGATGTTCAGGGTATGCATCAGCCAGCCGGGCAGCGGCAGGACGCCGTCCTTATCACCCGCTACCAGCAGCACACCCAGCGGCAGGCCCAGCACCAGCGCAAACGCGGTGGAAAGAACCGTCACATAAAAGGTCTCCCAGATGGCAAAGCCGTAATCTGCAATACTCATTCGCCGGTCACCTCCTCTACCGTAATGCCGGGCTGGGCGCGCATATAGGCCGCAGCCTGCTTTGCCTGCTCCACATCAGCGGGCAGCTTGAGAAGCATGGAGCCGTAGCACTGACCGCTCAGGTCGCGGGTATCGGCGCTGAGCACCGACACCAGAATGCCTTTTTCTGCAGCAAGGCTTGCCACCAGCGGCTTTGCCGTGGACGAACCGTTGAAGGTGACACGCACCACATGGTCGTCCGGTGCAAAGCTGGAAAGGTCCCGCGCAGCGCTGCCGCCGTTGGGAGCCACCAGACGCCTTGCTGCGGGCGTCTTGGGGTTCGAGAAGATCTCCTGCACGGAGCCCTCCTCCACCACGACGCCGCCGTCCAGAATGGCAACGTGATCACAGATCTCCTCCACAACGCTCATCTGATGGGTGATGACCACCACCGTGATGCCCAGCTTCTTGTTGATGTCCTTGATGAGGGTCAGGATGGCGTGGGTCGTGTTGGGGTCCAGCGCACTGGTGGCCTCATCGCAGAGCAGGACTTTGGGGTTGGTGGCCAGCGCACGGGCAATGGCGATGCGCTGTTTCTGGCCGCCGGAGAGCTGGGCCGGGTAGGCGTTGGCCTTATCGGGCAGGCCCACCATTTCCAGCAGCTCCCTGGCGCGCTTTTCGGCATCGGCCTTCTTCACGCCCGCAAGCTCCATCGGGAAGCAGATGTTCTTCAGGCAGCTGCGCTGCATCAGCAGATTGAACTGCTGGAAGATCATGGTGATGTCGCGGCGGCGCTCACGCAGGGCTGCGGGGGACAGGGTCTCCATCGCGGTGCCGTCGATGACGACACTGCCCTCGGTGGGGCGCTCCAGCAGATTGATGCAGCGCACCAGCGTGGATTTGCCCGCGCCCGACATACCGATGATGCCGTAGATGGAGCCATCGGGGATGGTCAGGTCGATGTTCTTCAGCGCATTCACCGCGCCGTCCTTCATCTGGAAGGTCTTGGAAAGGTGTTTGATCTCGATCACGATTTACTCCTTAGTTGGTAAAGCTCAGCCCTCGATGGGTGCCAGGCTGTCCTGCTTGCCGCCGTAGATGCCCATGGGCTCGACGTGGATGCCGGCGACGGTCACCAGATGGGTGCCCTTCTCCTCATTGAAGTTGTCCAGATACGGCTGATGCTGGAAGTAGTTGGTATCGCACTGGCCGTCCTCGACGATGGTGTTGGGGATCACATAGTCGTCGTACTCCTGGATGTCCAGAGTGATGCCCTTAGCGGCCAGAATGTCCTTGCAGACCTCCAGGACCTCGCAGTGGGGAGCGGGAGTAGCAGCGCAGCTGACGGTCTCGCCGTTCAGTGCATCGTAGTCGATGGAAGCGTCATAGCCATCGGTCGGGGTCTCGACGACGGAGACGACAGCGCCCTTGTAGTTCTCATCCATGAAGTCCTTGACCTGCTGGCTCTGCAGAGCAGCCACCAGAGCCTTGATCTTGGGCTCGTTCTCGTTGCCCTCCTTGCAGACCAGCACGTTGACGTAATCAGAAGAGCCGTCCTCCATTGCCAGAGCGTCGGTCATGGGGTCCAGACCAGCGGAGATGGCGTAGTTGGAGTTGATGACAGCGTAGTCCTCATCCTGCAGGACGTTGGGGACCTGAGCAGCCTCGACCTCATCGACGGTGACGTTCAGGGGGTTCTCCTCGATGTCGTTCTTGGTGGCGGTCAGGCCGGCGTCAGCCTTCAGCTTGAAGAAGCCGTTCTTCTCCAGCAGGGTCAGAGCGCGGGCCTCGTTGGTGGTGTCGTTGGGGACAGCGACCTTCACCTTGTCCAGCTTTGCCACAGCGGAAGCAGCCTCAGAAGAAGCGGCAGTGCTGGAAGCAGCAGAGCTTGCGGTGGAAGAAGAGCCGCCGCAGGCGGTCAGGGCAGCAGCAGCGGCTGCGACACCGGTAACTTTCAGAAAATCACGACGAGTAATCATAGTTTTTTCCCTCTCTATTATTGGATAAATATAATGTACAGCGGCGGCGCGGCACAGTCCGCGCCCGCCTTGAACGGAAGCATCAAAAAAGCCTCCGTCCCTGCCAGCCATGCGCTGCACAAGGACGGAGGCCTGAAACTTCCGTGGTACCACCTTGGTTCACAGCATCCTCGCGGACACTGCCTCAAAACTGCGGCAGAATTTTTTCTGCTTACAGCCGGACGCTTTAACGGGCGCACCCGTCGCGGACTAGTGCTCTTGCTCTTCGTCCGCGCAGCTCCGAGACCATTTTCGACTCCCTGTTTCCTGCCCTTTTCCACCTGCCGGGCTCTCTGGTAAGGCTCATGCGAAAGCTTACTCTTCTCTTCACAGCCATTTTAGTGATATTGCGTTTATTGTACTCGCCTCGACGGGATTTGTCAACCCCCTAAAACAAACTTTTTCAGTAGGGAATTGAAGATCCTTCGCCCATGAGACAAAATATGCCCCCGCGCTGTACGCACGGGGGCATATTCAGAAGCGATCTATCAGCCCTGCTCCTGCTGTGCCTTCTTGGCTTCGAGAGCCAGAATGGCGTCGCGGCGGCTCAGGTTGATGCGGCCCTGCTGGTCGATGTCCGTCACCTTGACGACGATGGCATCACCCACAGCAACAACATCTTCCACGCGCTCGACACGCTTGGTGTCCAGCTTGGAGATGTGGACGAGTCCCTCCTTGCCCGGAGCGATCTCGACGAAGGCACCGAAGTTCATCAGACGGGTGACCTTGCCCTTGTAGATAGCACCGATCTCGGGGTCTTCCACGATGGTCCTGATGGTGAAGATGGCGCGCTTTGCGTCCTCCTGATCCACAGCGGAGACGAAGACGTGGCCGTCCTCCTGCACATCGATCTTGCAGTTGCAGGTGGCGCAGATGTCCTGAATGACCTTGCCGCCCTTGCCGATGACGTCTTTGATCTTATCGGTGGGGATCATCATGCTGAACATCTTGGGTGCGTAGCGGCTCAGCTCATGGCGGGGCTCTGCGATCACCGGCTTGATGATCTCGTCCAGAATATACAGGCGGCCCTTGCGGCACTTCTCAAAGGCCTCGGCAATGATGTCGTAGGTCAGGCCGTCGATCTTAATGTCCATCTGGATGGCGGTGATGCCCTTGCGGGTGCCGCCCACCTTGAAGTCCATATCGCCGTGGAAGTCCTCCACGCCCTGAATGTCCAGCATGGTCATCCAGCGCTCGCCCTCGGTGATCAGGCCGCAGGAGATACCGGCAACCGGAGCCTTGATGGGCACACCTGCGTCCATCAGTGCCAGCGTAGAGCCGCAGATGGAAGCCTGAGAGGTGGAGCCGTTGGAAGAGAGCACCTCGGACACGCAGCGGATGGTGTAAGGGAACTCCTCCAGAGAGGGCAGCACCGGCACCAGAGCACGCTCAGCCAATGCGCCGTGGCCGATCTCGCGGCGGCCGGGGCTGCGCGGTGCGCGTGCCTCGCCCACAGAGTACGGCGGGAAGTTGTAGTGGTGGATATAGCGCTTGGTCTGCTCGTCGGTCAGGTCATCCATCAGCTGGTTGTCCTTGGTGCCGCCCAGCGTGCAGGTGGTAAGCACCTGCGTCTGACCACGGGTGAACATACCGGAGCCGTGCACACGGGGCAGAATGCCCACCTCAGCGGCCAGCGGGCGGATCTCGTTGATGCCGCGGCCGTCCACGCGCTTGCCCTCATCCAGCAGCCAGCGGCGCACCACGAACTTCTGCATCTTGTAGCTCACGAGGTCGAGGTCCGCAGCGGTCAGGTCGGGGTACTCCTCGGCGATGCGGTCCATGATGGGCAGCAGGGCGGCGTCACGCACGTTCTTGTCGTCGGTGTCCATGGCGGCCTTGAAGTCGTCCAGATACTTGTTCTGGATGGCGTGGAACACGTCCATATCCAGACCCACAACCTGAAAATCGATCTTCGGCTTACCGCGCTCGGCCACGATGCGGTTGATGAACTCGATGATCTTTTTGATCTCCACGTGAGCGGCCTTGATGGCGTTCAGCATGGTGTCCTCGTCCACCTCGTTGGCACCGGCTTCGATCATCACGATCTTGTCCATGGTAGCGGCAACGGTCAGGGCCAGATCGCTCACCTTGCGCTGTTCCTGCGTGGGGTTCAGCACGATCTCGCCGTCCACCAGACCCACCTGCACGCCGCCGATGGGGCCGTTCCACGGGATGTCGGACACGGCAGTGACCAGAGAGGCACCGATCATACCGGCGATCTCGGGGCTGCAGTCCGGGTCAAGGCTCATCACGGTCATGGTGATGCACACGTCGTTGCGCATTTCCTTGGGGAACAGCGGGCGCATGGGGCGGTCCACCACGCGGCTGGTCAGGATGGCGCGCTCGCCGGGGCGGCCCTCACGGCGCATAAAGCTGCCGGGGATGCGGCCTGCGGCGTAGAGCTTTTCCTCATACTCCACGTTCAGGGGGAAGAAATCCACGCCCTCGCGGGGCTTGGGGCTCATGACCACGTTGCACATGACGCAGGTCTCGCCGTAGCGGATCAGCGCACTGGCGTTGGACAGGCCGCACATCTTGCCCATTTCTACCTTGAACGGGCGGCCGGCCAGCATGGTCTCGTAGACCTTGAAGTTTTCAAAGGTCTCTTTGCGGGAACCAAATTCAATTGCCATTGTTTTTGCCTCCTTGTTTTTGCGGATCTTTTATTCTCCAAAGGCTGCGGCACGCGCATCATAGCAATAAATCCAGCGTCCCTGCCTGCAGGCACAGGCGCTCGATTTACTGCTGCAACACGCTGCCGCCGCCATTTGTACAGAAAATATAAAAAAGCAAAAGGCAGGCACCTTTGCGGTACCTGCCCTCTGTTTAAATTACTTACGCAGACCCAGAGTTGCGATCAGAGCACGGTAACGCTCGATGTCCTTCTTCTGGAGGTAGGCCAGCAGATTGCGGCGGCGGCCAACCATCTTCATCAGACCACGGCGGCTGTGGTGATCGTTCGGGTTCTTCTTCAGGTGCTCGTTCAGCTCGTTGATGTGAGCGGTCAGCAGAGCGACCTGGACTTCGGGAGAGCCAGTGTCCTTCTCGGTCAGAGCGACTTTGGCCATAACTTCCTGCTTGTTCATAGTAACATACCTCTTTATAAAATTTTATGTGCCAATGGAACAGCGGCGGGAAACGGCATTCCCAAAAGCGGGCATACTCCCAGCCCCGTACCACGGTAACAGATACAGTATACCAGAACCCTGTGCAAAATGCAAGGATATTTTTTGCATCCTGCCTTTATTTTTTTACGTACTGGTGCCAATACAGCTGCACCTCCGGCAGCTTTTTCCTGCGCAGCAGAAATGCGATGGGGATCAGGTACAGCAGCACCGACAGAAGCATGGAGGCATCGTAGCCGCTCACAGCTTCGGCCACCGTGGTGGTGCCGTACAGCCCGCCGATGAGCATGGAGGAGATATCCATTGCGCCGTGCAGGAACACCGTCACCCAAAGGTTGCCGGTGCGGAAGTAGACTGCGGCAAACAGCGTGCCCAGCGAAGCCGCAAACACGCACTGCATCAGCACGCCGAAAGGTGCCGAGCCCAGAATATTGGTCAGGTGCGCCGCACCAAACAGCACGCCGGACAGCAGGCAGGCCTTCCACACACCGGCACGGCTGGTGCCGAAGTGTTCCAGCAGGGTCTGGGCGATGACGCCCCGGAAGAGAAATTCCTCCGCCACGCCCACCGTGAACATCCCGATGAAATACCACGCGATCTGCCAGCCGGTGCGCAGGGGCCGGTCGGTCGGCATCCCGAACAGCAGCTTGCCGTAGAGGGTGTAGCAGATCATGGCAAAGGGGAACATACCCACCAGGATGCCATTGAAAAAGCCGCTGCCCCGGCGGCGGAGCAGCCCCAGCCTGTCGGTCTTCTTTAAAAAGAACACGGCCACCAGCGCTCCCAGCAGCTCCTGAATGGCGCTGAGGAAATAATCGTCCACCCGGGTCAGGTCCACTCCCAGTAGGACCAGCAGCAGGACCAGCAGCACCGGCACCACCATCAGCACGGCAAGGAACACCACTTCCGTCAGCAGGCAGTACCCCACCGGGTGCGCCCTGCGCAAGCGTTTCAACATCAGCAAAACCTCCCGTTCATTCGTGGCTCTATTCTAACATACTTTTCCATCCGGCGCAAATTTCCACACCCGGAAAACGGGCTGCGAAAAAATCCGAAAAAATGGTTGACAACCACCGGGCAATATAGTATAATATCCCTTGTCAGCGGCGGACACCGCTCCTGGCAAAACCGAATATTGGGGATTTGCATAGTGGTAGTGCGGTAGACTCTGACTCTACTTGTGGGAGTTCGATTCTCTCATCCCCAACCAGACCGCAGCCCATTGGGTTGCGGTATTTTCGGGGCATAGCGCAGTTGGTAGCGCGCCTCGTTCGGGACGAGGAGGCCGTGGGTTCAAATCCCGCTGCTCCGACCATGACGGATATTCTTATAGCATCTGAGATGCTGCGGAATATCCGTCTTTTTTTGTTTGCTGATTTGCTGGATAGCGATGCCACAGGGGCGCAGTTCATAACTGTGCCTTTTTGCATTCACCGGCACATCATTCCTGCACAGGCATTGGCTGCGGTCGTGTCCACCGCAAGATCTGCCGTTTCCTCAATGCAGTACTGGGCAAAGTAGCCCTCCTCCAGCGGGATCCACCGGGCGGCAAAATTGGCGTACCGCTCACCCTCCCGCGCCTGCAGGCGGCGGGTCTGTTCTTCTTTTGAGCAGGTGACAAAGACCTGCAGGGTCTCATACCCGGCCAACAGCGGGTGATGGCTGTAGCTGCCCTCCAGAATGACCAGCGGCTGTGCGGCAAGCTCCTGCACAGGCTGGTATGCGCCCGCCCGGCAGGAGTAGGCGCGGTAGAGCACCGGCTGGCCCTCATAGGCCGGACGCAGGGCTTCGTCCCGCAGACGGATAAGGTCCATATTGGCGCAGGGTGTTTTTTCCCAGCCGCGTACACGCTGGGCGGGCGGCAGATAGAAATCGTCCGTGTGCAGGACGATGCTGGCCGGGAACTGCCGGGTCAGCCGGTCGGCAAGGGTGGTCTTGCCGCTGCCGCAGCGGCCATCCAGCGCCAGCACCAGCGGCTTTGTGGGCTTCTGGGCCAGTGCGGCGGCGAGGATCGAGATCAGGCTTTCCGGTGTGATGTTCTGCGCCATGGGAAACGTGCTCCTTTTATAAGATAGAACCCTCTCAGTCATTGCTGCGCAATGCCAGCTCTCCCGAAGGGGAGAGCTTTTGAATGCGCTGACTCTATAAAGAGCTCCTCCCTGAGTGGAACGACTTCCCCCGCGCCGGGGGAAGATGGCGAAGCCAGAAAGGGGAACGGCTGGCGCGTTAGCGCCTGAGAGGGTTTTCCTTATTATATCATACCGCGCCTCAAAACGGTAGGATGCGCAAAGGACAGGCTGGAAAGCACTGGTTTGTTATAAATAACTTTTTTCGGAAAAAGTGTTGACAATGTCTCTGGGCTGTGGTAAGATACAGTCACGTTAGAAGTAACTAACTACAAGAAACCAATCGGCAGGCCGAAGCCTTGAATGCTCCGCGCAAAGCCGCTTCTTTTTTGAAATCTAGGTTAGAAATATCTAACTTATAAACACGGTGCATCCGGGAAACAATAGCCCGGAGAAACAAGGCGGGAGGGCACAGACATGGAGCGCAATTTTGAAACGGTCATGATCGAACAGTGTGCCCCGGTGCTGGCCAGCCTGAAACCGGCGGGCCTGTTCCGCTACGAGACCCGCGACTGCGCCGACCTTGCACGCCGCGTGAAAAACTGGAATGTCCAGCTTGAGCCCAAGGGCCTGCGGGTGCGGGTGCTGAAGGGCTGCGTGCGCAACCACCGGTATCTTGTGTACGTCTACCGCGAAAGCAGGCTGTCTGCTGTACTGGCAGACGAAAAGGTACAGAGCTTCCTGCAGCAGGAGGGATACCGTCTGCCGGAAGCGGGGGAACCGCTGGATGTGGGCGGCATGCTCACCCAGCTTTCCCGCCGGCTGTGCTGCTCGGCGGATTTTCCCCATGAGATCGGGGTGTTCCTTGGCTATCCGCTGGGGGATGTGGTGGGCTTTATCGAGAACCGCGGCAAGAACTTTACCTGCTGCGGCTGCTGGAAGTCCTACGGCGACCCGGATGCAGCGCAGAAGCACTTTGACCAGCTGAGCAAATGCACAGCAGTCTATCTGCGGCTGTTCCACAGCGGAACGCCCATTCTCCGCCTTGCCGTGGCGGCTTGATGTTGTCATTCTCTTTTCAAATACTCTCTTTTTATCCTGGCGCCTGCTGGTGTCCACGCACCGGCGGGAAAGAAATCCTCCTTTTGACACGCGGCCGCGCGGTGCAGAATGACCACTGTACCGCGCGGCTGTGTCATTTGCTGCAAAAGAGCACAGCAGGAGTAGGAAAAAAGCCTTGTGATAGTTTACAAGATGCCGCTAAAAAAGAATGAGAAAATGTAAACAATGGCTAACTTTGATTCAATAATTTGAGTTAGTTATTGTTGATTGTGGTGAAAAAACGGAAAAACTCGGGCAGAAAAATTGTTTGTTCATATAAACTAACTTTTAAATATGAAAAAACTATTGACATCAAAGGTTAGTAAGCGTAAACTATCCACGCTGGTAGTTGCGGCTGACTAACCGCAGCGATATCCCAGATTCAAACAAGAAGGGAAGCGGAAGTATGATGCCTTTGACAATGGCAAAAGCAGGGGAGACCGTCACCATCAAAAAGATCACCGGCAAGGACGAGATCCGGCTGCATCTGGCAGAGCTGGGCTTTGTGGTGGACAGTGAGGTAACGGTCGTCAACGAGATCGCAGGCAACCTGATCCTGCAGGTCAAGGAGAGCCGCATCGCGCTGGACAAGACGATGGCAAACCGTATCATGATTGGCTGAACAGTGCCCCGGCGCTGTTTGGGAGCTGCTCCGAAACTGGAATAGTCTCTCTATAAAGACAAGCAGAGGAGGATGGTTAAGAATGAAAACTCTGAAAGACGTAAAGGTCGGCGAGACCGCTACTGTGGCAAAGCTGCACGGTGAAGGCCCGGTCAAGCGCCGCATCATGGACATGGGCATCACCAAGGGTGTCGAGATCTATGTCCGCAAGGTGGCACCTCTGGGCGACCCCATGGAGCTGACCGTGCGCAACTACGAGCTGAGCGTGCGCAAGGCCGATGCTGAAATGATCGAAGTAGTCTGATCCCAAAGGGAGGAAGGATTAAGCAATGAGCATTAAAATTGCACTTGCCGGCAACCCGAACTGCGGTAAAACGACCCTGTTCAACAATCTGACCGGCTCCAACCAGTATGTCGGCAACTGGCCCGGCGTTACGGTGGAAAAGAAGGAAGGCAAGCTGAAGGGCGATAAGGATGTTATCATTCAGGACCTGCCCGGCATCTACTCTCTGTCTCCGTACACGCTGGAAGAGGTCGTCTCCCGTACCTATCTGGTCAAGGAGAAGCCCGACGCCATCC
>ENA-ORSA01003104-ORSA01003104.1-human-gut-metagenome-genome-assembly--contig:-NODE-3104-length-10949-cov-3.127501_pt1 | contig 10949 bp, 12 predicted proteins | sample MGYA00242179_ERZ509142 | MGnify/ENA primary metagenome ERZ509142 (study PRJEB26280, sample SAMEA2338659) | human gut metagenome | biome: human gut; feature: human-associated habitat; material: faeces... | reverse complement strand
CAGCCGGATGGAGTCGGCGTGCAGATGGCCGTAATAGCAGCGCGTCACGCCGTAGGTCTCGAACAAAGCCAGGATCTCCGGGCAGACATAGCCCCGGTAGCGCGGCGGGTAGTGCAGGAAGCAGTATTTTTCCTTCTCTCCCGCCAGCTGCAGCGACCGCTCCAGCCGCCCGAGCTCGCGCCGGAAGATCTTTTCGTCGTGCGTGCCCTCCTGCTCCTGCTCGTAGAACCAGCCGCGCGTCCCGCAGAGCGCGATGTCGCCATAATAATAGCAGTTGTTGTTCAGGATGAACATGTCGTCCCAGCCATGCGCGGCGCAGAACTTGTAGAACTTTGCCGCTGTGGTCCACCAGTAGTCGTGGTTCCCCTTGAGAATAATTTTCCGGCCGGGAATTTCGTGGATGAAGGCAAAGTCCTTTTCCGCCTGCTCGATGCCGAGCGCCCAGCTGAGGTCTCCCAGAAGAACCGTCGTGTCGCCGGACTGGATCACGGAAAGCCCCTCGCGGAGCTTGTCCATGTATCCCTCCCAGCGGCCGCCGAACACGTCCATGGGCTTGTACGCGCCGAGGCAAAGATGCAGATCACCGATGGCGTATAAGCTCATGCGCGCAGAAACTCCGTGACCTTGCTTTCCATCTCGTCCTTGCCCGTCACATCGGTAAAGCGAACGGCCTTTCCCGCAAGACCAGCCAGCGGTGCGGGCGCTATCTTTCCGGTCTTTTTCGCGAGCTGCGCGATAATATCCGTTCCGGCAGCAAATTCCGTCTCGCCCAGCGCTTCGAGTACGCTCTGGCAGAATTTAAACGGGCTCGCCGTGGATACGACGATCAGGGGGCGTTCTGCGCCGGTCTTTGTCCGGTATTCTTCCGCCACATTCCACGCGACTGCCGTGTGCGTATCAAGAAGATAGTCCTTCTCGGAAAACAGCTTCGCGATTGTCTGCTTCGTACCCTCGTCGTCGCAGAAGCCGCAGGCAAACTCCGCGGCGATTTTCTGCGCCGTTTCCGGCCGGACGGTGTATTTTCCGTGCGCAGCCAGCTCATTCATGTAGTTTGCCACCGACTCACCCGCGCCCTCCATGCGTGCAAGCAGCCGCTCGAGGTTCGAGGAGATGAGAATGTCCATGGACGGAGACGCCGTCTGATAAAACGGGCGGTTGCGGTCGTATGTTCCAGTGGACAAAAAGTCCGTCAGCACGTTATTGGCGTTCGACGCGCACACGAGCGTTCCCACGGGAAGCCCCATGTGTTTGGCGTAGTAGCCCGCCAGGATATTGCCGAAGTTCCCCGTCGGGACGCAGAAGTCGATCTTGTCGCCAAGCGCGATTTTGCCGCTCTCCAGCAGGTCGCAGTAGGCCGAGATATAATACACGATCTGCGGCAAGACCCTGCCCCAGTTGATGGAGTTTGCCGACGAGAGGAAATAGCCCTTGTCCGCCAGATCTTCGCGCAGAATTGGGTCGGAGAAAATGCGCTTCACGCCGCTCTGCGCGTCGTCGAAGTTTCCCCGCACGGCGCACACGCCGACATTCTGCCCTTCCTGGCTGACCATTTGCAGCTTCTGGATATCGGACACGCCGCCGTCCGGATAGAACACCAGAATCTTCGTGTGCTCCACGTCGCGGAAGCCCTCGAGCGCAGCCTTGCCAGTGTCGCCGGATGTCGCGACCAGAATGCAGACCGTCTTGTCCTCGCCGGTCTTTTTGAGGCTCGCCGTGAGCAGATACGGCAGCATCTGAAGCGCCATGTCCTTGAACGCGCACGTCGGGCCGTGCCAGAGCTCCATGATATACCGGCCGTCTCCCAGATCCTTCACGGGCGCGGCCTTCGGGTCGTCGAATTTGTTTCCGCCATAGGCCTTTTCGGCAAAGCCGAGCAGCTCTTCCTCGGTAAATTCTTCGAGATACAGCTTCATGATCTTCGCCGCGCGCTCAGGGTACGGCAGCTTCGAGAGCGCCTTGATTTCTTCTAACGAGATCTGCGGAATTTCCTCCGGCAAAAACAGACCGCCGTCGCGGCTGAGCCCCTGAACGATCGCCTGCGCCGCGGAAAGGCGTATTTCTGGATTTCTGGTGCTTACATAGTGCATTGTTTCACAACCTTTAATAAAGACTCACTGAATATATTTTCTATTGTACTGCTTGGCAGCTTCCTGTCTTCCAGCCACTGCGCAAGCATTGCATAGCTGTCCACACCGGCAAAGCCCTCCGGCAGCACGCTGCATCCGTCCAGATCGCCGCCGAGCGCGATATGTCCGTCTCCCCCGAGCTCCAAAAAATGCTCGATATGACGCCAGACGTCTTCCAGTGTCGGCCTGCCCTCATCGCGTAAAAATGCGCCGTAGAGATTCAGCCCCGCCGTACCGCCCGCCTCGCACAACGCTTTAAACTGCTCGTCGGTGAGATTGCGGACATGCTTGCAGATGGCGCGTGAATTGGAATGGCTCGCCACAAACGGCTTTTCTGTGATGTCGCAAAGATCCCAGAACGCTTTCTCCGAGATATGGCTGACGTCTAGGATCATGCCAAGCTTCTGCGCCCGGCGCACGAATTCTTTGCCCTGCGCCGTCAGACCCCCGCCTGTCATGCAGCTTCCGGTCAGCGCATTCTGCGCGTTCCACGCCGGTGCGATCATGCGCACGCCCTGCGCGCAGGCAAGCTCTAATTTTCCGGGGTCACAGGAAATGGCCTCCGCGCCCTCGATCGACAAGAACGCACCGCATTTTCCGCTCCCGATGGCCGCGCGCGCATCCGCTTCGTTTTTGCAGCGGACGATCTGGTCTTTGTTCTCGTCCAGCTGGCGGTTAAAATGCTCCAAAGCGCCCGCGTAGTGCGCTTCAAAGCTCCCGTCCTGTTCGAGCCACACCGTACAGAATGCATAAAACTGCACGTAACCCGAAAGCTTTTTGGCCCGTTCGAGTGATACCTGGCAGGTATTGCTCCGCAGGTTCTCCTGCCGCAGCCAAAGCTCCATCGGCGTGTCGCAGTGGCCGTCTACTACCGTATATTTCATATAAACGCATCCTCTATCTGCCGGATCTGCGGGCGCTTCGTCTGCATCCCGTCCGGCGCATAAATTTCGATCACATCAAACCGTGGCTGTAGGCTCGTCTCATGCTCCTCGAGCCACATAGAAGCCGTCGCGCGCAACTTTTCCTGCTTTCTTGCGTCCACAAACTCGCGCGCCGCGCCGAAATACGCACTCTTGCGGAGCTTGACCTCGGCAAAGACCAGATACTCCCGGTTTTCTGCGATGATATCGATCTCGCCGTAGCGCGACCTGTAGTTCTGCTCGACAACTGTGAAGCCCCGGGATCGTAACGCCTCCGCCGCGATCGCCTCGCCCCACGTGCCAAGCTCTGTTTTATTCGCCATAGAGCTTTTTGAGAAAGGTTCTCCGGTGTATCGGGCATGGGCCGTATTCGCGCAGCGCTTCATAGTGCCGCTTCGTGCCGTAGCCCTTGTGGACGGCAAAGCCGTATTGGGGATACGTTTCGTCCAGCTCCTCCATGAGCCGGTCCCGCGTGACCTTCGCCAGAATCGAGGCTGCTGCGATGGAGGCAGACAAGCTGTCGCCCTTCACGATCGTTCGGACTGGCAGTCCGAAGTCCTTCGCGCGGTTTCCGTCGATGAGCGCCAGATCAGGCCGGACATCCAGCTTGTCGATCGCCCGCTGCATGGCAAGAAACGTTGCCTGCAGGATATTGATCTCGTCGATCTCCCGCTCTGAGGCCATCGCGATCCCGTAGCTCACGGCGTTTTGCGTGATCACGTCATAGAGCTCGCGCCGCTTTTTGTCGGTCAGCTTCTTGGAGTCGTTGAGCCCGTCGATGACGAGCCCCGCCGGGAGTATTACCGCCGCCGCGCACACCGGCCCCGCCAGAGGGCCACGTCCCGCTTCGTCTACGCCGCAGACCGCTTGGTACCCTTCCGCGAACGCTTCTCGCTCATAGAGCCATAAATCCTTCGGTTCTTCTCTCATGCCAGCTCCTCCGGCCGTTCCAGCGTGAATGTTCCAAGCTTGCAGCTGCGGTACTCGTCCAGCAGCACGCGCGCCATCCGCTCCGTGTCGACCTCGCCGCCGGAGACGAGGAAGCCGCGCTTCCTGCCTGCCGCCTGCAAAAGCTCCCAGCCGTCGATTTCCGCCGGAATCTCAATCTTGTAGCGCTCTGTGAGCGCCCCGGGATATTCCCGCGCCAGAAGCTCCATCAGATGGCAGCCCAGCGTCTCGGTGTCCAAGACATCGTCCTTCACCGCGCCCGTGTAGGCAAGGCGCATGCCGACCTCGGGGTCGTCAAATTTCGGCCAGAGGATGCCGGGGGTATCTAAAAGCAGAAGTCCTCCGTCCACATTCACCCACTGCTTGCCGCGCGTCACGCCGGGTCTGTTTTCCGCCTTTGCGCCCTTCCGACCTGCGATCTGATTGATAAAGGTCGATTTTCCGACGTTCGGGATGCCGACGACCATGAGCTTGAGCGGCCGTCCGACCTGCCCCTTCTCCGCGTATCGCTGGAGTTTTTCTGCCAGCAGCTGCCGCACGGCGGGGGCAAACGTGTTAATGCCCTTTCGCGACTTGCAGTCCGTGCGGATGACGGCCATGCCCCTGTCTTTAAAGTAATTGCTCCACCGGCCGACTAAGTCAGCGTCCGCCATATCAATGCGGTTCAGAATCACCATCCGGGGCTTTTTGCCGCAGATCGCATCAATATCGGGGTTCCGGCTGGAAATCGGGATGCGCGCGTCCAAAATCTCGCACACCGCGTCGACCAGCTTCAGATCTTCCTCCATCATCCGGCGGGTCTTGGTCATATGACCGGGATACCACTGGATGTTCATGCTGTTTTTCTGTTCTTCCATTTATGCTACCGCGCCGATACGCCGGAAGTTCCGGCCGCCGACGACGTCTCCTTCTTCATTTGTCTGCCGTCCGGGAATGATCCGCAGCAGCACGCGGCCCAAGATCCGGGACTCATCGACACAGCCAAGCTTTGCATAGCGGCTGTCGGCTGAGTGATTGCGGTTGTCGCCCAGCACGAAGACGCTTCCCTCCGGAACCGTCACGGGGTAATCGAGTCCGTCGCCTACCTCTCGGAAGCTCCGGTAGGTCGGCTCAAAGACATAGCTCTCCTCGAGCGCTTCGCCGTCGACGTACACAACGCCCGCGTCGAAGTCAATGTCCACTGTCTGTCCCCCGGTTGCAATCACACGCTTGACGATCGGACCGCTGAAGCCCGCCTCCTCCGGCGGGTCGATGACAACAATGTCTCCCGCGTGGACGCTCCGGTAGAGGAAGTTACTCTCCAGGACCAGATAGTCGTGGTCAACGAGCGTCGGGTACATCGAGCTTCCGTCCACGCCCACCAGCCGGAAGAAGAACACGAACACCAGCGTGATACCTGCTAAAATGTACACGAGGTCATGCAGCATCGTAAACGTCTCATACTGCTTTTCGCGCCGCGCCGCCTCATTCTGCTGTGTTTCCTGCGCGGTTCTCTCGTCCTGTGTCTGTTCTATATTCTCTTCCAACGGCACATCCTGCGCCGGTCTGTTTTCTTCAAAATCCATGCTCTGCACCTCACATGCGTATTCTAAGATATTATACACAATTTCCGCCCAGAAAGAAAGTGCCATTCCCGAAAATCAGAGTAAAAAGCCTCGCAGAGTTTCGCCATCCGCAGATGGCGAAATAAATTTGAAATCCATTTTATCCGGCGGCTCTGCTGACCGGAAAAATACTTTACGGCTTGCAAGTGTGGAATTTTTGCCCCTTATACCAAGTCAAAACCTATGGTTTTGACTTGGAGAGGAGAAGCAACGGAATGTATGAACTCTGCCGCTTGCGGCGGAGTGAAGGATATGAAGTTTGCTTCGACGAGCGCGCAGTCAAGGTGCGTTCCCACTGTAAAAAGCGGAAGCTTTTTACGGGCTTAAATAAAGGATTGACTTTTTTACGAAAAATAGGTAAAATCATAACACATGAAGGCTCAGCCTAAGCATGATTGTAAGGAGTGTCGTCTATGTACATGCAGCAATCGATCGTCAAATGTGAGTCCGGTCTTTATAACCGGCAGGCCACCTATTTCATCCAGAAGGCAAACGAGTTCAAGTCCAGCATCTGGGTTGAGGTCGAAGACCGGAAAATCAATGCCAAGAGTCTTCTTGGCGTGTTGTCCATGGGCATCACGAAGGGGACGCGCGTGAGCATCATCGCGGAAGGTCCCGACGAAGAGGAAGCCGTCAAGGCGCTGACCGAAATGCTCGTGAAGGAAATTTTCTAAAATCGGATGGAACGCTGCCTCAAAGACGGATGTTTTTGAGGCAGCTTTTTATTGCTATGACCTTTGAAGAACTGAAAGACAAGGCGTTGTCTCTTCCCTTGGAACCGGGCGTGTATCTGATGCAGGATAAGACCGGCCAGATCATCTACGTCGGCAAGGCGAAAAAGCTCAAGAACCGCGTGAGCCAGTATTTCCAGAATACGGCCTCGCACACGCCGAAGACGCGCAGGATGGTCAGCCAGATTGACCACTTTGACGTCATCGTCGCGGCGAGCGAGTTTGAGGCGCTGGTGCTCGAGTGCTCGCTCATCAAGCGGCACATGCCGAAATATAATATTCTCCTGAAAGACGATAAGGGCTATCCCTATCTGCGCGTCGACATGCGGGACGAGTATCCGACCATGGAGCTCGTCAGCCGCGTTATGGGAGACGGCGCGAGCTACTTTGGGCCCTACGGCGGACGGTTCGTGACCCAGCGCGTAATCGACACGATTAGGCTTACCCTGAAGCTTCCCCGGTGCTCAAAAAAATTTCCGCGCGATCTTGGAAAAGAGCGGCCCTGCCTCAACTATCACATGAACAACTGCGACGCATGGTGTCAGCTTTCGCGTTCGCCTGCGGAATACCGCGCGCGCATGGAGCAGGCGATGCTGCTGCTTCAGGGAAAATACACGGAGCTTGCCGATTCGCTTCGAGAAAAGATGCTCGCTGCGGCAGAGGCTCTGGATTTTGAGCAGGCCGCGATGCTGCGTGATCGGCTGCGGGCGGTGGAATCGCTCGGACAGAAGCAGCTTGTGACCGCGGGCTCGATGGCAAACACCGACGTGATCGGATATTACCAGAGCGAAGCCAAGGCGTGTTTCGCAGTGCTCCACTATGTGGATGGTAATCTTCTTGATAAGGAATACGAAATCTTGCAGCCGGCAGACAGCGAGGAGGACGCGATCTCGACGCTCGTCAAGCAGTATTATTTGGCAAGAGGTGCGGCTCCCAAGGTGATCCTGCTGCCGAAGCCCATGGAGGATGCGGCGCTTTTTGAAGAGTTACTCTATCAGAATCTTCAAAAGAAGGTTCACATCCGCACGCCGCAGCGGGGCGACAATGTGCGCCTCGTCGATCTTGCGCAGAAAAATGCGAGAGAAGAAGCCGAGCGCGTCACCACAAAGGCAGAGCGCGCCGCTGGAACGCTGGGCCTCCTGCAAAGCATGCTGGGGCTGGATACGCCGCTTCACCGGCTGGAGTCTTACGACATTTCAAACATCGCGGGAACGGATATGGTCGCGTCGATGGTCGTTTTTATCGATGGCAGACCCAGCAAGCAGAATTACAAGCGCTTCAAAATTGAAGGCCTGGACGATCAGAACGACTATGCCGCCATGCAGCAGGTGCTCAGGCGCAGGCTGACCCATTTCAAAAACGGCGACGCTGGTTTTGACGAGCGGCCGGATGCGCTGCTGATCGACGGCGGCATTGAGCACGCAAATGCAGTATTGCAAGTCTTAAACGAGCTTGGTCTCGCGATTCCGACGTTCGGTATGGTGAAGGACAACCGCCATAGAACACGCGCACTGGTGACCCCACAGGGAGATGAAATATCCATTTCTGCGCCCCCGGCCGTTTTCGCGCTCATCGGAACGATTCAGGAGGAGACGCACCGGTTCGCCATTACCTATCACCATACGCTCCGCAGCCGCCGCGTCCGGGGCTCTAAATTGGAGGAGATCCCCGGTATCGGGCAGAAGCGGCGAGAGACACTGTTGAAAACGTTTAAATCCATGCGCGCCATCGAAAACGCGAGCCTGACGGCGCTCGAGGACGCGATCGGAAAAGCTGCTGGGCAGGTCGTATATGATTATTTCCACACAAAACGGGAGGAGGAAACGCCGTGAGAGTCATTACCGGAAGCGCCAGAGGTATGGCGCTCAAAGCGCCAAAGGGCATGGACACGCGCCCGACCATGGACCAGGTCAAGGAGGGCATTTTCTCCGCCATTCAGTTTGAAGTCGAAGGACGGCGCGTGCTGGATTTATTTGCGGGCTCCGGCCAGATGGGCATTGAGGCGCTCAGCCGGGGCGCAAAATCGGCCGTGTTTGTAGATTCCCGGGACGATGCCTGCAAGGTCGTGCGGGAGAATTTAGCAAAGACACGACTGGAAGGACTCGGAAAAGTCGTCCGTTCGGACTACCTTTCGTATCTGCATTCCTGCCGCGAAACGTTCGGTCTGATCTTTTTAGACCCGCCCTACGCGGAAGTTTTCCTGGAAAATAGCCTGAAAACCATATCACAAATTGACATTCTATCAGATAGTGGTATAATAATCACTGAAAGACCGTTTGGGAAGGAACTCCCTGCCATCGTTCCGGGGCTTGTCCGTTACCGGGATTACCGGTACGGGAAGGCGGCCGTAACGATCTATCGCAGAGAAATCCCGCTGGAGGAAGCATGAGTAAAGCAATCTACCCCGGAAGCTTCGACCCGGTCACAAACGGTCATTTGAACATCATCGAGCGCGCGGCGAAGACGTTTGACGAGCTGATCGTGTGCGTGATGATCAACGCGGAAAAGCACCCGGTTTTTTCATCCGAAGAGCGCGTCGAGCTCATCCGCCGCGTCACAAAGCACATTCCGAACGTGACCGTGACGCAGTCGAGCGGTCTGCTTGCCGAGTTTGCGCGCGAGCAGAATTGCGGCGTGGTGGTCAAGGGCCTGCGGGCGCTTTCCGATTTTGAGCATGAGTTCCAGATGGCGCTCATCAACCACAAGCTCAATCCCGGTCTCGATACGATGTTTCTGACGACGGAGCACCAGTTCATGTATCTCTCGTCGAGCATTGTCAAGGAAATGGCGCATTACGGCGCGGATCTGCACGGGTTTGTGCCCGACGCGATCATCGACGATGTGACCGCCAGAATGACCGGGAAGAACAAAGGAGGACTATAACATGGCGAACGGTATTGAAGAGACGATCACCACTTTATACGAAATGGTGCAGGACGCGTGGAGCCTGCCGCTGGGCGCGGAGAAATGCGTCGTGGAGCGCGACAAGGTGCTCGATCTGCTCGACGAGATCAGCAACCAGCTGCCGGGCGAGCTCAAGCAGGCAAAGACGATTGTCGAATCGCGCAACGAGGTCATCACCAATGCCAAGCGCGAGGCAGAGAATATTCTCAAGCAGGCCGAGCAGCGCGCCAAGCAGATGATTTCCCGCGAGGAGGTCGTCAAGCAGGCAGAGCAGCAGGCAGCCGAGATGATGAAGGCGGCGCAGCAGAAGATCAAGGAGCTTCGTCAGGTCACGAACGACTATGTCGACGACGCCATGAAGCGCACGGAAGACGCGATTTCCCAGTCTCTGTCCGAGATTCGCGAGTCGCGCTCGAAGTTCCGCACGCTGGTAAACCCCCAGGCGGCAAAGCCGTCTCCGATCATTGAAGACGTCTGACTTGACAAGAAGAACACACCCTTGACAAATCGCTGCCGGTCCGGTATCATATTCTAAATTTTGCAACAAAGCTGAGAAAAGGAAGCGAACGTGTTTCTTGCGCCCCAGAGAGAAAGCGGCTGGTGAGAGCTTTCGCGCAGAACCGGTTCGAGGTCGCCTTTGAGCTGCGGCGCTGAAAAACCAGTAAGCGCTGCCGGGTGCTCCCGTTACAGAGCTTGAGTGTCCGCATATGCGGGAACTTCAGGTGGTACCACGGAAGAATCTTTCGCCCTGAGTCTTTTGGCTCAGGGCTTTTTTCTTGCAAAAGGAGGAACATGGAATTTCGATTTGAGACGGACTACAATCTGGAAACGCTTACCGCAATGGCAAAGGGTCTTCGCCAAACTGTGCGGAAAAAGCGCAGCCGCCGCACGCGGATTTTCGCGGGGATCGTTCTGGCCATTGGTCTTGTGTCGACGGCGCTGAGTATCGTCTCTAAAGAGCCGCTGCGTGCGAGAAATCTTCTGGTGCCGCTTGCGATGCTGAACGTGATCTACGCCAGCTTGCAGGAAGACCGGCTCAACGGACGTGTGGCGAAACGGAACGTTCTTCCCGGGACGGAGCACGCAGGCTGCGTATTCGGAGAAGACGGTTACACAATCAAAACGAGTGTCACGGAGAGCAAATTTTCGTATGCGCAGATTCGAGCTGTTGCTGAGCTGCCGCGCTATCTCGTTCTGGCGCTCTCTAACAATCAGGCGCAGGCGTTCGACAAAGAGAGCCTTTCCGGCGGAACGATAGAGGAATTCCGCGCGTTTCTCGCGGAGAAGACCGGAAAACCCATTCAAATGATAAAATAGTAACTATGATAGAAGGAGAGAACCCATGAAAGAATTACCCAAGGTGTATGAGCCGCAGCAGGTCGAAAGCTCCATCTACGAGATGTGGATGGAAAACGACTGCTTCAAGGCGACTCCCGACCCCGACAAGAAGCCCTACTCGATCGTCATGCCGCCTCCCAACGTCACGGGACAGCTCCACATGGGCCACGCGCTCGACGCAACGCTGCAGGATATCCTGACCCGCTATAAGCGCATGCAGGGCTACAGCGCGCTCTGGCTTCCCGGAACCGACCACGCGGGCATCGCCACGCAGATCAAGGTCGAAGAAGAGCTTCGCGTCAACGAAGGCAAGACCCGGTACGATCTTGGCCGCGAAAAGTTCCTCGAGCGCGTCTGGGCGTGGAAAGAAAAATA
>ENA-ORSA01003101-ORSA01003101.1-human-gut-metagenome-genome-assembly--contig:-NODE-3101-length-10958-cov-3.112630_pt1 | contig 10958 bp, 9 predicted proteins | sample MGYA00242179_ERZ509142 | MGnify/ENA primary metagenome ERZ509142 (study PRJEB26280, sample SAMEA2338659) | human gut metagenome | biome: human gut; feature: human-associated habitat; material: faeces... | reverse complement strand
TCCGCTTTACCAATCTGCCCGGAAAGCTGGAATTGAACTGGCAGGCTCCTGCTTTCGAGGCGCCGGAAGGAAGCAAGGTTGCCTCGAATGCACTGGCTCGTTTGGGCTACAAGCCGGGCAGGACTGTGCGCAAAGGGAATCGCATCACTTATACGCAGAAGGCATATGGCGATGTGAAGTATGAAGTGGACATACGCTGGACTTGTCCGGATGCTCATTCGCTGGAGGGCGTTTATTGTCTTACTACACAAGGTACATGGTATAGCGAACAGACTGCCGCAGGCAAGATGATGGACGCTTATACGAAAGACTTCCGTTCTGCATTGCAAGAGCACGTTGAGTGGTGGAAAAAATATTGGGAACAGTGCCGGATAGACTTGCCGGACAAGGTTCTGGAACGGCAGTGGTATTTGGAAATGTACAAATTCGGTGCGGCATCACGCAAGGATGCGCCCCCTATCTGTCTGCAGGCCGTTTGGACTGCTGACAACGGGCAGACGCCTCCCTGGAGAGGAGATTTCCATAACGATTTGAATACCCAGCTGAGCTACTGGCCCGGATATGCATCGAACCATCTGGAGGAATCGGCTGTGTTTACCGATTGGCTGTGGCGCATTAAAGACAACAGCGAAGCATACACTCGTCAGTTCTTTGGAGTAGACGGGCTGAATGTGCCTTGTATCTCAACGCTGGACGGTAAGAATCTCGGCGGCTGGAATCCATACTCGCATCAGCCTGCAGCTTCCGGCTGGCTGGCACATCATTTTTATCTTCAGTGGAAATATTCTGCAGATCAGGATTTCTTGAAAGACAGAGCATATCCTTGGGTTAAAGAGGCTGCCCGCTATTTTGAGCAAATTTCCATAAAAGGTGCTGACGGGAAACGCAGACTGCCTCTTTCCAGTTCTCCGGAAATCAATGACAACAGCCTGAATGCGTGGTTCAAGGAAACGACTAATTTCGATTTGGCATGTATTCGCTTTACGCTTCGTGCGGCGCGGGAGATGGCGGAAGCTTTGGGATTGGATGAAGAAGCAGCGCACTGGAAAGATTTGGAGAGCGAGTGGCCGGATTTTGCTTCCGATGCTACCGGTCTGTGCATTGCTCCTGGTTATCCGTTGCAATATACGCACCGCCACTTGTCGCATCTGTTGGCCATACATCCGCTCGGTTTGCTGGACGTTTCGCAGGGGAAGGAAGTGGAAAGACTTGTCAGACGTTCTATCCATCACTATGAAGAAATGGGAACACGAGGTTGGGTAGGCTATTCATACAGTTGGCTGGCCAACATGCAGGCACGTGTGCTGGATGGCGACGCAGCTGCCCGTTCGCTGCATATTTTTATTAAGGCTTTCTGTTCGCCTAACAGTTTCCATCTCAACGGGGATCAGTTGAAAAAAGGTTATTCCGGGTTCACGTACCGGCCCTTTACGCTGGAAGGAAACTTTGCTTGCGCATCTGCCATTCAGGAGATGCTTCTGCAAAGCCATACGGGAGTGATACGCGTATTTCCTGCTGTGCCTGAGTATTGGCAGGATGCTTCTTTCAAGGATATGCGTGCGATGGGAGCTTTTCTAGTCAGTGCCAGTATGAAGGGAGGTAATGTAGAACGTATAACAGTTCGTTCAGAGAAGGGTGGTACGCTTAAGATATTGAATCCGTTTACCAGTCGAGTGGAGAAGAAAGCAATGAAACCGGGGGAGTGCATTGAAATCACGGAATGATATCCTTTCCGGAAATGGCTTGAATATTAGTTAATAGGTCAAAGAAATGTTTCAGAATACCGGTATAAGAGCATATCAGCATTCTGAAACATCTTTATTTCTTGAAAATAGTTATCTTTGTCCGAAAAAAGACGATGGACGGTGTAATTATGATCCGGCAGGAAACGGAAGAGGATTTCAGGCAGGTGCAGGAGGTCGTAAGACTTGCATTTCAGGGAGTGGAAGAAAGTGACCATACGGAACATCTGCTGGTTGAACGGCTTCGCCGGTCGGATGCATACATTCCGCAACTGTCTTTGGTGGCGGAAACGGACGGTAAGATTGCAGGTCATGTCTTATTGTCGGAAGTGAAGGTGGTGTCTGGCAGCGATGTCCATACGGTGCTGTCTGTCGCCCCGTTGTCTGTGTTGCCGGCATACCAGCGGAAAGGAATAGGAGGGATGCTCCTTCGCGAAGCCCACAAGAGGGCTTTGGAACTGGGGTATGGTGCCGTGCTGCTTCTTGGGCATGAAGACTATTACCCGAGATTCGGTTACGGAAGAGCTTCCATGTTCGGAATCAGATTTCCGTTTGACGCTCCTGACGCATGTTGCATGGCGATGGAGCTGAAGGCGGGGGGACTGGATGGCATACATGGCATGGTGCATTATCCTGATGCGTTTGGTATGGAATGACCTTATGTGTGTGAACTGTTTTTATCTTCTCAACTAATTGTGACAAAAAGATGGACTTTCCTTTGGAATTTGTAGAGCGTACCCGGCTGCTGTTGGGCGATGAGGAGTGGAAGAAACTTGAAGCGGCGCTTGCCGGAGAACCGTCGGTGAGCATTCGTGTCAACCGGAAAAAATACGGTGGAGCGCTTGCCGATGCTCTGCCTGTGCCCTGGTGCAGGGACGGATATTATTTGCCTTCGCGTCCGGCCTTTACTTTTGATCCGTTGTTGCATGCAGGATGCTATTATGTGCAGGAAGCGGCTTCGATGTTTCTCGACAAGGTGCTCGGCGAATACGTGACATCGGAGGCTGTTATGCTCGACTTGTGTGCCGCTCCGGGAGGCAAATCAACCTTAGCCCGGAGTGCATTGCCTGAAGGGAGCCTGCTTGTAGCCAACGAGATTGTCCGTGCGAGGGCGCAGGTGCTGGCGGAGAATCTGACCAAATGGGGAAGTCCGGAGGTGGTGGTGACCAATAATGCTCCCGAAGACTTTACGGAACTGGGTCCTGTGTTTGATGTGATTCTGACGGATGTCCCTTGTTCCGGCGAGGGGATGTTCCGGAAAGACGAAACGGCCGTTTCAGAGTGGAGCACGGGAAATGTGGCTCTTTGCTGGCAGCGTCAGCGCGATATCTTGCCGGCTGTCTGGCCATGCCTGAAGGAAGGCGGTCTGCTGATTTACAGCACGTGTACGTTTAACCGGGAAGAGAACGAAGACAATGTGGCGTGGATAGCCGGTGAGCTGGGAGCGGAGGTGCTTCCCGTTGGCGTTGATCCGGACTGGAATATAACCGCAAACCTGGCCGGAGGAGAGTTTCCGGTCTATCGCTTTTTCCCGCACAAGACGGCGGGAGAAGGCCTGTTTATGGCTGTTCTGAGAAAAACTTCGGATGCGGATGAGCCGGCCGGAAGATGCCGGAAGCCGCGGAAAGACAAAGGGAAGAAGCCGGGCAAGAATCCGCTGAAGGTTCCGAAAGAAATGGGGGACTGGCTTCTTGCGGGCGGGCAGTTCCGTCTGGAGGTTGAAGGCGAATGTGCCGTGGCGTTTCCTGCCTCCCATGCCGACTTGTATGACAGGCTTAAAGAACGGCTGAAAGTGGTTTGTGCCGGAGTGACCTTGGCCGAGTGGAAAGGCAAGGACTGGCAGCCTGCTCATTCGCTGGCCATGAGCACCGGATGCCGTTGCGATGCGTTTCCGCAGGCGGAACTCAGCTATAAGGAGGCGATAGCCTATCTGCGCAAGGAAGCGGTCGTGTTGCCTTCCGACATGCCCCGCGGCTATGTGATGGTCACTTTCAGGGGGCATCCGCTGGGCTTCGTGAAGAATGTGGGCAATCGTGCCAACAACCTGTATCCGCAGGAATGGCGGATCCGGAGCGGAAGTGTGCCTGAACAGGAAGAGGTGCTGAAGTAGGGCGGAGCGAGGATTTTCAAGCGGAAGAGGAGGGAAACGGCAAAGTTGCCTTTTTGTCAGAATGACAATCCCGTGCGGTGAGATTGGGCTGTATCGGGCTTCGGGGAAGTCTGGCGCGGAAAATCGCAGCCGTCATCTTCGGCGTAGTTTCAAATAGTCCGTGTTTTGCATCAATCTTGTTTGCTTTGGTGGTTATGGATCCTTTTCCTTTTCTTTATGACGCCCGTTTGGACTGTCCGGTATCTTTGCGGTTCATTCAGACGGGTTGTATTCCCGGTGTCGGGAGAGAGAAAAATGCCCGTTTGGGGAGGCCTGGAAAAGATGACGGGATATGTTGCCTCGGATGATTCGTTGTTTTCCGGAAGATGTTGGGACATTTTATGTGGGATGACGGGCTGTTTTTTATCCGGAACCGTGACTTTTTTCTTCCTGTTCCGAGCGGTCTGTCCCTTTCTGATACCTTCTGAACGCGGTTTCTCTTTTTGTTTCCTTAAGAAAACAGTTGCAGATTGACTTTTGTAAATGGATGCCCGGTCAAGGATTTCGGAAGATTTGTTTCATAATGCTTGCAGAATGCTGTTTTATGTGGAAAAATGAAAAGGCAGAAGACGAAGGGTTTGCCTCGTCCGGCGGCAAGGAATACCCTTTGCCTTCTCTTGGCCGGCTGAGGCTGTGCCAAAATGAACAGCGGCTTTCATTTTGCCTTCCTGGGCAAAGCGAAAGAACTCGTGACATAAGCTGATGCATGCAAGGTGTTTCACTCCGTTCAGCGTGGCATTACTTTTTTTGCCGGCCAAATTTTGTTTTGACACAGCCTCAAGCGGATTGTGGCGGAGATGCGGTTGTGCCGCCGGAGAAGGATGGCGGTCCGACATGTTATGCTTCGTAAAATTCGATGGGAAGTCCGTCCGGATCTTGCATGAAGAAGAACCGTTTGCCGGTATATTCGTCCGTGCGGACGCTTTCGTGTCCTACCCCTTTGCTCTCCAGCTCCTTGGCCGCCGATTCGATGTCTGCCACTTCGAACGCCAGGTGTCTGAGTCCTGCCGCCTCAGGATAGGAGGGCCGTTCCGGAGGGTTGGGAAAAGAAAACAGTTCCACGATATAGTTTCCGTTTAATGCAAGGTCGGCCTTGTAGGAATCCCTTTCCTTGCGGTAATATTCGTGCTGCAGCTCCATTCCCAGTACACGCGTATAAAAGTCTTTCGACTTGCTGTAGTCGGAACAGATAATCGCTATGTGGTGTACTTTGTTGATTTTCATGACTGTCTGTTTGTATGCTTTATTCCAGTGTAAGCGGAATCCCTTTGTAGAAATCCAGTATTTTCGTGCGGAACAGGTATTCATATTTAGCCTGAATGCAGTCGGACAAAGCCTTCATCCAGTTTGTCCTTGCCTCGTTGTATTCAGTGGCGTTTGCCTTGCCGTTCACATATTTCTCTTTCATCAGCTGGAACGATGATTCCGCCGCTTCGTTGGCGGTTTCGCTGCTGTAGTATTGTGTCTTGGAGTTTACGGCATTATAGTATGCCTGCTGGATTTCTTTGTAGAGCGATTTTTTCGTTTCTTCCAGCTGCCACGACAGCGTTGTCTGGTCCAGGCGTGCCGACCGCACCCTGTTGCGTGTGCTTAGCCGGTTGAAAATAGGAATGCTCAGCGATACGCCTACATACTGGCTGAAATTGTCGCGCAGCTGGGTTCTGAACTGTGCGTTTTCCCTTCCCGACACTTTATAATAGTTCGTGCTCAGCCCGGCTCCGAAACTGAGTTGGGGATACCATGCGCTCTGTGCTATCTTGATGCTTTTGGCCGCTCCCTGCAGGCGGTACATGGCCGCCATTACTGCCGGTTTGGTCAGTACGGCCTGATTGTAGATGTCAGCGGGCGAGGTCAGTTCCTTTTCCAGCTGGTCCATCTTCACTTCCGGTGCCTCTATGTCGAAGTTGTCGGGCGAGGGAAGTTCCAGCAGCTGGCTCAGGTCGAGCAGTGCCATGCTGAGGTTGTTGCCGGCCTGTACTGCCGAAAGCTGGTCCTGTGCCACCCGTGCCTTGGCTTCCATCCATTCTGATTCGGAGGCTTTCCCGTTCTTGAAGAACGCCTCTTTCTGCACGAGCATGTCTTTGCTCAGGCTTACCTGGTCTTCGGCAACCTTGGCCAGTTCCTGGTTGAACAAGACTTGCAGATAGGCCGAGGCCACCTGTATGCTGATGTCCTCTTTGGCCTTGTTCAAGTCTTCTACGGCCGCCATGAGGTTCAGTTTCGACAAGGCTATGGTGTTTGGGATCTGCAGGCCTGTAAACAGCGGAATGCTTGTGCTCACGCTGAATCCCGTGCTTTGCGTGTTGATGCTCTGGTATGTATTGTTCGCCTGCAGGCTTCGTCCGAAGTTGAACGAGTGCGATGCGTTTCCGTTCAGATCCGGCAGCCGGCTCCATTTTGCTGTATTCAGATCGATCGCGCTTTTATCTCGCGCTGCTTCCTGCTGCTTGACTGTCAGGTTATGGCTGACGGCATAGCTGATGCATTTTTCCAGATCCCATCTTTCTTGCGCCGCGCACGGAAGCGTCAGCGAAAAGGCGGCGATGGCTATGCCTATGGATTTGATGTTCTGTTTCATGACTTATTTCTCGTTTTTCAGTCCGCGCACGGCGTCATTTTCCTTCAAACCCTCTTTCACTTCCGTGTTGATTCCGTCGCTTATTCCGGTCACGATCTGGCGGCGTTCGAATTTTTGTTCCGGAACGCTGTCGGTCAGTATATACACGAATGTGGAATCCCCGCTGAATTCAACGGCGCTTTCCGGCACGGTGAGGGCATTGTCTGCGTGCTGCAGCACCATTTCGGCGTTGGCGCTATAGCCGGAGCGGATAGTTATGCTGTCGGGCACGTTTATGGCCGCTTTGATTTCAAACTGGTTGGCTCCGTTGTTTTCTGTGCTTTTCGGCGAAATGTATTCGAGCGTGGCGTCGAACTTCATGTTCTGCAAGGCCCCCAGCGTAATCTTTACAGGGATTCCTTCGTGAATCCGTCCGACTTCCGTTTCGTCTACGTTCCCGCGGAAGATAAGGTCGCTCATGTCTGCCACGGTGGCGATTGTGGTTCCGTCATTGAACGTGTTGCTCATGATTACGGAATTTCCCACTTTGATCGGCACGTCAAGAATCAGTCCGTCGATGGTAGAGCGGATCAGTGTGCTGCTGAATGATTCGCTGTTCTTGGTGATGCCTTCTTTCACGATTTCGAGGTTGTCTTTTGCCGCCTGCAGTTCTTCGCGTGCCTGCTGCGCTGCCAGCAGTGTCTGCTCATATTCTTCACTGCTCACAAGCTTGTCATTGTAAAGCTTCTCCATGCGCTGCAGATTCGTTTCAGCCTGTTTGCCGTTCATTTCGGCCAGGCGCACACGGCTTTCCGCCGAGTTGAGCGTTCCCAGTTCAGGGATTACTTTCACTTTGGCGATAACTTCTCCTTTCCTGACCGTCTGTCCGGCTTCTTTATAAACCTCTGATATGATTCCTGAAATCTGCGGTTTGATCTCCACTTCATCGCGCGGTTCGATCTTTCCCGTGGCGACGGTGGTCTGCTTCAAGTCTTTTGTGGTGACTTTCAGAATCTGATAACTCACTTTTTCCGGTTTCGATTTCTGGTAGAGAAATGCGAATGTGCCGATGAATACCGCTGCTACTAATATGATTGCGGTGATTTTGATAAACTTCTTCATATTTTTGGTTTTATATTTTCAGCTTATGGCTATTATTCGTCACGGATGGCGTCGATCGGTTTGATTGCCATGGCCCGGTATGCAGGGGCAAGTCCGGCAAGCAGGCCCAGCATCAGCAGGAGCATGCACGCTCCCACCGCTTCCCAGAAACTTATCTGGAAGTCTGTCGGAGAGCCGGGAGAGGAAGTTCCCGCCTCGACAGCATTCAGCAGAAATACGGCAAAGGATATTCCCGCCATTCCTGCAATGATTGTCAGCACCATGCTTTCTGAAAGTATTTGTTGGAGAATGTCGTTCGGACGCGCTCCGATAGCCCGTCGTATGCCTATTTCTACGGTGCGTTCCTTCACCGTCACCATCATGATGTTGCTGACTCCGATAGCTCCGGCCAGCAGCGTGCCCAGGCCGACCATCCATCCCAGAATCCGTATTCCCGAAAACAGGTTGTCCATCATGCTGAACATGGCTTCGGCGTTCACCTGGATAATTGCCTGGCTGTCGTCCGGGTGAATATAGTGTGCCCGTTTCACTACCTGCTCCACCTTTTTTTCCACATCGCTGATGGAATATCCTTTTTTTGCCGTGTAGCAGAGCATTTGCACTTTCTGTCCGAAGTTGTAGTTTTGCTGCATGGTGGTGAACGGTATGATAACGGACGTTTCGGATCTTCCTTGGACGGATATGTTTCCGGATGAAAGGCTGACTCCCACCACCTGGTAATAAATGCCGTTTATCTTGACGAATTTCCCGCACGGATTCTCTTTTCCGGGGAAGAGCGATTCATAGATGCGCTTTCCGATGATGCATACGCGCCGCCTGTCTTTCACATCCATGTCGTTCAGGTAACGGCCGTAGGAAATGAGCGGCTCTTCTATTTTTCCGTATTCAGGATACAGCCCTTTGAGCGTTCCGGATATTTTTTGGTCTTCATAGATGATGTCCACTCCCCATTTGGCCAGGCTGGGAGTGATGATGTCTACTTCGCTCACGCTCCGCCGTATGCGGGTCACATCACCGTTCTCCAGATCCCAGTAGCGTCCCTGCTGGAATCCCTTGTATGCCTTGCTGGTTTTGTTGGCTCCCATGAATCCCGAATTGGTTGCGAATCCTTCAAACTCCCGCGAGAGCATTTGCTGCATGCCTTTCGCTCCGCCCATAAGCGCGACAAGCATGAATATTCCCCAGAACACGCCGAATGCGGTCAGCAGGCTGCGTGTCTTGTTTCGCGTGATCGTGACAAGTATTTCTTCCCAAACGTCTAAGTCAAACAGTTTCATATTCATTCAGTTCTAAGTGCCTCTATCGGGCGTATCTTCACCGCTTTCAGTGCAGGGAAAATACCGGCCATCGTTCCGGCGATAATCAATGTGAGAGTGGCTTGTATGGCTATGGACAGATCCACTGTCGGGTTTTCGAAAAAGGTCATGGAAAACACTCCGGCATCCATGGTCTGTTTTCCGGCCACGGCATTCATGTATTCTGTGGCAGCGATGCCCGCTACCATACCGACGTATCCGAAGAAAGTGGTGATGGTGACGCTTTCTGAAACTATCAGCCATAAGATGGATGCAGGTTTTGCGCCGAGCGCTTTGCGGATGCCGAACTCGTGCGTACGCTCGCGCACAGTGATCAGCATGATGTTGCTTACTCCCACGATGCCGCTCAGCAGCGTGAATATGCCGATTACCCAAATGGCTGTATGCAGGATTCGGGTGGCCGTTTGCTGCTGCAGGTATTGCGTGAACCGGTTCCATATCCAGATGGCGCTGTCGTCGGCCGCGTCAAACTGTTTCTGGTTTCCGATAACGCGGCGATAGTCTGCTTCGAATGCGTCGTTGTCCGCCTCATCGGCGAGCGCCTTGGTCGTAAAAGTAATGTTGTCGATGCTGTCGCCCTTGGCATATACGGCCTGCAAGGTTGTGAACGGGACAAGGGCAGTGGGAGAGAAGCTGTTCTGGTCTGTATAAACCCCTACAATCTGATAGGCTACTCCTGTCGCATTGATGTACTCTCCTATGGGGCTCTTGTCTGCAAAGAGTGAGTTGGCTGTCTTTTCATGGATAACCATAACCTTCCGCTTCTCCGTCATGTCGCGCCGGTTGATGAAACGTCCTTCTTTGACTTTTATCGCTTCCAGCTCCGGGTAGTTGGGAAACACGCCGTCGATTCCGATTGAAAGATATTCCTTTCCGAATGACAGCGTTACGCTTTCCTGGCTTACCGTTGCCCCTGTAGCAATGATGTGGTCGGGAAAGGCTGCGCCTGTGACTTGCAGGTCGCTGTTGTCGAGTGAAATGCTCCTTCCTTCTTGCATGCCTTTGTAGGGGCGTGACGTGTATCCGGGAAAAATTTTCATCGAATTCATCATCATTCCTTCAGACTGCCCTTCGAAAGCGTGAATCAGTCCGTTTCCGGCTCCGAGCAGCACGATAAGCATAAATATTCCCCATGCTACCGAGAAGCCCGTAAGGGCTGTGCGCAGTTTGTTGCGCATGATGGTTCCGTAGATTTCCTGTATAAGATCGGTCATAATGCTTATTTCATGAATCCGTTTTGTCCGAAAGGTGAAGCGTTGTGGTCTGTGTTGTTTTCTATCCGTTCGATCAGTCCGTCCTTGATGTGGATGATTTTGTTGGTCTGGTTCGCCACGCCGCTTTCGTGAGTCACTACAACGATGGTCAGGCCTTCATTGTCATGCAGTTCCTTGAGGATGTTCATCACCTCTACGGATGTCTTGCTGTCGAGAGCGCCTGTCGGTTCGTCGGCCAGAATAATCTGAGGCTTCGATATCAGGGCCCGGGCGATGGCGACGCGCTGCTTCTGTCCTCCCGAAAGTTCGTTCGGCATGTGGTGCGCCCATTCCTTCAGTCCCAGCTTGTCGAGGTATTCCATGGCCAGCAGGTTCCTTTTCTTCCGGTTCATTCCTTGATAAAATAAAGGAAGCGCTACGTTCTCCATGGCATTCTTGAATGATATCAGGTTGAACGACTGGAAGATAAAACCGATCATCCGGTTGCGGTATTCGGCAGCCCGGGTTTCGCTCAGATTGCGTATCAGCACGTCGTTGAGATAGTATTCACCCGAATCATAATTGTCCAGAATGCCCAAGATGTTCAGCAGCGTTGATTTTCCGGATCCTGAGGCTCCCATGATAGAAACAAATTCCCCTTTTTCGATATTGAGGTTGATGCCTTTCAGTACATGAAGCGGAGCGCCGTTATGGTAGGTTTTGTTGATGTCTTTCAGCCGGATCATATCAGTCTTGTTTCTTTTCCTTTTATTTTTAGCCTTTTTGTCGTGTTAGACGCTGCTAAGGTATAAAAAAGTTACACAAACGTTTAAATAAAAATGAATGTCCGCAAATATCCAATTAGTAAATTCGATGTTT
>ENA-ORSA01003094-ORSA01003094.1-human-gut-metagenome-genome-assembly--contig:-NODE-3094-length-10970-cov-2.910215_pt1 | contig 10970 bp, 10 predicted proteins | sample MGYA00242179_ERZ509142 | MGnify/ENA primary metagenome ERZ509142 (study PRJEB26280, sample SAMEA2338659) | human gut metagenome | biome: human gut; feature: human-associated habitat; material: faeces... | reverse complement strand
GGTAACTTCGGCAACATTGAAGGAGATGGTGCCGCAGCCATGCGTTATACCGAGGCAAGACTTCAGAAGGTGACGCAGGAAGCTTTTTTGGCAGATCTGGACAAGGATGTGGTAGACTTTGTTCCGAACTTCGATGAAACGGAAAAAGAGCCGTCCGTACTGCCGGTAAAGATTCCGAACCTGTTGGTTAATGGTTCCGAAGGTATCGCCGTAGGCATGGCCACCAGCATTCCCCCTCATAATCTCGGGGAAGTCATTGACGCCGTAAAGGCTTATATGCTCAATAATGAGATCACAACAAAAGAACTGATGCGTTACCTGAAGGGGCCGGATTTTCCCACCGGCGGCATCGTTATCAATAAGGATGAACTGGAAGACATCTATGAGACCGGAACCGGCAAGATCAAGCTGCGGGGTAAAGTGGAATTCCAGAAGGGAAAAGCTGGAAAGACCAATGTAGTGATCACCGAGATTCCCTATACCATGATCGGTGCCAATATTGCAAAGTTTTTATCCGACGTGGCCGCTCTTTCCGAGACGAAGAAGACACAGGATATTGTGGATATTTCCAACCAATCTTCCAAGGAAGGCATCCGTATTGTCATCGAACTTCGTAAGGATGCCGATCCCGAGAACTTTGTAAATATGCTCTATAAAAAGACTCGTCTGGAGGATACCTTCGGTGTCAATATGCTGGCTATCGCAAACGGCAGACCAGAGACTATGGGCTTAAAGCAGATCATCAAGGCCAATGTAGACTTCCAGTTTGAAGTGGCTACCAGAAAATATACCAATCTATTGGCCAAGGAGCAGGAGCGCAAGGAGATTCAGGAAGGTCTGATCAAGGCCTGCAATGTGATCGATCTGGTCATTGAAATTTTACGCGGATCCAAGGATCGTGCCATGGCAAAAGCCTGTCTCGTAGAGGGTAAGGTCGATGGCATCAAGTTCAAGTCCAAGGAATCCAGGATCATGGCAGCCCAGCTGATGTTCACCGAAAAACAGGCCAATGCCATCTTAGAGATGCGTCTGTATAAGTTGATCGGTCTGGAACTGGAAGCACTGATCAACGAACACGAAGAGACCATGGCAAACATCTATCGCTATGAGGATATTCTGGACCGCAGAGATTCCATGGCCCAGGTCATCATGAATGAACTGGACGGATTCAAGAAGGAATACAGCCATCCCCGCAAAACTGTCATCGAGAACGGACAGGAAGCGGTCTACAAGGAAAAAGAACTGGAAGAGATGGATGTCATCTTCCTGATGGATCGTTTTGGCTACGCCAAAACCGTGGATGTCTCTACTTACGAGCGGAATAAAGAAGCCGCAGATGCAGAAAATAAATACATCTTTACCTGTAAAAATACCGGAAGGATCTGCCTGTTCACCAACACCGGACAGATGCACACTATCAAGGTGCTGGACCTGCCTTACGGCAAGTTCCGTGACAAAGGCACGCCCATTGACAACGTGAGTAACTTCAGCCAGAAGACCGAAGAGATCGTCTATATCACCAGTCAGAAGGAACTGAATCTGTGTCAGGTGATCTTTGCCACTGCACAGTCCATGTTGAAGGTGGTAGATGGCGGAGAGTTCGATGTGACCAAGCGCACCGTTGCAGCTACGAAGCTGGCGGAGGGTGACAGCGTTGTCAGCGTTACGGCTCTTACGGATCAGCGGAATATCGTATTACAGACAAAGGCCGGTTTTTTTCTACGCTTTGCCGTAGATGAGATTCCCGAGAAGAAAAAAGGAGCCATCGGCGTCCGCGGCATGAAACTGGGCGACGGTGATCAGGTGGAAAATGTATATTATACGAAGAATGCCGTAGAGACCACCATTGAATATAAGGGCAAGGAACTTGTCCTGAACAATCTGAAGCTTGGAAAGCGCGACAGCAAGGGCACCAAGGTCAGAGTATAACAAAGTCAGCTTAGAAAACGGAGAAAAATATATGAGAGTCATAGCAGGAACCGCAAGAAGTCTGCCGTTAAAGACACCAGAGGGAATGGATACCAGACCCACTACCGACCGGATCAAGGAAACCCTTTTTAATATGTTGCAGACCTATATTCCCGATTGTGTATTTGTAGATATTTTCAGTGGCAGTGGCGGCATCGGCATCGAAGCCTTAAGCCGCGGTGCCAGAAAAGCCTATTTTATTGAAAATGCGCCGAAAGCCCTGGCATGTATCGAGGACAATCTGGCATTTACGAAAATGAAAGACCGTGCTATAGTATTAAAACAGGATGCCTGCGCAGGACTGACGGGCATCTATGAAAAGCACGTGGATGTGATCTTCATGGATCCACCCTACGATCAGGAGCAGGAGCGCAGAGTCTTAGAGCAGCTGCGCTATGCCAAATATGTCTCCGAAGAGACTCTGATCCTGGTAGAAGCCTCTCTGCATACCGATTTCTCCTATGCGGAAGACTTAGGGTTTGAAGTGATCCGTGAGAAAAAATACAAAACCAACAAGCATGTGTTCCTTCGCAAGAAGTAACACTGAAAGGCATGATTTTTATGAAAAGAGCTGTTTACACCGGAAGCTTTGATCCCGTCACCAACGGACATATGGATATCATAAGGCGGGCATCCGAAATATTTGATGTTCTGATCGTCAGCATTTTGAACAATAAAGAAAAGACACCGTTGTTTTCTGTAGAGGAACGTGTTAAGATACTAGAAGAAGCCACAAAAGATCTGCCTAATGTGCAGATTGACAGTTTCAGTGGGCTTTTAGTGGATTATGCCAGGGAAAAAGATCTGCATGTTATCGTAAGGGGCTTACGCGCCATTACGGATTTTGAATATGAACTGCAGATGGCACAGACCAACCGGATGTTGTCCCATGGCAAAATTGATACGGTATTTTTGACCACCAGTCTGGAATATGCCTACCTCAGTTCTTCCGCCATCAAGCAGATTGCAAGTTTTGATGGAGATATCACCCCTTGTGTTCCGGATTTTGTGGCGAAACTGATCTACGACAAATATCGCGAGAAAAAGCTTTCAGAGCATAGTGATGTGTAAATAAGGAGAGTTTCATGAGCAGCAGAATCGAACAGTTAATTGATGAAATAGAAGAATACATCGAGGGTTGCAAGCCGAAGTTCATGTCCAGTACCGAAATCATCGTGAATAAGGATGAGATTGATGAGTTACTGCGGGAACTGCGTATGAAGACCCCGGATGAGATCAAGCGCTACCAGAAGATCATCAGCAACAAAGAAGCCATCCTAAACGATGCCAAAGCCAAGGCAGAAGCATTGATCAACGAGGCTACCGTGCATACCAACGAGCTGATCAACGAGCATGAGATCATGCAGCAGGCTTACGCCCAGGCCAACGAGGTCGTTACCATGGCCAGTAAGCAGGCCCAGGAGATTCTGGACAATGCCACTATTGAGGCCAACAATGTCAAATCCGCTGCCATGCAGTACATGGATGATATGCTGGCACATCTGGAGAATATTATTTCTTCCTCCACACAGCAGGCCAGCGCCAATTACGATGCTCTGATCGGCAATCTGAACCAGTATCGTGACATTATCCAGTCCAACCGCAGTGAGCTGCACCCCGTAGATGAGGATCTTGATGACGTAGATACTGCTGCGGATGCCGAAGACAATCTGGACGTTATGTAAAGCATGTCCAAACAACGAGTACGAAAAACCAGTTTTCTGCTGAAAGCTGGTTTTTTAAAAATAAAGGAATACGATAAATGAAAGTATGGAAAAAGCAAAAAGGGCTGTTAATCAGGACAATGATCTGTGCGGTCAGTCTTGCGGCAGCCTGTTTTTATGGAAATTCCCTGCCTGCACAGGCGGCTCCCAGAGCGCAGGAGACCGGAGAAAGGGTCGTCATTGTCATTGATCCCGGACACGGCGGTGATAACGAGGGAACGCTGGAAGGCCCTGCACAGGAGAAAAAAATGACCATGGTGACCGCGCTGGCCATGTACGAGGAACTGACAAAATACGATAATGTGGATGTCTATCTGACTCATACGGATGATGTGACCATGTCTCTGGCAGACCGGGCACAATTTGCTGCAGACCGGAATGCGGATTTCCTGTTCAGTATTCATTACAACGCTTCCATGGATCATGATCTGTTCGGATCCGAAGTCTGGATCTCTTCCGTACAGCCTTACAACGCTTACGGTTATCAGTTCGGCTGGGAACAGATGCAGCAGATGCAGGACATGGGACTGTTTCTACGGGGAGTCAAGACGAAACTGAAAGATAACGGTGATGACTATTACGGAATTATAAGAGAAAGTACCTCCAGATCCATTCCCTCCGCCATCATCGAGCATTGTCATGTGGATGAGAGCAGAGACACTCCTTACTGCCAGACAGAAGAGGACTGGAAGAAATTCGGCAGGGAGGATGCTTTGTCTGTTGCAAAATATTTCGGATTATCCAGTGCAAGTCTTGGTGTGGACTACAGTGGAGAGGCAGACGCTCTTCCGGAAGTCTCGCTGCAATCCATTCTGCCTGCCACTGTGCGGGACAAGACCGAACCGGATATCTGCCAGCTGACTTTGCAGAATGCAGACTATGAGACCGGAGAAGTCTCTCTGGAAGTGACGGCAGCCGACTATGACTGCCCCATGATGTATTACGATTACAGTACCGATGGAGGCAGGACTTATACCGAACTGCTTCCCTGGCCGGGACTGGATATTATGGCCGGGACCTATCCCGATACCTTCACATTTTCCGTGACCTTCACAAAGGGGGAACAGCCGGTGATCACCGTCCGCGGTTACAATCAGGCGGATCTGTTCACAGAGAGTGATCCTGTCACCTTTGCACAGCCTTTTATTGATCAGGAAAAAGCTGCCGAAGAGGCATTACAGGAAAGTCTTGCGGCACAGGAGGCAGCGGAAGCTTCCCGGGCTGCAGAGGAACAGATCACAGAAGCTGGCAGTTCCGTGATCACCATGGCCGATGCCGCCGGAAATACTCCGGTGCCTTCCGAAAAAAGTCCGGAAGTGAATTTCGGTGTTTTTCTGGTGATCTGTGGGATTCTGGTAGTGCTGTTGTTGCTGGTCTTTTTGCTATACCAGATCCAACAGGGCAGACACAGAAAACGAAGACGGAAAAATCAAAGCAGAAAAGTATCCGGAGACAACAGAAACCATCCCAGATAATAAGCTGCAGTAAGCACTGTCAGTACCATTTTATGAAGGATGTAGGACTTGAGAGAAAGCCCGGTATTGCGGATACAGCTTCCGGTCTGGGCGATACAGCTTAAGCCGCCAAAGGGCAAAAGCAATAACGTATACAAAGGGAATCTGTCTCCCAGCAGCTTCAGGCCCCCACTGATCTCCAAAAGCGGTGCATAGCGGAAGCTGTCGGAAACCAGAAGCCTTGGCAGAAGGTTCAGCAGATTGAAAAAAATCATGTAGCCTCCCAGCTGTAAGATGCTTCTTCCTGCTGCTGTAATGGCATCATCCAGGGCATCCGGCAGAGATATGGCAGGAAGGCAAGCCGGATCGGTCTGTTCTGAAAGCTTCGCTGCGTTGTCTCTTCCGAAAGCTTGGTCTGTTTTCTCTGGAATCCGATTTCTGTATACGCTATAACGCAGAGAAATACCATATAGCAATGGAATGCCATACATACCAAATACATAGGGGAGCACCAGCTTCCTATGCAGTAGTGGCAGTACAAAACCCAGAAAATATACCGGTCCCAGATTGTTGCAGAAGGCCAGCAGATATTGTCCTTCCTCCGAAGAAAGTTCCTGTCGGTTCCGTAAATCCGCAATCGTCCGGGCACCCATGGGAAATCCGCACAAAAAGCCCACCAGGATCACATAGATTCCCGGTCCTGGCAGGCGAAAGATTCTTCCGAACAAAGGTCTTACCGGACGGATCAGGCTGTCCGTCATGCCCATACGGATCAAAGTGCCGGACAGGATCATAAACGGCAGAAGCACCGGCACCATTTTTTCGTACCAAAGACTTAATCCCAGGGCAGCATAGGCAAGGCTCAGGGAAGAATGAGTCAGAATACAGCCGGTCATTAGAACAAAGAAACAGATTCCGAATATTTTTTTCATGGCTGTCTGCCTTGAAAGGTTTGTATACTATATGCCGATGAAGAAAAATTAAGTCTAAGAAAGAGATCAAAGCCCATGCGGTTGGATAAATTTTTATGCGATAACAATATTGGCACTCGAAGTCAGGTGAAAGAGTACATCAAAAAAGGTCAGGTGACAGTAAACGACCAGATAATCAAAAAGCCGGAGACAAAAGTCAATAACGAGACCGATACGGTGGTCTGTCAGGGACAGACGATCCATTATAGGAAATATGTCTATTATATGTTAAATAAGCCGGAGGGGGTTGTCTCTGCCACCAACGATAATACAGCCCCAACCGTGGTAAGTCTCCTTACTGTCCCGGAACAAAAGGATCTGTTCCCGGTAGGGCGGCTGGACAAGGATACCACGGGATTGCTGCTCCTTACCAATGACGGTGCTCTGGCCCATGATCTGTTGTCACCGAAAAAACATGTGGATAAGACCTATCTGGTAAAGCCGGAAAAGCCGCTTTCCGCAGAAGATATCCACCGGTTGGAAAACGGGCTTGACATCGGTGATGAGAAACCGACAGCCCCGTCCAAAGCCAGACTCACAGAAAACGGTGATCTGTTATTGACCATTCATGAAGGCCGGTTTCATCAGGTAAAACGGATGTTGCAGGCGGTTGATAATCAGGTACTTACACTGGAGCGGGTAAGCTTCGGCCCCCTGTCCCTGGATCTTTCCCTGCAAAGAGGGGAATACCGGGCATTGACGGAAGAAGAGATCAAAGTCTTGTCTGGCTCTGGAAAGAAATCATAAATAAAGGAGTTATTTTTCATGCAATTCAAAAGAATGTTTACCACTGATGCCTATAGAGGAACCCGCGGGTATCTCCGCACACAGAAAATTTATGAGATTTTAAGAACCGTGCTTTATTTTGCCATCTCTCTGTCTTTGTTTATCGCCGGATGGGTCAGCACCGGAAGCCGTGAGAATCTCCTGACCATCGTGGCGGTACTGGGATGTCTTCCGGCCTGCAAGAGTCTGGTAGAAATGTTCATGTTCCTGCGCTACCGGGGCTGTGACGAGCAGGTAGCTGCAAAAATCGCGGCACATACAGAAGGCCTTACCACTCTCTACGATATGGTATTTACTTCCTATGAGAAGAATTATGTTATCTATCATCTGACAGTCTGCGGTAATACGGTCTGTGGCTACACCACGGATCCGAAATTTGTGGAACAGGCTTTTTACAAGCACATTCAGGACATTCTGAAAAAAGACAATTACAGAGAAGTCTCTGTGAAAATATTTAACGATCTGGACAAGTATCTGGCAAGATGTGATCAGTTAAAGGAGCTTTCCTCACAGCCGGAACTGTCTGCCGGGATCTGCCAGACCTTAAAGAGCGTATCTCTATAACTTACTTCTCAAAAGGAGGGTGTCCTATGCAGTTGCTTACCATTGGCAAAAATCAGGCGGGACAACGTCTGGACAAATTTTTAAAAAAAGCGTTACCTAATGCAGGCACCGGATTTTTATATAAGATGCTTCGCAAGAAAAATATTACGTTGAACGGGAAAAAGGCTGAAGGTAAAGAAATCCTTGCCCAAGGAGACGAGGTAAAATGCTTTTTCTCTGAGGAAACTTATGCCTCTCTGTCCGGTGCCGGGGCAGCGGAAGATACTTCCGATTACCGTAAGGCTTACCGTTCCTTAAAGGATATCAGCGTTCTTTATGAGGATGAAAATATCCTGTTGCTGAATAAACCTGCCGGAGTTCTGACCCAGAAAGCCAAACCGGAAGATTTTTCCCTGAACGAATGGCTGATTGGCCCCCTGCTGGCTGCCGATGCCATAAAAGAAACCGATCTTGCCACCTTCCATCCATCGGTCTGCAACCGCCTCGACCGCAATACCAGCGGTATCGTATTGTGCGGAAAGACGCTGGCCGGTTCCCAGGCACTCAGCCGGATCATCAAGAATCGTTCCGTAAAGAAATATTATCAGACCGTCTGTAAGGGCAAGATTTTACAGGAAAGCACCCTGGAAGGCTATCTGTACAAGGACGAACGCACCAATACGGTACAGGTATTTCCAGATATGGCGGAGGCTCCGGAAGATGCTTCCTTTATAAAAACAATCTACACTCCCAGTGCGGTGGCTGGGGAATATACCCTGCTGACCGTAGAACTGGTCACCGGCAAAACCCACCAGATCCGCGCCCATCTGGCCAGCACCGGACATCCGTTACTTGGTGACACCAAGTACGGAGACAGCAAATTAAATCGCAGGATGCAATCGGAATACTCTCTGCACCACCAGCTTCTGCATGCCGGAAGAGTGTGTTTCCCGGAAGAAGCGGAAGGACCTCTTGCAAAGGTGAGCGGTCAGACTTTTGACGCACCGCTTCCCCATAAATTTGCAGAGATCTTACAGGCTCTGAATCTGACACCGGATTCCGCCTGCTAGAAAGGAAAACTAAGAACAATGGCAACATGGAATACCAGAGGGCTTCGTGGATCTACTCTGGAGGATATGGTCAACCGCACCAATGAAAAATATGCCGAGGCCGGTCTGGCCCTGATTCAGAAGATCCCCACCCCCATTACCCCGGTCAAAATGGATAAGGAGAGCCGCCAGATCACCCTGGCCTTTTTCGAACAGAAGAGTACCGTAGACTATATCGGTGTCGTACAGGGCATTCCGGTCTGCTTTGATGCCAAGGAATGTGCGGTGGCCATCTTTTCCCTGCAAAATATCCATCCCCATCAGGTGGAGTTCATGCATCAGTTCGAGAAACAGGGGGGTATCGCCTTTTTCCTGATATTTTACAGCCATAAGGATCTGTTATATTACCTTCCCTATGAAATGCTCCGCTTTTTCTGGGACAGGGCACAGGAGGGCGGCCGGAAAAGCTTCCGTTTCGAGGAACTGAACCCGGAATATATTATCCCGAAGCATCAGGGAATCCTGGTTCCCTATCTGGATATTCTGAAAAAGGATCTGGAAGACCGGGAGGAATAATAAATAATAATTTCTTGACAGCGGAGAGGTCTCCTAGTATACTACAAATAGTTTCACATGCTACTATGATAATATGGTAGCACGTTAATATATTAAAGTGCATGAATTGAGGAACGCTTATGAACAACAGACTTTTACATACGCCGGAGGGCGTCCGGGACATTTACGGCAAAGAATATGCAAAGAAGCTGGCTATAGAACAGAAACTGCAGCAGGCGATCCATTGTTTCGGTTACGAAGATATCCAGACCCCTTCCATTGAGTTTTTCGATGTTTTCTCCAAGGAGATCGGAACCACTCCCAGTAAGGAGCTGTATAAGTTCTTTGATAAAGAGGGTAATACGCTGGTGCTGCGGCCAGACTTTACGCCGTCCATCGCCCGCTGCGCAGCGAAGTATTTTATGGAGGAAAAGGTGCCGCTTCGTTTCAGTTACAACGGCAATACGTTTACAAACACTTCCAATCTGCAGGGTAAATTAAAAGAGGTGACCCAGATGGGTGCAGAACTCATCGGAGATCCTTCCGTAGAGGCGGATGCCGAAGTGATCAGTATGGTGATCGAAGCTCTGAAAAGCGCAGGACTGACCAGATTCCAGGTGACTATCGGTGAGGTGGATTATTTCCGCGGCCTCTGTGAGGAAGCCGGTCTGGATGAGGATACGGAAAAGGAACTTCGTTCCTGTATCTCCGGCAAGAACTTTTTCGCTGCCCAGGAATTACTGGAGCAGAAGCAGATCCCCGAGCCTTATCACAGCATTCTGTTAAAGCTGGCGGATATGTTCGAAAATATAGAGTCTCTGGAGGCTGCCAAAGCACTGGTTAAAAATGAAAGATCCTTACAGGCGATTGCAAGACTGGAAAAGTTAAAAGAGCGCTTAGAGCAGTACGGTGTGGCGGAATACATTTCCTTTGATCTCGGAATGCTCAGCAAATATCAGTATTATACCGGCGTTGTCTTCAAGGCTTACACCTACGGTATCGGTGATGCCGTGGTAAAGGGTGGCCGTTACGACAATCTGCTTCGGAAATTTGGCAAGAATGCCGCAGCTATCGGTTTCGTCATCGTCATTGACGACCTGTTGGAAGCATTATCCCGCCAGAAAGTGAATATCGATATTCCCGCTTCCGGCAAAACCGTGTATTACCGGGCAGGAGACGAGGCAGATTATCTGGCGAAGCTTTCCGAAGTCATAACCCTGAGGAAAGAAGGGATTCCCACCGTGCTTTCCCCCGAGATCACAGAGAACGAGGAGGCAGATCAGTAATGAGTGAAGAAAGATATCTTACGTTTGCTCTGGGAAAGGGCAGACTTGCCAAAAAGACACTGGAGCTTTTCGAACAGATCGGCATTACCTGTGAAGAAATGAAGGATAAAGATACCAGAAAGCTGATCTTCGTCAATGAAGAATACAAATTACGCTTTTTCTTGGCAAAGGGGCCCGACGTTCCCACCTATGTAGAGTATGGTGCTGCTGATATCGGCGTGGTCGGCAAGGACACCATTCTGGAAGAAAACCGGAATGTTTACGAAGTGCTGGACCTTGGCTTCGGCAAATGCCAGATGTGTGTCTGCGGTCCTGCTTCCGCCAGAGAGTTGTTGAAACACCATGAGCGGATCCGGGTAGCCAGCAAATACCCCAATATCGCCCGAGAGTATTTCTATAATAAAAAGCATCAGACCGTAGATATCATCAAATTAAACGGTTCTGTAGAATTAGGGCCGCTGGTAGAGTTGTCCGACGTCATTGTGGATATCGTTGAGACCGGTTCCACCTTAAGGGAAAACGGGCTGGAGGTTCTGGAAGAGGTATGTCCTCTGTCCGCCCGTATGATCGTCAATCCGGTGAGTATGCAGATGGAAGCCGACCGGATCCGCAAGCTGGTGGGTGCGATCCGGGA
>ENA-ORSA01003093-ORSA01003093.1-human-gut-metagenome-genome-assembly--contig:-NODE-3093-length-10970-cov-3.027668_pt1 | contig 10970 bp, 8 predicted proteins | sample MGYA00242179_ERZ509142 | MGnify/ENA primary metagenome ERZ509142 (study PRJEB26280, sample SAMEA2338659) | human gut metagenome | biome: human gut; feature: human-associated habitat; material: faeces... | reverse complement strand
GGCAGGAGTTTCCGTAGTTGTTTCCGTAGTTGTTTCCGTAGTAGTTGCGGAAGTTTCCGTAGTTATATTAGTATTGTTTCCCAGTTTAAGATATGTCTCGATTCTATTAGGGTTACTCTTTTCCTCAACCGTAGGTGTACTCCAACCATTGTCCTTCCATCCTTTTGCAATAACATCGGCACCAGAACCACCTTTCTCACCAATACCCAAGAATACAAACATTTTTTGGATGACAGGGTTTCTACACACGCTATGTCCTCCTTCGTAGTATTCTTCCATACTGATAAGCATTGTACCAGGATTTGATAAGACAATACGGTCGAAATATCTGTCTATAACAATATTACCTTTCACCGTATATGCAGCATGAATCAAACTGTTGGCTAAAGCTTCACGCAGAGCCACATGAGCTGTAGTGGTATTATTCCTTATCTGATTATTGTCAAGGCTGAAGGGTACAGGTAACGCATGTTGCAGCAAAGGCAAAACACGAGAGAAGAACTGATAAAGGTTGGCTTCCCATGTTCCATCGGGGTATATACGATTTGTCCAACGTATTTGAGGGTCGTCACTCAAATGCTCACGATAGTCAGGAAAGAATTCTTGACAACACTCTGGGTCGATAATGCTATTGGTCTTTCCAAACATAAGCATTCCTGCAACCGTAAATCCTTCTATAGACGTAGCTCTGTCCTTGCGATAGGCTCCTATGTTTTCCAAAAATTGCTTATCATCAACCTCTGTCCAAGGATGGTTTTCATGTTTAATATCGTATGCACGACGATACTGGTGTAGAGTCGGCATATCAATATCATTGATGGAGTAACCTCGTAAAATTCGAGAGTCAGCAGATGCTTTCATGTTGTTGGCATCAGAATACATCTGCTTTATCTCATCGTCAGTACAAAGATAATCTCCTTCATCTCTCCGCTTATAGGTATGTCCAAATGGAGTAAGCGTAAGATGTATTGGGCGCAAGTTGTATTGAGCACGCGGTATTTTAAAGGCAAGTAGATATTGCCCTCCTTCAGTCTTTATTTCTTCGATGTCACTCTCTACCAACAATGGAATGTTCACACACGACCTATTGTGTGCATCATCCCAAAACTGTTTTCTGTATTTAGCGACAAGTTCTTCAGAAAGACCATCGGGTGTGAATTTATGATTCTTTTCTTTCACCCCCAACACAATCGTTCCGCCATTGGTATTGGCCAAGGCTGAGAATGAACGCCAAAATTCAGTTTTAGGGAAACCGCCAGCGGCTGATTTATATTCCACTTCTGAATTCTCCTTCAGTTGGAGTTTTAAACGTATTTGTTCTGATATGTTCATATATGTTTAATTTTAATTGATATTCTCTTTGCTTTCTTCTGTTGTGGCATTTTTCGTTCTCTTATGCTTTCGAACTGTATTGTGTTTTGAATTTTTAAAGGCAAGTAAAGCTTCTTCTGAATTATAGTAAATAGGCTCAAGTGTGGAGATAATTTCTGGCTCATGCTTTGGTTGTCTTTTTATTCTGAACATACCCCACATACCATTTTTCTTACCTAAATAGAATCTACTTTTACCTCGTCTGAATTCTGTTTGTTCTATTTGTTCATAACCTGTTTGAATTTGACTAAAATTATAATTGTAGACCTTTAACTCACCATCTTTTCTGACATTTATAACCTGAAGTTTTTCATCATACCTTAATTTGTCAACAGAAAGATAAAAAATATCTTGGTTGACAAAAGAAAAATAGGCCCATTTTTCATCGATTTTGCAGTGAAAAATATCAATATCTTTGATATAATGTATACGTTTGGCTTGAGGATAAAAAAGGATTTTTCCTTCGCTGTCAAGAATTCCTGCCATTTTATCCTTGATGACAATATACTTACCATTGGTTAGAGGTGTTATCTTGTCATAAACACATTCTACAATTTCTATATTATGGTTATCAGCTAATCCGAAAAGGTTATTGCTTTCAATTATGTGCAGAATACTTTTCATAATATAAATAAATTTTTTATGCTGTTCTTTTGTCAATTTTTAAGCAAAGAAGTTTGTGTGTTAAGCAAAAATTCTATCTATAATTTCCATTTCTTTGGGGTGTATAAATCCATCTGCTTTTGCCATTCCTACAAATAGAGGCATTATTTGCGCTTTCTTTTCATCGGTCATTTTATGGACAATATGATTTGCCTGTATGTCATCAATGTTTGAAATATTTTCTAAGTCGCTTATTGTAATATCAAAGTTGCTATATATTTCATTCATAAATTCCTCTTCTTTAGGATGAATAATTCCATCTGCTTTCATAATGCATAACAGAACAATGACAATGGCATATTTTTCAATTTTTGTAAAATTATTCATAATGATTGATTATAGAAAAAATCATGATAAGAATTGTTACCAATATTAATTATATACATATTTTCTCTTGCACGAGTTATTGCTGTATATACTGCTTGAGGCGACATAGGGTCAAAATTTGTTTCTTTTGATATGAAGTCATTTTCTAATACTACTATAACTGAAGGCAAATCCCAGCCTTTGAAACTTTGTATGGTAGATATTTTCAAACATCGTTTGTCTGTCGTGAACAATCGTTTTCTTGTTCGTTCTAGTGCTTCAAAATCTCTGTGGAATTTCCAGTTGGCAGTTCCTTCATCTATAACATTGTGTATTTTCTTTAATCTATCAAGAACCTCTGTTGACACAAAAGTTATCTCCGTTTGTTTTTGGGTTAGCTGACGATAACGAAAGTCTATATTGCGCAATAATTTTGTTGTTGACGCAAGTACCACAAAGTCTCTTGTTGCATTGTTGTCATTAGAAATGATGTTGGTTATATTTTCAACCAACGCATCTAACGAACAATTAGATCTCATATCAATATAATTCAAAATCTGAAAGTTCAGGGAAGTTTCCTTTACATTGTCTATGGCTATTTCATCTGCATGCTGACTAGACATAAATTGTTTTTGGAATGCCATAGCAAGGTTTGCCAAACGTGGATTAGTAAACCGACGACTTGTTGTCAATTGCCTGTTCCATACTCCTCCAATAACACCTAAACGAATGTCCCCATTTTTATCTAAAGGCCGATGGTAAACATTCTGCTTGGGATCTCCAAATACCACTAATTCTCCATTAGGGTCTATAAGGAAATTTTGCATAACAATACGAAGCCATTCCGTAGTGTAATCTTGCACTTCATCAATGAATATAGCAGAATATTTTTTATGACTTACAGTTTTTTCAAAGAATTTATCATCTTCATATGAACTAAATTCAACATGCAAATGACATTCTGCTGCGCGTATCCTAAAAAACTGATGATAAGGATAAATATCTAATTTTTCCCAAGAAAAATCCTCTCGAATTTCAGAAAGTCTAAATTTCAGATAATTTGCCAATGTTATATTATAAGTGAGTACAAGGACATCACCTCCAGTACGTTTCATTGCATTTATGGCCCTAAATGCCAATACTTGTGTCTTTCCCGCCCCCGCAACGCCACTGATTTTTTGTTGTATCATGCTACTTTCCGACAATTTTCTTTGCACCCCAATAGGTTGTACTCCCACACGCCCTTCTTGATAAGAATGCCAAGAAGGAGAAATTATATTTGCCAATTTTCGCTTAACAACATCATCAAATATTTTGTTATCAAAGAGAAAGCCGATAGTCTTATATAGGTGTAACGATACTTCTCTATTCTCAATAAATTCTTTTCCAAAAATATAAGTATAATTTATTACGTTTGTATCATAACCAAAGAATTTTTTTACATCTTCAATAGAATTTTCTGAGAAAATGACAATCTTTTTTATTAGACTAAAGTTACGTTTGTCCTCTATAGTGCCAACCAGTAATTCTTCGATACCATCCTTAATATTAGTTTGACAAAGGCTTATGAGGTCAATAGGATTCTGATAATTACAACCATCTGCTATAATTTCTTTCTTATCCTGAGGAAGTAAGCAACTGTCCAAATTCTTCTCAAACATATTAATGAGCAGAATTCCTTTATTTGGACGTATTATGATAAAATCCACTGCAACTTCATTAACAACAGCATCTATATACATAATATCATCAAATGACAAAATATTTCTTAACCTCCATGCAACTCTTGCCATTTGTGAAGAAAGAACTTTATTCTGAATTTGCAGTCTAAGATCATATTCATTATAGACTTCTTCTTGATTTTCGGGTATTAAAGACAAACGACTTAAATCAACAGGTGCGCCATTATAACAAAAACATCTTGACATACAAGTAAACGAATGAGCTGTTCGTTTAGTTCTGCCATAACACACACTATCTATTTTGCTAAAATATTCTTGATTACCAAATACCGAGCAAAACCTCTCAATTCTATATGCAGCACTATTTTTGGGACCAACACATAGAATAAAATGTTTTCCATGTGCTGAAGCTACCATACGAGCTACATTGCCCAAATTAATTGTTTGCACATCTAAGATATTAGAAAAGACATGAATGACATTGGAATATTTATAACCAATCGGAGATAATGTATTTTCTTCGCTAATTCCTGTTGAAGGAAGATACTTATTCTTGGGGTCTATCTCTACAATATTATGGGTTAATTGTTTTACATTTAGAATTGCACGAATTAAGGCACTCTCTGATGGTTCAATTAATGTAATCTTACGTAACCAACGGAGCAAATCACGCTGTTGAAGAATTTCAATTATTGTAGCCGAACCTATTCCTTGTCCACATCCCCAATCTACAATTTCGATATTTCCTTGGAGTTGATGAAATGGGAAATTCATCATAGCGGCACGACACTTGGTCGCATGCATATCTCCATACGCAGACATATAACAATTGAGTGCATCTTCAGATGCTAACAAAGCTATGCCACGACTTAATTCTGGATGTGTCCAAGGCATCGTTTTGTATTGTTGCGGTATTGCCTTATGACAAACATTTATTATGTCATCGATATTGTGACATTTATTTATTTGCTCAGAATATGTCATAACTATCTTCCTGTTATAGTTTCAGAATTCGGATTATTTTGATGCCATCGCCAATTATTGAGAGCCTGTTGTTTTGTAGCATTCGCATAGCAATATGCACACAAATGTGGACATGTGTTATATTCTCCTATGTCCTTTGCTGCCATGCATTGACAATATTGTCGTTGTCCTGCGTCTTTTTTATGATTGCTGATAAAATAGTGATTACCTGGCAATAGTATTGCTCCGTTGGGCAACTCTGGTTCGCCAAACAAAGATGGGGTTGGAATATCTTCAACCTTTATCTTCATAAAGTCCATCAGTTCCTTATCTTTCCAAGCAAGACGAGCTATCAAATCACCATCAATACAGCGATTGTACTCAATACCGTATTTATGAATATCTATCTTTTCACCGCAGGTAGCAAGCGAGTAATTCCATCCTCGTTCTTTATTCATGATAGATAATTTCTCTGCAAACTCTTCCATTTGTTCTGTCGTCCATTCATGGTAAGGAATTCCATCTTTTTCCAAATTAGCTTTTACCTTTTTGTAAAGAAATATATCGGCAAAACTGAACACCAACTTTTCGGTGTATCCTTTGAGTTGATCTCCAATGTTCCTTACCTTGCATAGCAAGTCTTCGATGGTTATGTCATCTGTTAGAATCATTGGGTCAAATCTCCAAACGACAGCCCCTTTTCCTAATCTATTCACTAATAGTTTGAACGTTTCTATGCGCGTTTCTAAAGATGGAACTTTCTCCATATTTTCCGCCTCATAATCATTAAGGGTATATTGTATGTAGCACTTAATATTACGCTCTTCAAGAATGTTAAGGTAATCAAGGAGTGGTCTTGGATTTTTAGACCAAAACACGATGAAACGTGTCTTGTCATAGGAAACGTAGGATTTAACGCCATTAAATGGGTTAGTCCATGCCGAATAACCAATTTCAAGCCGCTTGAAAAACCAGTCCGTATAAAATGCTGGTATGTCGGTACTTCTACTTGCTGATACTATGATGGGAGCTTGTGCTTTGACAAGCCGCCCATTTATGCTTATATCTGTATGCTTCCAAGTTGCCATTCTTATTTGTGTTTTATTCTAATTATGAATAATCCTCATGCTGATTTCTTCTTATAAGCCTATCTAAAAAGTGGCTATTGTCTCAGATTCTCTAATTTCTTCTTCTGTCGGCAGATAAAACTGGTTATCATAAGCTCTTCTCTCCCTAAACGTAATCACCGGTGTAACCTTCTTCAAGGTCTTTTCATCGATAATTCCATTCGTATACAAGTCTGACAAGAATTGAGGCTTCACCCACTCATTATTCCACAATTCCACATTCTTGTCCCCTGCTACCACACGGCACAGCCGCACTTTATACGGTGATGTGCCTTTCTTTTTGTCTCGTTGATACGTCATGTTCTGTAGCCAGAGCTGGTTGTAGTCGGAGTTTGGTTGATTGCAGAGCTTTGAATAAACGAGACTGATGATAGCGCTTTTTTCCTTTTCATCTTTCAAGGAGTCCACCATTCGGCTAAATACTCGCAGGGCGTAATGGCAACAGCAGACATTCTCTAAGGCTATTTGTGCACAGACCGCTGACATGGCTCGGATGCTGCCTCCTATAAGTCTGCGTTGCTTCATTACTTTTTCGGCCTTTGGTTTACCTCCTTCAAGAATAGGTATGGTGGTAACCTCTTCTTCATAAGGCTTGAGCCAATCTTCGATTCTTTTGTCTATGTCCGAGAGCATAGTTTTTATAGAACCACTATCGGGATATTGCCGAGCAAACAGAAGTATGTAGAGCAGGTGTTTCTCAAAACTATCAAAGTCACAACCTTTCTTATTAAAAATAGGTGTGTTGTAGATATAGGCAAGTTTATCAGATTTCACAGCATCTATTACTATACTATCGCTAATCTTTGTCTTCTTGCTGTTCATACGGAAGTTAAGACTTTCCAACACATGCTGTAAAATGTAGGAGATTTTTTCAAGTATATCCTTATCATTACAGAAAATACGGTAGTCGTCACGATAACGAATTATTTCGTATGAAGCGGTGATACCTTCTCTTTGTATTGCTTCATGGAGTAATAGGTCAGAATAGCCTAGAATAATTTCACCAATAAAGTCAAATATTGCACTTCCTTGGGGAATCCCAATGTTGCGCCCTTGTTGGAAGGCACGAAGATACTTTTGGATGTTCTTGGAAATAGGATACTCTGTTTTATGTTCGTGCTCTGTACCTTTGAATGAGAAAGCCCAATCAAATGCTTGTGGGTTTACCGAGCCGTAACAGTTTGTAATGTCTGTGACGAACATATAACGATACTCCAAAGAGAGTTCTATACTCCGTTGTTCCATAGAACTCCACCAATTAATTATGGTAGTGGATTTATGAAAAGGTTCTTTTTCCTTTGGTATAACGGGTAAAGCACATGATGTAATATGTGGTACCTGAAATTTTTCGAAGCGCTTTTTTATCAAAGTCCAAGACTGCTCGTTGCATATCTCTCTAACAAGAAAATAGTATAGAAAAGGATTAGCCAGGATAATCGGACGAACTGCATAGCGCCCGTCTTTATTGAGTAATATATCTAAATTAACATCAGAAAGATTCTCTGGTGATGTCTCGTCCTGTATACATTCTTCATAGGGTATATCACCAATAGCGTTTTTTACATTTTGAAGAAGTTCGTCGAATATAAAATACTCAGGGAGTTCAAATCCATGGTATTGTTCGGACTTCAAGAAAAAATCCATTGCGTCTTTTGAGTCGAGACTTAATACATTCTTTGTCTTGTTAGCCATAAACGTTGTTGTAATTTAAATTTCATTATACAGTTTCATCGCCTCCTTCGGCACATACGCAGTAGCCACCAAACAGCCATCAAACAATTCCACTATAACCCTCTGTTGTCCCGCCAAACGTGCCACTCTACCATGAATCCCCGTGAATTCACCTTCAGTCACAATAACATTTTCACCCAGTTTGAACTGGATATTATCGGAAGTTACAGGGATTATGTAAGGGCTCTTGATAGAAGTTAGTCTGATGAAGTTATTCATCGCTTCATCACAGATGGTAAGTGGAGGATTACGGTCGGGATTGTCTTGACGTTGGGAGGTGTGGTCAAAGTAATAATTTAGTAGATTTCTACTTTCATTAGTACTCACTTTGATTTCATAGAGCAATGTTTCAACTTGTTCTGCTGTAGCATGAACAAAAAGGAATGATGGGAGAAGAGGCTCTGTTATGATTCGCTTCTTTCCTTGCTTCCTTACTTCTTTATATCGCAAAGGAACATAGTATTCCAAGCCTTTAGCTACTACAAATTCTTTAGCTTTGATAATACGTCCATATGAAACTCGCAGAACAAACCATTGTTTGTTTTCGTATGGTACATTCTCTACCGACACCCCACCTTTATTCTTTGAGATGGAGGGCGTACAAGAGGTAAGTCTTGCACTTGGACACGATGAGCCAGTGTCGGTAGGCTGCCCATTATACAATGAAGCGTCAGCCGTTAAAGGCTGTTTGGTATTATCTTCCAATGTCATCGCTCAAAGGTTAGATTAAACCAATAGACTTCTTTAATAGAATTGTCAATTATTGACCACAAAGATAAAAAATCTTATTCAGACGAAAGAATAAAACATTGAATATCTTCACTTTCGGAGGTACCCCTAATCCTATTTTCTATATTCCACCCCAAGTTGTGAGTGGTTCAGCGTAACTGTACGAGCCACAAAGAGAAACGATGGCGGTATCAGGAAATGGGCAAACGCCTTAATGGAAGTTTTGGGCTGATACACTGGCGAGGTAAAAAACTGTTTAACGCACCTATAAAACGAAAAATATTACTAATTTTGTTGCTTGTAAACAATAATCCCCAAATAATCCGAACAAACGTAAAAATTAAGAGTATGAAAGATTTTGTAAAAAAGATAGAAGACCTGTCAAGCCTTGGCGAAGACAAAAAGGCGGAAAAGGTGTTGCGCAAGTTGCTGGCAAAACACCCTATGGACATCTATTGCCTTTCGCAACTGGCTGGGGCACTACTGTATCAAGAAAAATTTGATGAAGCACTTTGTGCCATTCAAGAAGCAGAAGCCGTGCAGCCCACATTCCCTTTAGTACAATATTATAAAGGCAAGATTTTGCTATGTAACCACAAAGCGCAAGATGCTATAAAAAGTTGGGATTTCCTACTACATACCCCACTTGAAAACTTTGTAGACAAGGAATATGGCATAAACAAGAAGAGAATAAAAAGTCTGAAGAACGATGCTCTTTTGTATAAGTCGATGTGCCATTACTGTCTGGGGCATGTAAAGGATGCCAAAGAATACGCTGAACAACATCTTGCAGGAAGAAGTAAAGGGCAGGAAAGTGATTTCACCAAGAATTATGTTGAGAATTATACTCGAGAGCTTAAATACTCGCGAGTAAAGCCAGAAGACATAGTAAATGACTTTGACGGTGAGACCACAGGTTCACAATACAAAAAAATAAAAGTTCATATAGACAAACTTGATGAGCAAGGAGATGTTGCAAAACTAATAAAATATTTCAAGCGCAAGACGCGTGAATTCCCCAAATGTTATTATCTTTGGACGATTATGTCGGAATACTGCTTCGACTATCGCCAGAAAGACCTATGCTTAAAGAGTGCCGAAAAGGCCCATGCCTTAGAGGACACCGGGAACGACATGCTTGTGCTATACGACTACGGCGCAGCCCTGTTCCTGAACGGCAGGTACGACGAGGCCATTGCCGTGTTTGACAAGATACTGGCAGAAGACATCAACTACATAGCCTACGGCGAACACGGGGAAGGCATGAGGTGGACAAAAAAGCTGTTGGCAGATGCAAGGGAACTTAGAGCCGATTGCATCAAGCATAGAGATGGTTTGAAACTGTAACTTTCATTTATCAGAAATATTGTGTTCTCGGCTTTTCAATTGCTGAACGCAAAAGAAGCAACTGAGGCATTGTAACGCGGCAAATACAATCATTACAAAATTTGACAATGAGCGACAAGAATGTAGAAAAAATACTTGCGAAACTTTAATAAAATAAAAAATATACAAATTACTCTTATTCATTTTACTTCCTTTCATTCTTTGTTCAAGTGACGGTGCATACAAATGTGTTAACGGAACTGTATGCAGAGTAGCTTCACCTGTATGTATTTGCAAAGGCGAAGGTCTGCATGACAATAAAGATGAATACAGGGCATTGCGTGACAGCATGGTGGATTTGTTTCAAGAAGGAATGTTGCACAAAGACACAGCATTGGTCATGCAGTCGTGGAACATATCGGAGCATCTGCTCGCTGTGGACAATGACCATGCGGCATGGTGTTATCATCACCGTACAGTGTTATCATCACCGTGCTGTACTTTTGGGATGGCTCGGACGGATGAAAGAAGCCAGGGAAAACAAATGGCTTGAAATACAACATCTTCCAAACAGCAACCCCGACAGACTTGTATATATGTCAAAAAAATATACAACCGAGCACAATGGCGACAGCGCGAAATATTACATAACAAGATTGCTCGACTTTTGCGACAATAACAAGCACTGCAAACAAGACTATCGTGATTATTTAAGAATAATAGCCGTGTCGCTTGCCGACGGCCCAAGCAAAGGCAAGGTTCTTCTTCACAAGCTGCTGAGGGCAAACCCGCACAATGACCTCTTGCATGAATTGCAAAAGAACTGGAAGGCATTTGTTGAGTCACTACAGGACGTGTGATGCACTGGCAAACTGTGTTTCGGCACTGAAGAACGATGATTTTATATTTATTCCACAATGAGGAGATGGGCATTGTATGGCTCAGATAATATTGTTGCGTTTTTAACCATTTAATAATATATTATTGCGCGTATTTATTTTTATATAAACGATGTGGCCTCCAAGTAGGACGGTGGCCTCCGCGCCCCGTCCTCCAGCACCCAGCACTTCTA
>ENA-ORSA01003090-ORSA01003090.1-human-gut-metagenome-genome-assembly--contig:-NODE-3090-length-10981-cov-2.903167_pt1 | contig 10981 bp, 5 predicted proteins | sample MGYA00242179_ERZ509142 | MGnify/ENA primary metagenome ERZ509142 (study PRJEB26280, sample SAMEA2338659) | human gut metagenome | biome: human gut; feature: human-associated habitat; material: faeces... | reverse complement strand
ACAATCACCATTTCCGTACCCATCAAACCACCGGCAGTATCTTCGTCGTATTTCAGCAGGTCGACGATATCGCCTGCCTGTTCGATGTCTTCAATGTGTGAAAGCACTTCTTCCTGTTTATCTTCATCCATTTCTCGGATGATGTCGACGGCATCGTCCGAATCCATGTAGTCGACGAAGCGCTTGGCAATCGTTTCCGACGGGAGAATCTCGAGGAATTTCTTTCGCGCATCCTCATCCATTTCAATCAGTACGTCGGCTGCAGTTTCGTTGTCCAGCAGCAGGTAGATGAAGCGGGCGTCTTCTGCGTCCAGTTCGTTACACAGTTCGGCTATATCGGCCGGGTGAAGGTCTTTAAGGACCTCCTTCAACTGATCAGAGTCTTTTTTTTCAATCAGTTCTGTAACTAGTTTTAGTTCTTCGGTGTTCATCCTTTTAGCTCCTGATGAGGGTTGTTATCGTAGTCTGTAATTTCTTGTATACCTTTACCCGGCGTTTTCTGTCGTGCCTTTCAATGCTTTCTCTACCCGGTTGGTCAGGTCGATGAATTCTTGAACGGATAGTTGTTCCGGGCGTTTGTTGAAGATGGGGTCGGCACTGAGTGGGTTTCCCTTGTCCAAAATAGACGAAATGGAATTGCGGAGTGTCTTGCGCCGCTGGTTGAACGTAGTTTTGACTATTTGTTTGAAGAGTGTTTCGTTACAACCTAGTTCCTTGGTCTCGTTACGTGTCATGCGGATGACGGCGCTCTTTACTTTTGGGGGTGGGTTGAACACATGTTCATGGACGGTAAACAGGTATTCTACGCTATACCAGGCTTGTATCAGTACGCTCAGAATGCCGTAGGTCTTGTTTCCCGGAGAAGCAGCAATACGCTCGGCCACTTCTTTTTGAATCATGCCGGTGCAGCAGGGAATCAGGTCCTTGTAGTCGAGCATCTTGAAGAAAATCTGGCTGGATATATTATAGGGATAGTTTCCGGTCAATACGAAAGGCTGGCCGTCGAAAAGTTGCTGGAGATCCATCTTCAGGAAATCCTGTTCAATGATGTGGTCTCCCAGTTGCGGAAAATTCTCTCTCAGATAAGCTACCGATTCAAAGTCAAGTTCCACGACTTTGAGCGGACGGTTTTTCTTTAGCAAATATTGGGTGAGAACTCCCATTCCGGGGCCTACTTCGAGGACGGGAAGTGCCGGACAGGCATCCACCGTGTCGGCGATGTCTTGTGCCACTTGCAGGTCTTTCAGGAAGTGTTGTCCTAAAAACTTTTTAGGTTTAACTAATTTCATACCTCAGGTTTTAAATGTTCGTATTATCTTTGTGACTTGCAAAGTTAAACATAAATCTTTATATACAGACTGATTTTGGAACGAACAGGTTTAAAAAAAATAATAAATAGAGCCTGCCAAATCGCGCTTCCACTGGTGTTGGGAGCTGCCATTCTGTGGTGGACTTACCATGATTTCGATTTCCGACGGGTGTGGAGTGTGCTCGACGGAGGTATGAATTACGGCTGGATGGCCTTTTCACTGGTCTTTGGCGTGTTTGGACATCTGTTTCGTGGATGGCGCTGGAATCTGACATTGGCCCCCTTGGGAGAATACCCTAAATTGTCGAACAGCGTGTACGCGGTGTTTATTTCCTATGCGGCCAATCTGGTGGTGCCTCGTGTGGGAGAGGTCTCCCGCTGTGGTATTTTGGCCAAGTACGACGGGGTTTCTTTTTCCAAGTCCTTGGGTACGGTGGTAACCGAACGGCTCATCGACAGTATTTGTGTGATACTGATCACGGTGGTAACCTTGTTGCTTCAGTCGCGTATTTTTGCGGCTTTCTTTGAGAAAACGGGTACGAATATGGGATTCTTTACGGGGCTTTTCACTTCTACTAATTTTTACATCACCCTGACCTGCCTGTTTGCCGCAGGAGTGCTGGCTTTCTTCCTGATACGTAAACTGGCTATTTTCACGAAAGTACGGAGCATCTTGAACGATGTGTGGGCCGGATGCCTCTCCCTCCGTCATGTGAAAAAGCCATGGCTCTTTACCTTATATACTATAGGTATATGGGCTTGCTACTTCTTGCAGTTTTATGTCAGTTTCTATTGTTTCGACTTTTCTGCTTCGCTGGGCTGGATGCCGGGGCTGGTGATGTTCGTAGTAGGAAGTATTGCGGTGGCTGTGCCCACTCCCAATGGGGCCGGTCCGTGGCATTTTGCGGTTATCACCATGATGATGATGTACGGAGTAGATAAGGATGATGCAGGAATATTTGCCCTGTTGGTGCACGGTATTCAAACCTTTTTATTAATTTTGCTAGGTATTTATGGCCTTGTGGCTTTGCCGCTGGTAAATAAGAAACAAGCCGGGAAGTGATTTGCTTTTCGGATAAAATCAGATAATAATATGAACGAAATTCTTTCTTTGGCTCCGCAGAATGTGTGGAAGCATTTCTATTCGTTGACTCAAATTCCTCGTCCGTCGGGACATTTGGAAAAAATTCAGGCCTTCTTGCTGGATTTCGGTAAGCAGGTGGGTGTGGAATCATTTCAGGATGAAGCCGGAAATATCATTTATCGCAAGCCGGCTGCACCGGGTATGGAAGACCGGAAGGCGGTTATCTTGCAAGCTCACATGGACATGGTTCCTCAGAAAGACAAACATTCGCAGCATGATTTTGAGAAAGATCCTATTCCGGTCTATGTGGACGGTGAATGGGTGAAGGCCAAAGGTACGACTTTGGGCTCAGATAACGGCATGGGAGTGGCAGCCATCATGGCAGTTATGGAAGACAAGTCGTTGAAACATGGTCCGCTGATGGCCTTGATTACAGCCGATGAGGAAACAGGAATGTATGGTGCTTTCGGTTTGAAGCAGGGCACTGTAGAAGGAGATATCCTTTTGAACCTGGATTCGGAAGAAGAAGGTGAACTTTATATAGGTTGCGCAGGTGGGGAAGACCTGACTGCTACATTGGAATACAAGGAAGAAGAAACCGATCCGGAAGACGTGGCACTGAAAGTGACCTTGAAAGGCTTGCGGGGTGGCCATTCCGGTATTCAGATTGGCTGGGGACATGCCAATGCCAACAAGCTGATGGCACGTTTCATGAACCAGGTGATTGCCTACGATGAGGCTTGTCTGGTATCATGGGAAGGTGGAAACATGCGCAATGCCATTCCGCGTGATTGTGAAGTCGTGATAACCATACCGGCTTCGGAAGTAGACGATGTGCTGGCATTCGTGGGTGAATGTGAGCAGGTATGGCGCGATGAATTTGCCACCATCGAAGACAACCTGAGCTTTACGGCTGAACGGGTGGACTTGCCGAAGATGATGGTACCTGATGAAATTCGTGATAACTTGGTGGATGCCATTTATGCGTGCCCGGATGGGGTAGAACGGTTTATTCCGACGATTCCAGATACGGTAGAGACTTCTTCCAACCTGGCTATTGTGGAAATCGGCAAAGGAAAAGCTACGATTAAAGTGCTGACACGTAGTTCGCGCGAATCCATGAAGGATTACCGTAATACAGCCATTGAAAGCTGCTTCTCTATGGCAGGAATGCATGTAGAGCGCTCTGGTAGCTATTCTGGTTGGGAACCGGATGTGAACTCTCCGATTCTGCATGCCATGAAGGATGCCTACAAGGAACAGTTTGGAGAAGCACCGGAAGTGAAGGTAATTCATGCCGGACTGGAATGTGGTATCATTGGTGCCATTGTGCCGGGATTGGATATGATTTCATTTGGTCCGACGTTGCAATGTCCGCATACTCCAGAAGAACGTTGCCACGTGCCGTCGGTGAAGAAATTCTATGATTTCTTGATTGCCACACTGGAAAATACACCGAAGAAATAACTTTTAGATTTAAAAAATATCGATGTGGAGAGAATCAGGTTCGTAGAGAACTTGGTTCTCTTTTTTTATGCCCTCAGGTAACCTCGTTTGCTTCTTTTAATTAAAAACTATGCAGTAATTTAAGAAATCTACTTTATCTTTATAAGAAACAACCGAAGTGAAATTTTAATTTGAAGGATATGAACAGACTATTCTTACTGTGTGCCATCGGATGGCTGACTTTTATTTTCCCACTGGCTGGAGTGGCCCAAAGTTATGAACGCTTGTGGAAGAATGTAGAAGAGAGTCGGAAAAAGGATTTGCCGCAGACACTGATTGCGCAGGTGAATCAGATTTATGAAAAGGCCAGGAAGGAGAAAAATACTCCGCAGATGCTGAAGGCGTATTTTTCACGGGTGGAATGTCAGGTAGAACTTACGCCGGACAGTTTGCAGAAGGAACTTCAGTATATGGAAGATTGGGCCATGAAGGAGAGCGACCCTTTGCAGAAAGCCGTACTGATGTTCCTTACGGGATATTATAAACTGGAGCTTTATCCTGAGAAGATGGATAGCGTGCTGTATTATTTCAATCAGGCAGTAAAAGAAAAAGAGGCCTTGTCGTCTGTATCGGCTGTAGATTTTCGTCCGATGACGGAGATTGGAAAATGGAGCCAGCGTTATTTCGGTGATAATATGTACGACCTGTTGTTGCGGCAGGTCATTTATCGCTTGAAGATGAACGGGCAGGACAGCAAGGAGGTGCAATGTGCCGTGTATGAAGATTATGAAAAGTTGCTGGCACAATACAAGGCTGTACACAATCGTGAAGCCGAGTTGCTGACCCGTTTGGATCGGTTGAGCTGCTGGCAACGCAGGGGATGGCGATATCCGCAACCGGCGTCGGACACCCAGGCGGTGGATTTGTGGAAGTCGTGGGCGGAAACCTATGTTGGATTGGATGCCTGTGCGGCGGTATATATCTGCTGGGCAGATTTCTATCACCGGAAGCAGGATTTTGTGTCTGAAATGAAGGTGATTGAAGAGGGATTGAAGCGTTATCCCGATTCGGAGTTTGCAGCCGACCTGGAAGACAAGCAGCGTATTGTGTGCATGCCTTCGCTTTCGGTACAGGTGACTCGGCCTTATCCGCAGGTGGAAACGGAACTTCGTGTCACTAGCAAGAACCTGGCAGGGGCCACGTTGGAATGGTATAAATTGAATCTCAAGGCATCTTCTTCTGTGTTTGCCAATAGTGTGGACCATGCAGCGTTAATTAAGAAATATGGCACACTGGTGGATAAGGTGCGGTTGGACTTGCCGGAGACGCCTGATTATAAGGACTCGGTATCTATTTTGACTTGTCGGATACCGGAAGCTGGAATTTATGTGTTGAAGTCCATTCCCGATGGTTATAAGGATAAGACAGGATACGATGTGGTGCATTTGTCTTCGCTTCAGGTAGTTTCTTTCCCGATAGAAGGAAAGCAGACCGAATGTCACGTGGTAGACCGGAAAACGGGGTTGCCGGTGGCAGGAGCCGAACTGGTGTTCTATTCAATTCCGGTACCAGGTAATTATACGGTATATAAGACGTATCGTACAGACAAGCAAGGGAAGGTAGTGGTTCCGGATATGAATACACAGTTGTGGATGCATGCACGGACTGCGAAAGATGATTTTATGGAGGTATCCTATTGGTCCAGAAGAATCTTGTCTACCGTAAGCAGCACGCAGAAGGCTATCGACCGGATGGATTTGTTTACAGACCGTGCACTCTATCGTAAAGGACAGACGGTGTACGTATCGGGAGTGGCCTATACGCAGAATGGGGATGAGGTGCAGGTACGTAAGGAGGCAACTGTGTGGCTGGCTTTGCGGGATGCCCACAATCAGGAAATCGCCCGAAAGGAGTTGACGACCGACGATTTTGGCGCATTCTCCACAGAGTTCCAGTTGCCGACGGAAACATTGGCCGGAACGTTCCGCATTGAATCGGACAAGACTTCTTGTGCTATTCGGGTGGAAGAGTACAAACGTCCGACGTTTGAGGTGACTTGGAAGGAGGTGCAGGAGGCCTATACCATGGGAGACTCTCTGACGTTGGAGGGAACGGCGAAGAAGTTCTCGGGTGCGCCGGTACAGGGCGGTAAGATACGTTATACTTTGAATCGCTCGAAAGCTTGGTTCTGGCGTATGGATGCGGAAGAAAAGCTGTTGGCGGAAGGGGAACTGATGACGCAGGCAGACGGAACCTTTGCGGTGAAAGTCCCGGATACGGAGGTTTCCTTGGGATGGGACGGATTTTACCGTTACCGGATAGAAGCGGAGGTGACGGATGTGGCAGGAGAAACCCAGCAAGGGGTACTGGTACTTCCGGTGGGTGAACATGCTGTTGGATTACAGATAAAGGGATTGGCTGGAAAAGTGGCTCGTGAGAAGCTGGAGAAGATTCAGGTGCAAGCCTTGAATCTGCAACGTCAGCCGGTGGCCTTGGAGGTGGCTTGTCATCTTTACCTCTTGGAGGAGACTGGAAAGAAGGGGCAGACGGTATGGTCGGATACGGTGAAGTCGGGCCAGCCTTTCTTGCCGGAGGCGTGGAAACAGCTGGCTTCCGGGAAATACGTGCTGGAAGTATCTGCCCGTGATGCGCACGGACGTCTTTGTCGCGCGGAACAGGAATTGGTACTCTTCTCTTTGAGTGACAGCGTTCCTCCGATAAAGACTGTGGAATGGTTCTATCAAGACGGTACGGAACTGCAGGCCGACCGGCCGGTGACTTTGTACGTGGGCAGCAGTGAGAAGAATGTACATCTGTTTTATCATGTATATAGCGGAAATCGGATGCTGGTGTCCGAGGCCCAGGTGTTGAACGAGGAAATTCGCCCGTTCTCCTATACCTGGAGGCCGGAGTATGGCGATGGAATCACCGTCAGCTTCGGATTTATGAAGGAGGGCATCTGGTATTCCAAACAGGTGGTTCTGAAGCGTCCGGTTCCCGAGAAGAAACTGACATTGAAATGGGAGACTTTCCGCGACCGTCTGCGTCCGGGTACGGAGGAAACTTGGACGATGCGGATTCTGGATGCCTCCGGTAAGCCGGCAGATGCCCGTCTGTTGGCTACTTTGTACGATGCTTCTCCCGACCGTTTGTGGGAGAATCCATGGAACTTCCATTTGACTTTCAGGCGTTATACACCCTCGGTGATGCCATTCATCCAGCAGATGAACAGTGTGGCAATGGCTTACTCTCCCTTCTATACCTATTCACTGTCTTCCGTCTATGTACCGGATAACTGGCAGTTGTACAGTCGCTTGTGGATTCCTTCTTTGCAGCTGTATAGAAGTCTGACACGTAATGTGCAGATGATTCGAGGTGCGGGAGTCATGATGAAGGCAGCTGCAACGGCACCGAATGTGATGATGAAAGAAGATGTGGCTTTGGCGGAAGAGGGATTTTCTCAAAATGATGGTGTAGAGAAAGTGGAACTTCAGTTTGCGAATTTTGAATTGGAAGCAGAGCCGGATTTGACTTTACGGGAAAATTTCGCGGAAACCGCTTTCTTCTATCCCGATTTGCGGACCGATTCGACCGGTACCGTACGGTTGGTCTTTACCGTACCGGATGCGTTGACTCAGTGGAAGTTCCAGGGATTTGCCCATACGCGGGAGATGGATTATGGACTCATGCAGACCGAAACCCGTACCGAAAAACCGTTTATGGTCCAGCCGAACCTGCCTCGCTTCCTTCGTCGGGGGGATGAGGCTTCACTGGCAGCTTCGTTGATAAATTTATCCACCGAGGAGGTGAAAGGAAAGGCCCGGTTGGAGCTGGTGAATCTGGTGGATGGAAGCGTGGTTTACCAGTCGGCTCAGGACTTTTTAGTAAAGGCCGGAGAAACGGGCAGTGTACGTTTTGTTTTCCCAGTGAAAACGGATTGTGAGGTCTTGATTTGTCGGATGAAGGCCGAAGCGGGTGAGTTCAGTGACGGTGAACAGCACTACCTGCCTGTTCTGACCGATAAGCAATGGATGACCGAGACGCAGTCGTTGCAGGTGGAAGCCGGACAGTCTCAGCAGGTGGACCTGAAGGACAGGTTTAATGGGCAGAGCAAGACGGCCGAAAACCGCAGATTGACCATTGAATTAACTTCCAATCCGATCTGGTATGCCGTGCAGGCACTTCCGGTAGTTAGCAATCCGCAGCAGGACGATGCGTTTTCTTGGGCTACGGCTTATTATGCTCAGGCGCTGGCACAGAAGATTGTGGAATTGAATCCTCAGATTCAGACGGTGTTTGACAGCTGGCGGAAGCAGGGCATGAAGAAAGAGACTTTTTGGAGTGAGCTGGAACAGAATCCGGATTTGAAGAATCTGTTGCTGGCAGAAACTCCTTGGCTGGCGGAAGCGGCCAGTGAGCAGGAACAACGGCAACGGATTGGGTTGCTGTTCGAATTGAATACGATGAAATATCGTATGGATCAGGCCGTAACAAAGCTGAAGGCCTTGCAAAAGTCGGATGGAGGCTGGAGCTGGTTCGGCGGCATGCAGGGAAGCCGGATGGTCACCACGCAGGTGACGGAACTGCTGGCTCGTCTGAAATTCATGCAAGTGATGAGCGAGGTACGTGTGTCGGATATGTACTTGAAAGCCTTAAATTACTTGGAGGCAGCATTCTGTGAGGAATACCGGCAGCTCAAGGAGAATGAATCGAAAAAGAATGGAGTTCAATTGCCCAGTGAACTGGCCGTGAGATACTTGTATATTGTTTCGCTGGATAAAGCGGCAGCTGGCCGGGTACAGCAGGCCGCCAAGGAATATATGGTGGCAAAACTGGAAAACCGTTCCAATGAATACTCTATCTATGAGAAGGCTTTGATTGCCCGGATTCTGCAGGCGCAAGGAAAGAAGTCGCAGGCGGAAGTTTTGGTACATTCCATCAAGGAATATACTGTAGCAACTCCAGAAATGGGGCGTTATTTCGATACACCGAAAGCTTTGTATGCCTGGAACGGGTATCGGATTCCGACACAGGTGGCCGCCATGGAGGCCATTCAGCTGGTGGAAAAGGATGAAACGATGCTGAACGAGATGAAGCACTGGCTGTTGAAGCAGAAGCAGGTACAATGCTGGAGTACCCCGTTGGCTACGGCAGATGCCCTCTATGCGTTGTTGTCCGATGGAACCGCCTTGCAAGAAACAGGGAAGATGGAGGCAAAGGCGACAGGTATCCAGCTGGAGACGCCGGACGACGGACTGGGATATATCCGTCAGACTTGGACAGGAAAAGCTACAGAGGTAAAGAATCTGACAGTAAGTCATGCGGGAAAAGGAGCCGGATGGGGGGCCGTTTATACCCAATACCTGGAAGATATGGACCGGATTCAGCAGTTTGAAGGAGACGGCTTGAAGGTGTCACGTGAATATATATATAAAGGTGAGACTTTGAGCCGGAAGTCTCTCTTGCATGTGGGTGACCGGTTGACCGTCCGATTGACTTTCCGTACCGACCGGGATATGGATTTTGTCAGCCTGAAAGATGAACGGGCTGCCTGCATGGAACCTGTGCAACAATTGTCCGGCTATGTGTGGAAAGAAGGGCTGGGATATTATCAGGCTCCGGAAGATGCAGCTACCTCATTCTTTATCGACCACTTGCGGAAAGGCAGTTACGTGATAGAATACGAGGTCTACGTAGATCGTGCAGGAACCTATCAGGCCGGAACGGCCACCATACAGTCGGTATATGCGCCGGAGTTTGGAAGCCATACGGAAGGGCGTAGCCTTCAAGTGGAATAAGCAAATCCGGGTGGGTAAGTCCTGCCCGGTTTTTTATGCAGAAAGCAGGACAGAATAAATTTTCAGGCTTGATTTTGCTTGTTCCTGTTTTCTCTTTATCTTTGTTTCCATAATTTAGAAAGAATAAAATCAATGAAACGTATATATACTTTTTTCCTGTTGTGTATGGCTGCCTGTTTTTCTTTGTTTGCACAGCCCAAAATCACTTTCGACATGCAGACAAAGGATTTGGGGTATGTCTTATGGAGAAATCCGGCCACTGTCATTTATTCGTTTACCAATACAGGCAATAAGCCGCTGGTCATTTCCAATGTGACGACCTCTTGCGGTTGCGCCAAAGCGAAATGGACGGAAGACCCCGTGCCAGCAGGAGGGAAAGGAGAGATTACGGTGGTGTTTGATGCGGAAGCCATCGGGCATTTCTACAAAGATGTGGGTGTGTACTGCAATGCTTCACCTACGCCGATTTATCTCGACTTCAACGGAGAGGTGACGGCAGATGCGAAGAACTTCTCGTTTACGCATCCTTATGCTGTGGGAGCCATTCGCCTGAATCTGGATGAACTGGACTTTAAATCGGTGAACAAAGGCGACCGTCCGGTGATTGAATTGCTGGTTGCCAATACTTCCAATAAAGCATATTCTCCTGTATTGATGCATTTGCCTCCTTACTTGGAAGCTACGGCTGAGCCGGAAAAGCTGGGACGTGGAAAGACGGGAAAAATCCGAGTGACACTGGACTCCGAGAAACTTCCGAAACTGGGTATTACGCGTGCTTCTGTGTATCTGTCCCGTTTCCCGGGTGATAAGGTGGGAAGTGAAAATGAAATTCCGGTATCTGTAGCCCTGTTGCCCGATTTCTCCAAATTGACAGAACAGCAGAAGAATAATCCGCCTCAGATTACCTTGTCGGCCAAGGAACTGGAATTTGTAGACCTGAAACCCAAACAGAAAAAGTCGCAGACCATTGTCATTTCGAATACGGGTAAATCTGATTTGAATATTCAGGATATGCAGGTGTTCAGTATGGCTTTGGCCGTGAAGCTGAATAAGAGGGTGCTGAAACCGGGAGAATCTACCAAAATGAAGATTACCGTGTTGGCGCAGAACCTTCCCCGTGTGAAAGGTTCGCCACGTGTCTTGATGATTACCAATGACCCTAACCAACCGATGATTACCATCCGTGTGAAAGCCCGGCTGAAATCGTCTGATAAATAAATGAAGTATGGAACACCCCGAGAACAATGAAGCTTATAAGGGGTTAACTGTCAATCAAGGAGTGGAACAGCCCTCCATTGTTAATCCTTATCTGAAACTGAGAAAGAAACCCAAACGTCGTCAGTA
>ENA-ORSA01003080-ORSA01003080.1-human-gut-metagenome-genome-assembly--contig:-NODE-3080-length-11002-cov-2.480132_pt1 | contig 11002 bp, 7 predicted proteins | sample MGYA00242179_ERZ509142 | MGnify/ENA primary metagenome ERZ509142 (study PRJEB26280, sample SAMEA2338659) | human gut metagenome | biome: human gut; feature: human-associated habitat; material: faeces... | reverse complement strand
CCCTTTTTCATTTTCTGTTTTTACTTCATGCCCTTGAGCTTCACCAGCTCTTCGAGCAGCGCGACCGTCCCCTCAATGCCGAGAAGCGACGAGTCGATGCACAGGTCATAGCTCTTGGCTTCGCCCCAGTCCTTCGAGGAATAGTAGTTATAGTACGATGCGCGGGATTTGTCCGTCTTCTTGATGCGCTCCTTCGCCTCCGCCTCAGAGATGTTGTTGCGCGCGGCAACCCGCTTGATGCGGCTCTCGATCGGCGCGGAAACGAAGATGTTGATCACATCGTCACGGTCCTTGAGCGCGTAGTCCGCGCAGCGGCCGATGAGAACGCAGGGGCCCTTGTCCGCGAGCTTCTTGATGGTGTCATAGGTCGCAAGATACACCTGCTGCTCGATGCTGCCCTTGGGCGTCACATGGTGCATGGTGAAGGAATACGGGTCCATCGCAATGGAATAAAGAAAGCTCTTGGGGCGCTCGTCGAAGCTGTGGAACAGCTCCTCACAAAGGCCGCTTTCCTCCGCCGCCTTCTTGAGCAGCAGATCGTCATAGTAGACGATGCCGAGCTTGTTCGCCAGCGCCGTGCCGATCTCGCGGCCGCCGCTTCCGTACTGTCTTCCAACGGTAATGACCATAAGGACTCCTCCTTTATCGCAAAACAAAATGGTGCTATAGAAAGTATAGCACCATTTTGTTTTCGGTTCAATCCTTTTTTACGATGCGAGTCGTTCAGATCCTGCCAAGCTCGTGCAGCAGCTTCTCCGGCGTCATCGGCCAGGAGCGCATCCAAACGCCGCAGGCGTCGTGAATGGCGATGCCGATGGCGGGCGCCGCGCCGTTGCAGGCGATCTCGGAGATGGACTTCGCGCCGAAGGGACCGAAGTCATCGTTGACGTCGATCAGCACGGACTTGAAATCCTCGGGCGCTTCGCCGATCATCGGCGCGCCGTAATCCGTCAGATTCGCGTTGATGCACTTGCCGTTCTCGTCCAGCTTCATATCCTCATAGAGGGTGTGACCGATGGACTTCATCGCGGCGCCGTACATCTGGCACAGCGCGATCTCGGGATTGATGGGCGTGCCCGCGTCCTGCAGGGCGTAGAACTTCTGCACCTTGATCTCGCCGGTCCTGACGTTGACCGCGACCTGCGCGAAGTGCGCGCCGTAGGGCACGGAGGATGCGGTGGTGACGTAGCTGCCGTGCGCGACCATCTGCCCGCGGCCGTCGCCCGCGATCGCCGCGTGGGACAGCTCGCCGTAGGTGAGCGCCTTGCCGCTCGTCTTGGAATAGACCTCGCCGGGTGCGCGAACGTCCAGATCCTCGACCTTTTCGTTCATCTGCAAAGCGGCCTCTGCCAAGATCTTCTCCTTGAGCTTTTTCGCCGCCAGCAGTGAAGCGTTGCCGCTGAAGAACGTGCCGGAGGAGGCGTAAGCGCCGGTATCGAACACGCAGGAGTCGGTATCTCCGGACACGACCGTGATCTTCTCCATCGGGAGCTTGAGGACTTCCTTCACCGCCTTGGCGGAGATGGTGTCGAGACCCGTGCCAAGGTCCGCGCCGCCGCTGTTGAGAATGACTGTTCCGTCCGTCTCCAGCTTGGCGATGGCCTCGGCATGGTCCAAGCCGGGCAGACCGCTGCCCTGCATGATCATGGCAAAGCCCTTGCCGATCTTCCAGTCGGGATCGTCGGAGACTTCCTTTTTGCCCCACTCGATCATGTCGCAGCCCTTGGCAATGGCCTCGTCCAGACCGCAGGAGCCGACGGGGACGACGTTGCCCTCGCGGCCCTCGCCGAGACCCTTGAGGATCTCAAGCATATAGCCCTCGCTGACGTGGTTCTTTTCCACCATCGTGCGGTAGTCCACGCCCAGCTTGTCCGCCAGCTCCGCCATCGCCATCATGATGCCATAGGTGCCCTTCGGCGTACCGTAGCCCTGATACGCGCCTGCGGGCGGCGTGTTGGTGTAAAAGACCTTCAGATCATACGCCATGTTGTCCACGGCAAAGAGCGGCAGCGTCTTGGAGCAGCTGTTCATCGGAACGGTCAGGCAATGGTTGCCGAACGGGCCGGTGTTGGCGCAGACCTCCATAAAGAGCGCGGTGATCGTGCCGTCCTTCTTGCCGCCCATCTTCACCTTCACGCGCATGGGGTGACGAGTGGAGTTGGCGTAGAACTCCTCGGCGCGGGTGTTGCGGTAGTAGACGGGCTTGCCGGTGACCCATGCGGCGTAGCCGGTCAGATCCTCCACCAGAATGTCCTGCTTGCTTCCGTAGCCGCCGCCGACACGCTCCTTGATGACGTGGATCTTATTTTCCGGAATGCCGCACACCCAGCTGACGATGCGGCGCACATGGTACGGCACCTGCGTGGCGCAGTTGAGCACCAGACGCCCGCTCTCGATGTGCGCATAGCAGACGTGCGGCTCGAGCGGCGTGTGCTGGATCTGGCTGGTCTGGTAGGTGCGCTCCACAATGGCGTCCGCCTCGGCGAAGCCCTTTTCCATATCGCCGATGCCGCCCTTGTTGGAGGCCGCGATGTTCCTATGGATGTCCGCGCCCAGCGGAAACTGGTAGACGACCTTGCCCTCGCGCTCGTCGCCCGCGAGCTTATTGTACTCCGCGAGGTCCGCGGGCGCGCCCGCGTTGTAGATGACCTCGCCGTTGTGGACGAGCGGCGCGCCCTCCGCCATGGCCTCCTCGACCGTGTAGACCGCGCCCTGCGGCTCATACTCGACCTTGATGAGCGCGGCGGCCTGATCGGCGATCTCCGGCGTGCGGGCGATGATGCCCGCGACGCGGTCGCCGACGTGGCGGACCTTCCTGTTGAAGAGCCGCCGGTCATGCGGAGACGGCTCGGGATTGCCCTGACCGGCCTGCATATAGTGCGTCTCCGGCGTATTGTACGCGGTAAGGATGGCGGCGACGCCGGGCAGCTTCTCCGCCTCGCTCGTGTCGATGGACTTGATGTAGGCGCTGGCAAAGGGGCTGCGCAGGACGTGCAGGCACCATGCATTCTCGGGCACCTTGTCCTCGACAAACACCGGCTCGCCGGAGACCAGCGCTGTGCCGTCGATCTTGCCGCAGGGCTTGCCGACGACCTCAAGGTTGGGTCGGAAGGACGGCGCGATCTCGCTGCGAAATTCGCCGAAGTCGCGCAGCTCGGTCGCGAGCTTGACGGCGAGATAATAATGCTCATAGCCCGCATCGCGGATAAAGATGCTCGTCAGCACATCCTTGATCTCTTCGCGGGTGGGGTTCGGCTTCTGCTCGAGCAGCCAGGTCAGAATGAGCGCGGCAGCGGGCGCGTTGTACGCGCTCTGCACGATACCCGCGGCGACCATGGCCTTCTGCACGTTGTTGAGCTCGCGCCCGTTCAGCAGGCTCTCGGCGGTGCGGATCTCCGCGCCCTCAGCCTGATAGAACAGGATGAAGTTCGCATATTTGAGCTTGCCGTTGAAGACGATGGTATCGCTGCCGGCAAAGCCCTCGGCATCGTCGCTGTCGCGGACGCTGCGGTAACCGGCACGGTACAAAACATCACGCAGTCTTGCGGTGGGTTCGGCGCGGAGGGTCACCTCTTCGCCGTTGATCTTGCATTTCAGTTCCATCGCCCTTACCTCCCGAGTGTGAAAACAATGCCCGCCAGATACTTCTTATAGGCGGCGCTGCCGGTCAGGTCGTCGACATAGGTGACCTGCTCGGCAATGTCCGGCGTCGTGCCGTAGATAAGGCCGCTGCCCTGCACGCTCAGCGCGTAGATGCCGCCGCTCTCGGCGGCGATGAGCGTCGCGTGGCTCGACGAGGTGTTGCCGAAGCGCTTGACGGAGCCGGTACGGTCTTTATCGACCACGACATACTCGATCAGACGCTTGCAGTCGCTTTGCAGGTATTCGCCGACGGGCTTGTCCTGCTCGCCGTGCGGCGTGATGGATTTGAGCACCGCGTCCGCCGCAGTCAGCGCGGCGGCAAGATAGCTGTCGGAGCGGCGCAGGCCGAGGTTGCCGCCGACCGTCGCACTGTTTCGCTTGGCAAAGGAGGCGCAGAAGCCGGCGGCCTCCCTAATAAATGCCGGGACAAGCTCGCTCTCGATCACGTCCTGCAGGGTGCAGAGCGCACCGATGTAGACCTTGCCGTCCTTCTCGGTGATGGTGTTGAAGTCGAAGCCGGTGATGTCGATGAGGTCCTTGCCCTCGGCGGCGCCGCCGAGGCGGAGGTCGTCGGGGCCGCCCGCAAGATAGACCGCCGTGTCGGCGTGCTCCTTGCGGAGGTTCACGGCCTCCCGCGGGGTCCGGGGATGGTAGATCATGGCATTGCCTCCCTTTTATTCCTGAATATCCACGCGGCCGGGTGCATGGCCGGCTTCGAGCGCGTCGATGAAGAACGCGAGCATTCTGCGCGTGGTGTTTCTGCGGTATTCGGGCATGGCGTGCGGGCTGATGACCGTATTCCATGCGTCAAGGAATTCTTCCTTACAGGTGTGAAGCTCGCTGACCTTTTTGCCGATCAGCAGCTCCTCCGCTTTACGGGAGCGGGCGACCTTGGGGCCCGCTGCGCCGGAGGATGCGCGGAAGTCGACCAACACGCCGTCACGGACGGTGGCGGCGGCGGAGAGCGTCAGCTTGGAGATGGCGTTCGCGCGGCGCATACCGATCTTGCGGAAGAAAGTGTGGGTGAAGTCCTGCTTGGGGATGATGACCTTCGTGATGATCTCGTCCTCGCGCAGCGCGGTCTTTTTGGTGGCGATGATGTAGTCGTCCACGAGCATACGGCGCTCGCCGTCCACGCTCGTGAGCACCACCTCCGCGTCCATCAGGATAAGCGGCTGGGGCATATCGCCCTTGGGGGACGCGTTGCCGATGTTGCCGCCGATGGTCGCGCTGTTGCGCAGGGCGATCGCGCCCATGCGGGACGCGGCGTCCTTCAAAAGCTCGGGCGCGATGGGCGAGCGGGCGATCTCCGCCGAGGTCGTGCACGCGCCGATCTCCACGCTGCCGTCCGGCAGCGCGCGGATGCCCTTGAGCTCCTTGAGGTTGGTGATGATGAGAACGTCGCCCTTGAACGCGGGCGTCACGCCCGCGCCCATGCTGTTCGCGACCATCAGGTCGGAGCCGCCGGCGAGGACGGTCGCACCGGTCTCCTTGCGGATACGCAGCGCCTCCTCAAGCGTTTCGGGAATGAAGCACTTTACCGGTTCCATAAGGCCGCTCCTTTCTTCGCCGCGAGTCGGATGCACTCGACGATCAGGTCATAGCCGGTGCAGCGGCAGATGTTGCCGCTGATGCCGACGCGGATCTCTTCCTCGGTGGGATCGGGATTCTTACTCAGCAGCACATAGGTCGCCATGACCATGCCGGGGATGCAGAAGCCGCACTGCACCGCGCCGCCCTCGGCGTAGGCGTCGATGATGCATTTGCCCTTTTCCGTGTCGCGGATGCCCTCGATGGTCAAAAGCTCGCAGCCGTTGACCGCGCCGACGGGGATGATGCAGCTCGTGACCAGCTCGCCGTTTTTGATGATGGAGCAGGCTCCGCACTCGCCCTCGCCGCAGCCTTCCTTGCTGCCGGTGAGGCCGTAGTCCTCACGCAGCACGTCGAGCAGCCTTCTCAGCGGGTCGCCCTGGTAGAGCTTCTGCTCGCCGTTCAATGTAAAACGAATCTCAGTGTACATGTTTCATAGCCTCCTCAATCGCTTCCGGCGGGATGGGAATGGATGTAAAGCGCGTGTTGAGCGCACGCTCGACCGCGTCCACATAGGCCGCGGAAGCGCCGTTGAACACCAGCTCGCCCATGCCCTTAGCGCCGTAGGGGCCCCAGGGATAGGGATTTTCCTGAATATGGTAGAACTGCTTCGGGAAATCCATCGAGGTGGGGATCACATAGTCGGACATACTCTTCTGCTTGAAGCGGCCACCCTTGACCTCCAGCTTTTCCATCGAGCCGTAGCCGAGGGACTGGAGGATGCCGCCGTTGATCTGACCGTGGACGATCAGCTCGTCGATGGCCTTGCCGATCTCGTGCGAGGACCAGACGCCAAGCGTCTTGACCTCGTTCGTCAGCTTGTCCACCTCGACCTCAACGCAGGCAACGCCCCAGCCGTAGCCGAGGTAGGCGTCGCCGCGGAAGGTCGCCTGATCCCACGGGTAGCCGTCGGGATGCTCGTACTCGACCTCGGTGGTGAAGTCGCCCTCGCTCCAGCGCTCCTTCATCTCCTGCGCGGCGCGCTCGACAAGGCGGCCGACGACCATGGTGGAGCGGGAGGCTGCGGTCGGGCCGGAGTCCACGACCTTGGAGGTGTCGGGATCGAGATACTCGATCTGATCGATGCTCACGCCGAGCGTGGCAGCGCAGATCTTACGCAGGCTCGTTTTGAAGCCCTGTCCCATTTCGGTGGAGCCGACCTGAATGCTCACGCGGTCGCCGGTCTTGACCAGCCGCGCGTGCGCCTTGATGATGGCCTGCTCGCCGTTGCCGGTGAACGCGCCGCCGTGGTTATAGAGCGCGATGCCGATGCCCCTGCCGCAGCCGGGCCTGTATTCCTTGGCCTTGCGCCAGTAATCGGACTCGCGGGTGATGACGTCCAGCATCTCGGGGAGCTTGACCTCCTCGATGATGTGACCGTTGGTCGTGGTCTCATCGCCCTTCTTGGCGAGGTACTGCATCTTGAACGCCAGCGGGTCCACGCCGAGGTGGTGCGCCAGATGGTCCAGATGCGTCTCGATGGCAAAGAGCGTCTGCGGCGCGCCGAAGCCGCGGAACGCGCAGGAGGGGAACATATTCGTGCCGATGCCCTCGCCCTTGAGATAGGTATTGTCGAAGGTGTAGACGCCGTTGCCGTGGAACACGCCGCGCTGGAGCACGACGTAGGACGAGGAGAGGTACGCGCCGCAGTTATAGTAGATGTGACCGTACACACCGGTGATCTTTCCGTCCTTCACCGCGGTCTTGTAGATGCACTTGGACGGATGGCGCTTGACGGAGAACTGCGTGTCCTCCTCGCGGTCAAAGACCATCTTGATGGGCTTGCGGATCTTGTTCTCCGCCACCAGCAGAGCGCCGCAGAGCACGTCGGGGAAATGCTCCTTGCCGCCGAACGCGCCGCCGGTCGTGCACTGGCGGACGATGATATCGTCATAGGGAATGTCCAGCAGTCCCGCGATGGACTTGCGGATGTAGAACGGGCACTGGGCAGAGGCATAGAAGACGAACTTGCCGTCCTCCATATCCGCGATGGCGCTGTTGGTCTCCAGATGGACGTGCTCCTGATAGGGCGTTTCGATGGTCTCCTCAAAGACCTCGTCCGCCTCGGCGAACACCTCGTCCATCGGCCGGCCCTTTTCGCAGAACAGCTCGCACATGACGTTGCTGTTCTTCTCCGGGAACATGGGGCCGCCGACGCAGTGGATACCGTCGTCAATGGTGACGGCGGGCGTCTGCTCCTCGTAGTCGATTTTGATCTGCGCCTTGATCCGCTTGAGAACGCCGCGGTCGGGGCCGACCACCATGCCGATCGTCTCGCCGACGTAGAGGACATAGTCCTCGGCGAAGCAGCGCCAGTCCTTGGCGATCATCCACAGCTCGTTCTTGCCCTGCGCGGGAATATCCTTCGCGGAGATGAAATAGTATCCCTCCGGCAGCTCCGGCACATGAATGGCCTTGATCCTTCCGCGGGCGATGGTCGAGCGCACCATGTAGGCGTACTGCATATCGGGCAGCGTCATATCGCAGACGTAGACCGCCTCGCCCCTCGCCTTCTGCACCGCGTCCACACGGACGATGCGATCACCGATCTTCGTCGCCTGCATCGGCTTGCTGCTGTATCCTTCCGACATAAAAGACCTCCTTCAGCGTTCCCGCCTGCCGGGACGCTTCCTTCGGTAAATTTTGAGCATTTTTAGGAATTCTTACAAAAGCAAGATATTCTAACAAGCTGTTTTCAGCGAATCAGCCCATTTTCTTGCTGTGATTTTAACACCAAACGCCCCGTTTGTACAGAGACGCCGTAGTCCTACTTTCAGAATAGCGCGTGTATTTTCCGGTTGCATTGGGGAGACTGCTTATGATAAAGTAACCATAACCGAGAAAGAGAGATGATCTCCATGAACCAACCGCCCAGGATCGGCTGCCTTATCATGGCGGCCGGAAACGCAAGCCGCTTCGGCTCCAATAAGCTCGCCGCCAAGGTGGACGGCAAAATGCTCATCGAGCACGCACTCGAGACCGTCCCCCGTGAGGAATTTGCCCGCGTGACCGTCGTCACGCAGTATGACGAGGTCCTCGTGCTTGCCAGGCGCTTCGGCTTTACCGTCCTTGTCAACCCCTTCCCAGAGTGGGGCGCGAGCCACACCGTCAGGCTCGGCACCGAGGCGATGGCAGACTGTGACGCCATTCTCTATCAGGTCGCCGACCAGCCGCTGCTGCAGGCCGGAACGGTACGACGCATTGTGGACGCGTGGCAGGAACACCCGAACTGCATTACCGCCGCAGCGCACAACGGAAAGCGCGGCAACCCGTGCCTGTTTCCGTCGCGGTTTTTCCCGGAACTGTGTGCACTGGAGGCAGACCGCGGCGGCTCATCCGTCATTCGGCGGCACGAAGATGCGCTGCTGCTCGTCGAGGCAGGAGAACGCGAACTGTTCGACTGCGACACAAAGCAGGCGCTGGAAATTCTGAAGGGTAACGCATAATTCTTAATCCAGAAGAATTAGTGGGCGTTGAGAAAACCGAAAGAAATCGTCATTGCTTTGGAATATAAAAGAAACCCCGCAAACAAGTGACCGGCTTGTCTGCGGGGGATTCTTTATCAATATGAGGGGAAAATGAAAAAGTGTATATCGCTTCTTGCATGATTATAATAGCAAGGGTTTATTAAAAAACTTAGCGGCAAGTTTTTAAATAACTATTAAATCCGAAAAAACTTTTTTCGATCAAATGTTTACAAAAATATCATAATTTTTATCCCCTTATCCTCTTGACAAAATCCGGGCACAGGTCTATGATGAAGCCAAAGTGAATTAGCACTCATATGTATAGAGTGCTAACGTTGGAAGAAGAGGTGTGAACTATGAACGCACAAAACTATACGCAGAAATCTCTGGAGGCCATTCAGGCCGCCCAGAAACTGACCATTGAAAATCAGAACCAGCAGATTGAGCAAATCCATCTGCTGGCCGCACTTTTGAGGCAGGAGAACGGCCTTGTGCCGCAGCTGCTGAAAAAGATGGGTATCACGCTCGAAAGCTTTGAGGCTGCGGTCGATGCAGAGTTAGGAAAACTCCCGCGCGTGACCGGCTCGGGCCGTGAGGCAGATAAATATTATGTTGCGCGTGCCGTTGATACGGCGCTGAACAGCGCGGAAGACATCGCAAAGCAGATGAAGGACGAATATGTCTCCGTCGAGCATCTGTTTTTGTCCCTGATTGAAAATGCGGATGCAACGCTGAAAAATCTGTTCCGTCCGTACCAGATCACGAAGGAGGCCTGTCTGCAGGCACTGCAGTCGGTGCGCGGCAATCAGCGCGTAACGTCCGACACGCCGGAGGATACCTATGAGGCGCTTGCCAAATACGGTACGGATCTGGTCAAGCGCGCGCGGGAACAGAAAATGGATCCGGTCATCGGCCGTGACGATGAAATCCGAAACGTCATCCGCATTTTGTCCCGTAAGACGAAGAACAACCCTGTGCTGATCGGCGAACCGGGCGTCGGTAAGACGGCCATCGTCGAGGGGCTTGCACAGCGCATTGTCGCAAACGAGGTTCCGAAGTCCCTGCAGGACAAGACGATCTTTTCACTCGACATGGGCGCATTGATCGCGGGCGCAAAGTACCGCGGCGAATTTGAGGAACGTCTGAAGGCCGTGCTGGCCGAGGTCAAAAAGTCCGAAGGGCGTATCATCCTGTTTATCGATGAACTGCATACCATTGTCGGTGCGGGCAAGACCGAGGGCTCCATGGACGCGGGCAATCTGCTAAAGCCGATGCTCGCGCGCGGTGAACTGCACTGCATCGGCGCAACCACGCTGGACGAATACCGCCAGTATATCGAAAAGGATCCCGCGCTCGAGCGCCGGTTCCAGACCGTTCTGGTGCAGGAACCGACCGTCGAGGATACCATTGCCATCCTGCGTGGTCTGGAATCCCGCTATGAGGTCTTCCATGGCGTCAAGATCACCGACAACGCCATCATCGCCGCCGCCACGCTCAGTAACCGCTATATCACCGACCGGTTCCTGCCCGACAAGGCCATCGACCTGGTGGACGAGGCCGCCTCGCGGCTGCGTCTGGAGATGAACTCCGTGCCCGAGGAGATCGACACGCTCGACCGCCGGGTCCGCCAGCTCGAAATCGAACGCGAGGCCATCCGCCGCGAGAAGGACAAGGAGCGCGTCGAGCACCTGACCAAGGAGATCGAGGAGCTGAAGGCCCGTGACGCCGAGATGCGTGCCAGGTGGCAGGGCCAGCGCGATCTGCTCAAAAAGATTCAGGCCAACAAGGATAAGATCGAGTCGCTGAAAGTCGAGGCCCGGCAGGCCGAACGGCAGGGTGACTACGGCAAGGTGGCCGAAATCCGCTACGGCAAGATTCAGGAGGCCGAGAAGGAGATCGCCGCTTTCCAGGAGGAGTACCGCCTCGCTTCGGCCAGCGGTTCGATGATCAAGGAGGAGGTCGACGCGCAGGACGTCGCCGAGGTGGTGTCGCGCTGGACGGGCATTCCCGTGACGCGCATGCTGGCCTCGGAGCGCGAGAAACTGCTCCACATGGAGGACGAACTCCACAAGCGCGTCATCGGGCAGGAGCAGGCCATCGCGGCCATCTCCGACGCCGTGCGCCGTTCGCGCGCCGGGCTGAACGATCCCCGCAAGCCGATCGGTTCGTTCATCTTCCTCGGCACCACGGGCGTCGGCAAGACCGAGCTGGCGAAAGCCCTCGCGGAGTTCCTGTTCAACGACGACCAGATGATGACGCGTATCGACATGAGCGAATACCAAGAGAAGTTCAGCGTGTCACGC
>ENA-ORSA01003070-ORSA01003070.1-human-gut-metagenome-genome-assembly--contig:-NODE-3070-length-11034-cov-2.730668_pt1 | contig 11034 bp, 12 predicted proteins | sample MGYA00242179_ERZ509142 | MGnify/ENA primary metagenome ERZ509142 (study PRJEB26280, sample SAMEA2338659) | human gut metagenome | biome: human gut; feature: human-associated habitat; material: faeces... | reverse complement strand
GAATCTGAAGTATCGGTATGAGAGCTGCAAACGAGAAGATGTTGAGCACTGCCGACGCCAACCTAGGGTCCTCCATCGGCATTTCCAGAGTGGAAGATAAAGCGGCGCTGGAAGATGCCATTCAGCTTGCTTTTTCCTACGACCGTAAAGTGGTTGTGGAAAAGGGCGTAGAGGACGCGATGGAAATCAACTGCTCGGTTTTGGGGCTGGGCGATGATTGCAAAGCCAGCCTTTGCGAAAAGCCGCTGGGCTGGAAAGACTTTTTAACGTTTGAAGATAAATATCTGCGCCAGGGAAAAGGGAAAAACGCATCCGGCAGGCAGATTCCCGCGCCCATCGGAGAGACGATGACAGAAAAAATCCAGACGCTGGCCAAGCAGATCTTTAGGGAAATGGACTGCAAAGGGGTTGTGCGGATCGATTTTCTGGTGGATAACCGGACAAACGAACTGTATGTCAACGAAATCAACACCATCCCGGGTTCTATGGCGTTTTACCTTTGGGAGCCGTGCGGCCTGTCCTATACGGCTTTGATTGATGAGCTTGTAAACATTGCCAAAAGCGCGGCGGAAGAGAAAAAACAAAACAGCTATGCGTATGATTCTGCCATCTTGCAAAAGGTGCGCAGCGGCGGCGGAACCAAAGGGCTCAAAGGCGCTAAAACGAAATAACCATACGGAAGGGCGAAGCGATGAGGCGTTTAGGCTATTGGCTGATTGGATTGATTATCCTTTCCATTGTAAGCAATTTCTTTTTGCCGTTTGTTGGCTTTATCTCTATTTTCAGCGGCATTTTAACCATTGCGATGTGGCTGGTTTATTACGGCTACATTTCTTTGGGTGTATTGATGGCGGGAAAACTGATTTTGGAGCGCCAGCAAGAAAAAGAAAGCGGGCTGGAAACCAAAGGCGAGACCAAAAAGCTGTTTGGAAAGGGAAAACATTCGCAGCCTGCAAATCAGAAAAGCAGGCAAAGCCGTGCACACAGAAGGCGGCGGGAAATTCGGCACCGCTATTATACGGTACCCTCGCATGTTGTGGGCAGATATAAAGACGAATAATCGCTGGTAAGGAGTGAAAACGGTTGGAAAAAATACAGATGAAAACGCCGTTGGTGGAGATGAACGGCGATGAAATGACGCGGATTCTTTGGAAAATGATCAAAGAAGAGCTGATTGAGCCGTATATCGATTTGAAAACGGAAGCGTATGACCTGGGGCTGCCGAACAGGGATGAGACGGACGACCAGGTGACCCTGGACGCGGCAAACGCCATTAAAAAATACGGGGTAGGCGTAAAATGCGCAACCATTACCCCCAATGCCCAGCGTCAGGAAGAATATGATTTAAAGCGGCTGTATAAAAGCCCCAACGCCACCATCCGTGCGGAGTTGGACGGCACGGTGTTCCGCGCGCCCATTGTGGTAAAAGGCGTGGAGCCCATTGTAAAATGCTGGGAACAGCCCATCACCTTGGCAAGGCATGCCTATGGCGATGTGTATAAAGCTGTGGAACTGAAAATTGACAAGCCGGGCACGGTAAAGCTGGTATACCAAAGCGAAGACGGCACGGGCGAAGCCGTGGTGCACACGTTTGACGGCCCGGGCGTGATTCAGGGCATGCACAATACAAATCGCAGCATAGAATCCTTTGCACATGCCTGTTTCCAATATGCGCTGCAGACCAAGCAGGATCTTTGGTTTGGCGCCAAGGACACCATTTCCAAAATCTATGACGGCGAATTTAAAAAGGTGTTTCAGGAGATCTTTGAAGCCGAATACAAAGAAAAATTTGAACAGGCCGGCATTTCCTATGAATACACGCTGATTGATGATGCGGTGGCCAGGGTGATGCGCAGCAAAGGCGGCTTTATCTGGGCCTGCAAAAACTATGATGGCGATGTGATGAGCGACATGGTAGCCACGGCGTTTGGCTCGCTGGCCATGATGACGAGCGTGCTTGTTTCGCCGGACGGGCTGTATGAATACGAGGCCGCGCACGGCACGGTAACGCGCCATTATTATAAACACCTTAAGGGCGAAACCACCAGTACAAACCCGATGGCCACCATCTTTGCCTGGACGGGGGCGCTGAGAACCCGCGGGCAGCTGGACGGCATTGAGCAGCTGCCCCTGTTTGCAGACAAGCTGGAAAAAGCCTGCCTGGATACGGTGGCCGGCGGCAAAATGACCGGAGACTTGGCGGCAATGTCCATCCTGGAAAACGTGGAAAAGCTGGATTCGCTGTCTTTCATTCAGGCGATTCGCGCCACGTTTGACGCTATGCAATAAAAAATCTAGTTAAATAGAGGAGTTAAGGATCATGTCTTTATATGGGGAATGGAGAGAGTATTTGGAAAACCTGACGGACGATCAGGCAGAGGGCTTTCAGCACGATTATTATGAGCGGGAAGAAAAGCTGTATCAGGCGCTTTTGGCCCAGTATCCCGAAAAGGTGGAGGGCACGTTTGACGAACTGACGAAGAAATACGAGTTTAAGCCGATGATCTTCGCCGGCTTTATGGACGGCATCAACGACAGCTTGAATCATCCGTATGACCTGGAAAAGCTGACGGAAGACAGCGAAATCGTGTTGGATGTGGATTTTGAAAAGCTGTATTTCAACATGCTGGCGGCCAAAGCGCCGTGGCTGTATGAATTGAAAGAATGGGATGGCGTGTTGCCCAAAGAAAAGAGACAGGAAATTTTAAAAAAATATCATGTTTCCAAACAGGCTGTCAGCCAGAAAATTGACAGAAACGCGCCTTGTCCGTGCGGCAGCGGCAAAAAATACAAAAAATGCTGCGGGAAAAACGCATAACAAAAGAGCAGGAGAAACTCCTGCTTTTTTATTTGCAAAAGACACCATATGATTTTCTTTGTTTTTATGAAAATAAACGACAAAACGTTTTATCGTATAGTTTAAGCGGATCGGGCCATCCTAAAGATAATCACTTTAGGAAAAGAGGAATTTTATGAAACGCAGACTATGCGCCGGATTGATGGCAATGGAAATGTTATTTGCGTTAACGGCCTGTAAAGATAACACGACCATGCCGGAGATAACGCCGTCCCAACCGCAACCCACAATGACCGCGCCGCCGGGCGCAGAGGTAACGGACAAAGCAACGCCGCAGGCCACCTTGCCTCCGCAGGCCACAGCGCCGGATCAAATGCCTACACAAACCCCGTAAAAGGCGCGTTGCGCCTTTTTCTTTTTAGAAATGTTTGAAATATCAGGCAGAATAAGGTATACTGTGAAAGATGTACAAAATAGGAAATAATTATGACATTGTAGGAAAGGGAATGTGAAGAATGAGTAAGGGTATGAAAATAGCGATAGGGATCATTTTGGCCCTCGCCGTGATAGCTTGTGCTTTCTTCTTATATCGTTCCATATTGGCGGATACAAACAACACGCCCGGCCCGTCTGAAACGCCGATCCCGTTGCCCACGCTGGCGCCGGCCCCGGCGACGACTGCGCCCGCAGCAACGGTTGCGCCCGATGGCGGCACACAGGCAACACAACAGCCGGCCGCCACAGACAACGGTGGAACAACCTTTGACGGAACATAAGAATTTTGCACAGGCCCCTTTCAAAAAGGGGCTTTTTCATTGGGAAAAGGAGTTTGAGAATTTTTGGAAGAAGCATTGCATGGAAATATAGCAGGGTTGAGCAAAGTTGTCATTGCGGAAATTGAAACGTTGTATACGATAAAAACAGGGAAGGACGAATTTGCCACCCAAGAACTGCTGGAGGCCATGGCCGCCTATACGCAAAAGACAAACCGCGAGATTTCGGTATTAATTGCCAGAGACGGCACGGTGCGGGATGTTTCCATCGGCCATTATAACCGGGCGGAGATTCCGCAAATCCGCACAATGCGGAGCATCACGCGCCTTAGCGGGGTTCGTTGTTTGCATACCCATCCCAATGCACCGGGCGTGCTGAGCGAGGTGGACATCCACACGCTGCAAAAGCTGAGATTAGACAGCATGGCCGCCGTGGGTGTAAGGGACGGAAAGCCGCAAACGGTATATGCTGCCTATTTAACCGGGCAAACGCCGCCGGTGAAAATGATAGGGCCGATTCCGGCAAAGGCCATGTCTGCCAAGCGCTGGATGGAAGAGGTGTATGAAGCCGACAGGCTGGTGGGCCGGTTTGAGGCCTATGCACCCAACCAGGGGCCGCCCAAAACCGTGTTGGTGGGCATGGGGCAAGATGGCATGGAGGAATTGGCGGAGCTGGCCAAAACCGCGGGCTATGAAGTGGTGCGAAGCGAAGTGCAAAACAAGGCGCATCCGGATGCCTCCACCTATGTAGGCCGGGGCAAAGTGATGGAGCTGGCAGCCATGCGCGGAGAATTGGGCGCAGAGGTGTTTGTTTTTGATGAAGAATTGTCTCCCTTGCAGATTCGCAATTTGGAAGCGGAGATCGATGCCAAAATTTTAGACCGCACGGCACTGATCTTGGAAATCTTTTCCATGAGGGCGGAAAGCCGCGAAGGGAAACTGCAGGTGGAGCTGGCGCAGCTGCAATATATGCTGCCAAGGCTTACAGGCCAGGGCAAGGCGCTGAGCCGGCAGGGCGGCGGCCGAGGCACGCGCATGGGCGGCGGCGAAGCCAAGCTGGAAATAGACAAACGGCGCATTCGCCGGCGTATTTATGAATTGAAAGAAGAAATTCGCCTGCTGACCCAGCAGCGGCAAACGCAGCGCGGTAAGCGCCTATCCGGCGGCGTGCCCACCATTGCGCTGGTGGGATATACCAATGCGGGGAAAAGCACGCTGCTCAACCAGATTTCCGGGGCCGATGCGCTGGCGGAAGATAAGCTGTTTGCCACGCTGGATCCGTTGACCCGCAGAGCCAATCTGGATGGGCAGGAAGTGCTTTTAACAGACACGGTAGGCTTTGTACAAAAGCTGCCGCATGAATTGGTGGATGCGTTTCGCTCAACGCTGGAGGAAGCTGTGCATGCGGATTTGCTGCTGCATGTGGTGGATTCGGCACATCCGGAAAAAGAGCGGCAAATTGAAGTGGTAGATGAAGTGCTTCATCAGCTGAACGCGCATACCATTCCGCGTTTATTGGTGTATAACAAAGCTGATGTTTCCGGCTTTGCGGCGCCAAAGGGTGCTGTGGCAATCAGCGCCAAAACGGGACAGGGGATTGAAACGCTGTATCGGCAGATACGGGAAAAACTGTCCGAATCCTGGTGGCAGGGGCGCTTGCTGATTCCCTATGCAAAGGGGGAAGTGCTGGCATTGATTCGGACCTACGGCACGGTGGAAAGCGAAGAATATCTGCCGGAGGGCACAAGCATTTCCTGTAGATTGCCGGCAGAGCGCGCAAAGCAAATTCAAAAGCAACTGTCATAAAATAAATGCTTTAGGCACGAGAAATCAAAAGTGTGTATTCTTGGTGAAAAGACTGCAACAGGCTGTCTTTCAGATTTCTATCCGTTTAAAAGATAAAATGTATAACTGCTTAGGCAAAGGAAAAGGCACAGGGAAAACTTGTGCCTTTTTGCATAAAGAAACGGGCCGGGAAAAAGCCAAAAGACCGAGACGCTTTTGCCCCGCGGCCCGGCAAAGATATGCGTAACCGAAAAACATCACGCTCGTCAAAAAATTCCCGGGCAGGGAGAAGATTTACGGCAAGGGCTGAAATTTAGCCGGATATAAAAAGACACCCGGAAAATGAGGGGGAAACAAAATGTATGGCTTTTTGACGAAACCATGGGTGAAATGGAAAAGAGCAAAATTTTGTGTTGCGGGGAAAACAAAGGGAAGTGCAGTTAAGCGCCCTCCTGCAAATCCGGGAACTTTTCAATACGGGCAAAATTTTTGCTTTCTGCATGGTATAAAAGGATGCTTTCATTTGCCAGTTGCCCTCTGATGCCCGGCAGAGGAATTCATAGGAGCTATATGATGCTTTTTTTCAGCGATTTTTATAATTAAGAGCCAATTGATTTCGTGGGAATCATGCCTGCTTTTTTTCATGCTGTTGGCGGAAAGAAAAGGGCAAATTTTTCTCATCGCATCGCGTTCATACGGCAAATATAATGCTTGCTACAAAAAAATCCCCGGCCATAGCCGGGGATTTTGCGTATCTTACCGATAGACACCGCGACGGATTTTTTCGTGCATTTTACGAATGCTGCGGGCAGAGTACAAAGCCAGCAAAACCGTAACGCATACGCCGATAATCAGGTATTTGAGATCAAAGGTGATAAACGCGGCAATGCATAATCCGATCGAGCAAATGCCGGTGGCCAGATACGGCCAGGCATGTTCTCTGGCAAATTTGCCGCGGTTTGTGATCCTGGCATCCAGCTCAGGCGTCATTTCCCCCATGATGATAAATACTTTTTTTACCCCGATATAGTAAGCATACCAAAGATTTACAGCCCCATAGATTAAATACATAATCGTGATGACGGTAAATCCAATCCCAAGTTTGCTTCCTTCCACGTTCATCCCCCCTGTTAGATTAAAATTCCAACTTTTCTGCCAAGAATGCCGGCAGCTCGTCCTGGTGGATCCGGACCTGTTCCATGGTATCGCGGTCGCGCACGGTTACGGTGCCGTCTTCCAGGGTATCAAAGTCTACCGTGATACAGAACGGCGTACCCACTTCGTCCTGGCGGCGATAGCGCTTGCCGATGCTGCCGGAGAGGTCATAATCCACATTGAAATCGGCAGACAATTTGGTGTACAATTCTTCGGCCGCGGGCGCCAATTTTTTCTGCAGCGGCAAGATGGCGGCTTTGATCGGCGCAATGGCAGGATGCAAATGCATCACGATGCGGGTGTCTCCGCCTTCCAGCTCCTGTTCGTCATACGCATCGCACAGAAGGGCCAAAGTCAAACGATCCACGCCGACGCTGGGCTCAATGCAGTAAGGCACAACCTTTTTGCCCGTGGTGGGGTCCATATATTCCAGCGCCTCGCCGGAATGGCTGCTGTGCGCTTTTAAGTCAAAGTCCGTACGGTCCGCAATGCCCCACAGCTCTTTTACGCCGAAGGGATAACGAAATTCGATATCGGTGGTGGCGTTGCTGTAATGGGAAAGCTCTGCTTTTTCATGATCGCGCAGAGAAATGCTTTCCTTTTTCAAACCGATGGAATACAGGAAATTGGTGCAGTATTCTTTCCAATACGCAAACCATTCCAAATCCTCGCCGGGCATGCAGAAGAATTCAAGCTCCATCTGTTCAAATTCGCGAATGCGGAAAATGAAGTTGCCGGGCGTGATTTCATTTCTGAAAGATTTCCCGATCTGGCCAATGCCAAACGGCAGCTTTTTGCGCGTGGTGCGCAATACGTTTTTAAAGTTGATGAAAATGCCCTGAGCCGTTTCGGGGCGCAGATAAATTTCCGAAGTGCTGTCTTCCGTTACGCCCTGGAAGGTTTTAAACATCAAGTTAAACTTGCGGATGCCGGTAAAATCATGGCCGCCGCATTCCGGGCAGGGAATGTTGTGCTCGGCAATATAGGCTTCCAATTCATCGGCAGACATGCCGTCCACTTTCACTTCCAGACCGTTTTTCGAGGCATATTCTTCAATCATCTGGTCGGCACGGAACCGGGCTTTACAGGACAGACAATCCATCAAAGGATCGGAAAAACCGCCGACGTGCCCGGAGGCTACCCATACTTGCGGATTCATAAGAATCGCACTGTCTAACCCGACATTGTACGGGCTTTGGCGAACAAACTTTTTCCACCAGGCCTGTTTGACGTTGTTTTTCATTTCAACGCCCAGCGGGCCGTAATCCCAAGAGTTTGCAAGACCGCCGTAAATCTCAGAGCCGGGATAAACAAAACCGCGGCCCTTGCAAAGCGCAACCAGCTTTTCCATTGTAACCGTAGACATCGCATTTCCTCCAAAGAGAGTTGTTTCCAATCTCATTATAATCCTGTTTACTATCATACCAAAAAAAAGGAAAAAAGCAAAGGGAGAAACTTCTGTTGTCACCAAATAAAGGCGATTCCCGTAGTATAAAGCGAGCCGGGAAAACCGGACTCAAATCAAATTCTCTCAAGGAGGAATCTCTTATGGGTTGCTTTGGTGGAAACGACAATTGTTTGCTGTACATTCTCCTGTTGTTGTGCTGCTGCGGTGGAAACGGCTGTGCAAACGGTATCGCCGGCTTCGGCGGTGGCAACGGAAGCTGCGATCTGATCATCTGGTTGCTGCTCCTCAGCTGCATTTGCGGCGGGGGCGATGCACAGGCGTTCGGCGGTAGAAGCTGTGGCTGCGGCTGCTGACAAACGTGTATCCAAAATGAAAAGGGGCCGGGATTCCGGCCTTTTTTCTTGTGTAAAAAAGGCATAGGAACGGAAAAATAGGATTATCCTAGGAAGAGAAGCAATCTGTAATGAGGAGTTAAAACCATGAAACACAAACAAACCTGGCTGCAAGCGGTTCTTGCCATAGCCATTGTGGGGGGCTTTGCGGGCTTGTCGTATCTTTGGAACGATGCCGCGGGCTCATGGTATATGCTGCTGAAAAAACCGGTGTTTCAGCCGCCGGATCAGATCTTTCCCTATGTTTGGGGCGCACTGTATCTGCTGACGGCCGGCGCGCTGTTTATGCTGTTTCGCGCCGGGGCAGGCGCACGGGCAATCTATCCGCTGGTTTTAACCCTGGCTTTGGGCGCGCTGTGGAACTACGCTTTCTTCGGCCGGCAAAACCCGGCGGCGGGCGTGGCTGTTTTGGCCTTGACCGTGTCGGCAAACATCTATGCCGTATGGCAGAGCTATCGCATAAAACCGCTGTATGGCTTTTTGATTTTGCCGCTTTTGATCTGGCAGACCTTTGCCCTGGTGCTAAACTATACCATCTACATGCTAAATTGAGCGCGCCTTTCCATACGGGAAAAAACAAAGCTGCGCTGCGCATAAAAAGGCGCGGGGGAAGGCTGAATTCAAACCAAAACGAAAAACAGAAAAAGAAACGGAAAATTTGCGGAATCCCTTGGTCAAAGCCGGGGGATTTTTATTGTGTTATCCGTTCAGACCTGATATAATAAACAGAACTTTGAACTAAATTTTCACAATCTTGCAAAGAACCATGGATCCGAAGGGGTTCGGGGCCGTGGCTCTGTATTTTATTTTCCTTATGGCAGCGCGGTTGTCATAAAAAGAAAGGGGTCTGGCAGTTATGCTGCTTACCATGGATGTGGGCAACTCCAATATTAAAGTGGGATTGTTTGAGGGAGAAACGCTGATTTCCAGCTTTCGGATTACAACGAATGCGGACAGAAGCAGTGATGAATACGGCCTTCTCATCATTCATTTTTTAACATATTTGAATCGTAAAGCAGAGGAAATCGAAGGCGTGATCATCGCCACTGTACAGCCACAACTGCGCTATACGCTGGATAGGATGACGCATACGTTTTTCCATTGCCGTCCGATGTTTGTTTCCTATCAGCTTAATTTGGGATTGAAAATCCAATATGATTCGCTGCCTGCCTTGGGGGCAGACCGTATTGCCAACGCCGTGGCAGGGTATGAGCTTTACGGCGGGAAAGGCGCATGCATTACCGTGGATTTCGGCACGGCCACAACCTTTGGCGTAATCAGCGAAGACGGCGTGTTTTTGGGTGGGCCCATTGCGCCCGGCATCCGCAGCGCCAGCGAAGCGCTGACCAGCCGCGCCGCCCAGCTGCGTCAGTTTAACTTTGCCAAACCCGATCATGTGCTGGCCACAAACACCATTGAGGCCATGCAAGCAGGCGTGATGTATGGCTTTGCCGGCCTTGCGGACAACCTGTTGGCTAAATTAAAAATAGAGGTGGGCCCGGCGTTTGTAGTGGCAACGGGCGGTTTGTCCGATGTGATTGCGGGCGATACACACCATATCAACGTGGTGGACAAGACTTTGACTTTAAAGGGTTTACAACTAATCTATAAGAAAAATTGTTAAGGAAGGTACTCAAAATGAAACACAAGATTGCGCTGTTGGGATTGGGTACGGTAGGATTGGGTACCTACCAGCTGATCGAAAAGAACAGCAAGACCATTTTGGAAAACACCGGGGCAGAGGTGGAAGTGAAATATGCGTTGGTGAAAAACGCGGCTAAATCCCGCCCGGTGCCTGCAGAAGTGATTACCACGGATTTCGATACAATCGTAAACGATCCGGAAATTGAGCTGGTGGCGGAGGCCATGGGCGGCACGCAGCCGGCCCTGTCCTATGCGCTGGCGGTGTTGAACGCCGGCAAAGGCTATGTAACGGCCAACAAGGAATTGATCTCCAAACACTGGGAGGAATTGGAACAGGCGGCCGCCAAGACCGGCGCAGCGCTGTATTTTGAAGCCAGCGTGGCAGGGGCCGTGCCTGTGATCAAGGCCGTAACGGACAGCTTATCCGCCAACAACATCAACGGCGTGATGGGTATCATCAACGGAACGACCAACTACATTTTAAGCAAGATGAGCGAAGAGGGCATGGACTATGCCGACGCTTTGAAGCAGGCGCAGGAACTGGGCTATGCTGAGCCGGATCCGAAAAACGACGTGGAAGGCTACGACGTGCAGTTCAAACTGGCCATCCTGGCTTCTCTTGCGTTTAATAAGCGCGTGAAAGTGGATCAGATTTTGCGCGAAGGCATTACCGAGGTTTCTGCCGACGACATCAGAACGGCAAAGGAACTGGGCTATGGCATTAAAATGCTGGCCATCGGCAAGCAGGTGGGCGACGAAGTGGAGGTGCGCGTGCATCCCACGATGATTCCGCTGGATCATCCGCTCAATTCCGTCAGCGGCCCGTTTAACGCCGTGTATGCGGATACGGATGCAGCCGGCCAGCTGATGTTTTACGGCCGCGGTGCCGGGGATTTCCCGACGGCCAGCGCCCTTTTGAGCGACGTGTTGACCGCGCTGACGGAAACAACCCATCGCCGGTATGCGTTTTTGGAAAAGGGCGAAGCCGCCGGTCACAGGCTGATGAAAAAGGCCGGATTTATCACCGGTATTGCCTGTGTCTCGGCCCTGGGCTGTATAGTGACCCAGACCCTGTGTTTT
>ENA-ORSA01003063-ORSA01003063.1-human-gut-metagenome-genome-assembly--contig:-NODE-3063-length-11054-cov-3.436676_pt1 | contig 11054 bp, 9 predicted proteins | sample MGYA00242179_ERZ509142 | MGnify/ENA primary metagenome ERZ509142 (study PRJEB26280, sample SAMEA2338659) | human gut metagenome | biome: human gut; feature: human-associated habitat; material: faeces... | reverse complement strand
TGATATATCGCATATCCGATGTTCTCTGCAACTGATGGTCGATGTTCACAGTTCTGTTCTCAAAATCAATGTCCTTCATCGTCAAGCCACAAAATTCTGATATTCGCATTCCCGTATGAAATAATATGTACACCACTTCATAATATTGGTGATTCATCTTTATGTGATACCTAATGCAGTTACTCAAAATATTACGGTATTATATTTATTAGTAATATCCTCAGCATGCAAATCATAAGTTACTCTATCTAATTGCATTTGTTTCACAGGAATATTATGCTTATTAGCAATATTAATAATTGCATTTCTACTTTCATTATCAATACGTGCTCCCAAATAAATACATGTTATTGGAGGCATTATTAATTCAGAACTTCTTTGTTTTCTAATAAATATTCTCCATTCTTTTTCATAACTCCAAACATTATCTTTAGTTAGCAAACTTAATAAAATTTTTTTCTGAGCCTCTTTTATGCTACTTTCAGATTGATCAAATGCAATACTCCATGGAAACAATGGTCTTTTATTATCATACAGCACTGGCAAAAGATATTGATCATTTTGTATTTTTTCTAAAGCACTAAAATCATATTCAATACAGAATCCCTTATGACAATCTGCATAATGTGACCACATGAGTCTATTCTTAAAATCACTAGATAAACATCCAACTAAATATAATTTATTTATATAGCTATCAATCTCACTACATTTATCGCAAAAAATTTTCAATACTTTTTCTAGTATTTTTTTTAATTGTGGGCAAAGTTTCTTCCATACTTCTGAGATTAAACTTATTTCATCTACGTCCTTTGTAATTCCATTTGCTATGGCAAACTCATTCATGTTAAAATCTTCATTTGCAAGCATATCCATCGATTGTTCATTCATATTATCCAATATTAATTTTAAAAGTCCTTCATCAACTCCATTATATTGTTTTGAGTCTCCATCTAATAAAGCAATCATTATTAATTGTATAATATTATTTTTGTTGTCTTCCAAACTAATTTTATCTTTATCAGCATTTTCTTTTTTAAATGCTTCCCAAAAATTTTTCTATTTTGCAATAACTTATTAATTTTTCTTTGTTCTTCTTTATTAAAATCTTTAATTTCTTTATCCCCTTTAAGTACATATATAGCCTGTTCAAATATATACATCTTTTCACTTATTTCTTTTTCATAGTCCCTACTCATTTCTTTGTACAAAGTTTCAAATGAATACCCAAATTTACTATCAAACGGATCATTAAAAGCTTCCACCAAAGAACAATGTAAAGTTCCTTCTTCAAGATTCTTAAGAGAATATCCATCTTTATCAAAAGACCTGTATTTATATAATTTCCCTCCATTAGTGTCTTTTAATAAAAGTTGTTTTAACTCCAATTTTGACTCTAAAGTATCTTCTTTCTGACATGCAATCTTTTCAATTAATTGTCTTTTTTCTTCAAATATATCCATGTAACCCTTTCTCTTAGATATGAAAATCCTCATCATCTATCTCAAATGTACTTTAAACTAATTATAAAGAATTATAATCGACTATTCCAGAACTATTTTTACATTAATCCACCTTCTCTATAAACTCCTTCATATCATTTATAACCTCATGTTTAAGAAGTACATCAACATATATTCCATATTTATCTGCATTTAATTCAGCTATAATTGCAGAAACAACATCATATATTGTATTGTTACCCACACTATTATTAACCATACTTCTTCCCAAATTCAGCAACTTTTCTATACTTGGATACTCTTCTCTCAATCTTTGATTTAATTTAATAGCATCCCACTGATAATCTCTATTTATTTGCAGATTTCTAATCATATTATTAATGTCGTTCACATCTGTAAATGCCTTCAATTCATCACTTTTACTTTTCCCATCTATTAACGCAATTGCTTTATTCACTAAATCTTTCTCAAAATACATCATAGTCCTATCCTCCATACTAATAGTATATACCTGCTATAACATATGTTTTGTCGTATTTTGTCGAAAGTAATAAAAATATCTCGCCTATTACAATTTATTTAATCTGCTCCACAACCATGTATTTTTCTCCTCTTGACTATCTCATACATATTTTATAATATACTAATTAAGAAACGGGTTTTTGACTGAGTAAAGTCTCACGACTGGAAAAGGATGCTCGTTTCTTTTTATTTTCACCAATTCTACAACATATAAAAAACAGCACCCCGGCAGTACCCATCCACTGCCGAAGTGCTATCCACTCCATCTATTATTCCATTAAAATCTACCCAAATATACTCATCAGATTAGCCACAACCAGGCCGCCGCCGGTTCCGATGACATAGCCGAGCAGCGCCATCATGATACCAACTGGTACGAGGGCATTTGAGTATGCGCCGGCGAGGACCGGTGCTGTTGCTGTTCCACCGATGTTGGCGAGGGAAGCAACACTGCATGTGAAGATGTCGAGTTTCAATATCTTCGCAAGTGCAATCATTATTGCCACATGGATAAGGAGGATTACGAATCCTGCGAGAAGCCATATTGGGGCATTGCCGACTGCTCCGAGGTCTGCTCTTGAGGCTATTAAGGCAATGACTATATAAAGCATTACATTTGAAATTTCCTCAGTTCCCTTAATCTTGCCAAATGGTGTCAGGGCGAATACGATACCAAGCACTGATACGATAAGGACTGTCCATGTTGCACTGTCAAAGAAAGACAAATGTGCATTAATCATTGTTCCAAGTTCCATTGAAACTGCTGACACTAAAAGACCTGCGCCAAGCAGAAGAATGATGTTCTGCCATACGAGAGGCTTTGTGTTGGCTTTTGCTTCCTCTTCGAGTGCAGCTCCAACGCCGTCGATTATGCTTGTGTCTGCCTTTGTCCATTTGTTGAACTTCTCGTGATTTCCGATTGCCCACAGAAGGAACATTACATAAAGTGTCGCGCAGATTGAATCCATAACAAGGGCGTAAGCCATTGTTGCTTCGTCAACATCAAGTGCTGCCTGGATTGCGAGCATATTGCCGCCGCCGCCCATCCAGCTTCCGCACAGTGCGCCGAGTGCTTTCCATGAACCTGCGCCTAAGAGATGGTGGAATATTGCATATGAAACAAAGAATCCCAGTCCGATTGACAATGTTGCTGCGAAGAAACCGATAAGCATTTTAGGTCCAAGCTTGATGATTTTCTTCAAATCACAGCGAAGCAGCATTATGAAAAGCATCGCATATAATATCGGGTTCTTGACTGATTTGTACACAGCGCTTGTTGCACTAAGGTCCCACACTTTCATTGTGCAAAGCAGCATAAGCCCCAGGTATATAAGTACAATCGGCGGTGCAAAATTAAAGAACACCTGTGCCTTTTTCCCTTTAAAAATCTTAGGCAGATTTACTAATACTGCGGCTGCAAATATAAGTGCCGCAAGGTATAAAAATCCATCTTTTATCATGTATAAATTCTCCTTATGGTTAATCTATAACATATTCTGCCCATTTTTCTGTAGTATATAACTAAATTTGCGGAAGTAAATGTCGTGCAATCTGTCGTCACTCATTCACTCCCGCAAATTTAGTTATAAACTTTTAAGTATCTCCATCAGATATTCCCAAGTCCGCTCCACTGAAGCCGCGTCCATACACTCATCAGGCGTATGCACACTTTCAAGTGTCGGTCCAAATGATATCATATCTACTCCCGGCATTTTCCCGGCAAGTATGCCACATTCGAGTCCAGCGTGGATTGAGGTCACTTCCGGTTCGTGGCCGTACACATTTGTAAAGCTATCAACGCATATCTTTCTTAACTGCGAATCACTCTTGTATTCCCACGCAGGATAGTCCGACATTGTGACTACTTTTCCTGACAAATGTTTTACAAATGTAGTGACTCTCTCTAACAATAATTTCTTTCCAGCCACTGTATTGCTTCTTATAAGATATTTGTACACAAGCTTGTCTGCGTCGATGTAAGCAGTTCCAAGATTGAGAGATGTCTGCACCATGCCCTTAATCTCCTGACTCATTCTGTACACACCATCAGGACTTAACCAGAGGGCATATATTACATTTGCAGTGCTCTTGGAATCAAGAACCTTGTCTGCTGCAATGTCTGTCTTTTCAAGCTCAATCTTAGCATGTGGCTCTGTCACTCTGATTTCCTGCATCCACACAGCCTCACTCTCTTTGATGCTTTGTTCAAATGTTGTGGCATCGAAGCTTCTGACACTTACAACTGCCTTTGCTTCTTTTGGAATTGCATTTTCCTTGCCGCCACCTGAAAGCGACACAAGACGGAAATCTGCTGCCCCGCTGGCATGTGAAAGTAATGAAGCAAGCAATCTTATAGCATTAGTGTGCTGTTTGTGAATCTCAACGCCGGAATGACCGCCGGCAAGCCCGCTTATCTTAACTTCGAAGCATACCGAACCATTCTGCACATCAATTGCACCATCTGCCACCCAGCCCGCAGCATCCTCATACTCAACCGGAATATCGCACTCAGCTCTCACACCACCAGCACAGCTTACATACAATATTCCCTCACTTTCAGAATCAATATTGATAAGCCTCTTTGCTGTAAGATCAGAAGTATCAAGGTCTCTTGCGCCAAGCATTCCAATCTCCTCATCACTCGTAAGCACTGCCTGTATCGGAGGATGCGCAATCGTATCCGAAGCAAGCACTGCCAGTATAAATGCAATTGCAATTCCATCATCAGCGCCAAGAGTTGTGCCGTCAGCCCACACCATCTTACCATCAGTGCAGGCCTTAATGCTCTGTACACTCATGTCAATATCGCAGTCCTGCTCTTTCTCACACACCATATCAAGATGTCCCTGCAAAATCACAGGCTCACAGTCCTCATATCCAGAAGAACCAGCCTTAAATATAACAACATTATCAGACGTATCCTTCCTTGCCTTAAGCCCATGCAACTTAGCAAACTCCAGACAATAATCCGCAATCATCCCGGTATTCCCAGAACCATGCGGAATCGCACAAATCTCCTGAAAATAAGAGAAAACCTCTGATGGTGATAACTCATTTATATCCATAAAAAGCCTCCTAAACCTACTTTTTCATCAATATTCACAATCTGATAGGTCTTTTTTACATTGTTAGTTGGTTTATTATGCTTCTTTCCCCATTAAATGCCTACTAATTCATCACATTTCACACTTTAGTAGGTCTTTTTCTCATATGTTTATAATATTAGACATTTCTTATCAGTCAAAAGACCTACTATTTTCGCATAAATCATAAATTTAGTAGGCAATTTTCTTTTTTCTCCTCTATTTTCATCATAATTTCTTCTAAATAAACCTACTAATTCATCACATTTAGCAACATTAGTAGGCTTTTACCTACTTATGCGCTGATTTCATGTGCTATTTGACACTATCCCAAATGAACAAAGTCACATAACATACACTAATCACAGCACCTGCAGTGCAACGCCCAGGTGCGTCCGTACACCACCCCTTGAAGGGCAGTTGCCACATACACCCAGCTGAACTTCCCCAGATTAGCCAGACACTCTCTGCTGGTTGGGAGTGCGAGGCAAATGCTTGAATAATGACGAGCTGTGCAGAAGTTAATGCCGCCATCTGCAAAAGTTCAGTGTGCGAAAGCTCGTTCAAGCGAAGCGCGTTTGCTTTCGCACATTGTAAAAAGCTCTGCAGCTGGCGGCATATACTTCTACTAAGCGAGGAATACTGAAAGCAGATGCCCCGCACTCCCCACCCGCAGAGCAGGCTGTCTACACCCTACACATGCAATATCTCATGAGCCCTATGTGACAACGGTTTCTCAAAATACTCCTCATAGCACTGCTTAACCGATGGATTCTCATGTGAGAATCTAAGATTATCGCGCTTATCAAGCCCGTACAGCACATGACGTCGCTCCTCAACCATCACAGCGTCTTCCTTGTAAGGCTGTCCGCCTCCGTTGATACAGCCGCCCGGACAGGACATGATTTCAACAAAATCATAGTGAACCTCGCCCTTCTTAATAGCATTCACCAAACGTCTTGTGTTGCCAAGTCCGCTGGCAACAGCTACATTTACAGTTGTCCCATTAAGGTCAAATGAAGCTTCCTTCCAGCCCTCAAGACCTCTCACTGACTGGAACGCATCCGCATCAGGATTATTTCCTGTCACAAGGTAGTAAGCACTTCTGAGTGCCGCCTCCATAACACCGCCTGTTGCACCGAATATAACGCCAGCACCTGTTCCCTCACCTAAAGGATTGTCGAACTCGTCCTCATCAAGTTCTTCCGGCTTTATGAAAAATGCTTTGAACATTCTTTCAACTTCTCTTGTTGTAAGAACTGCGTCAACATCTTTGCCGCCGTCCCATGTACACTCGTCCTTCTTTGCAAGACAAGGCATGATTGACACGCAGAATATCTTCTCCGGGTCAACCCCAAGCTTTTCTGCATAATACGACTTTGTTATTGCACCAAACATCTGCTGTGGTGACTTTGCTGTTGAAAGTCTTCCTGCCATCTCAGGGAACTCGCTCTTTACGAATTTCACCCATCCTGGACAGCATGATGTGAACATTGGAAGTCCTGACTCCTTGATTTCCGGAAGCCTTTCAAGGAACTCGCTTCCCTCCTCCATAATTGTCATGTCTGCTGCAAATGTTGTGTCAAATATATAATCAAATCCTATTCTTCTAAGTCCTGCAACAAGTCTTTGTGCTGTCGCATATTCCTTAGACATACCAAAATCTTCGCCCCATGCTGTTCTTACTGCTGGTGCAATCTGTACTACTGTAATGATATCCTCATTTTCAATTGCATCAAGCACGATTCCGACATCGTCTCTTTCTGTAAGTGCACCTACAGGGCAGTTGCTTACACACTGACCACAAAGTGTACATGCAGTCTCCGCAATGTTCTTGTTTGCACGAACATTTACAGTTGTACGCGAACCTGTATTTACAACATCCCATATGTGCATTCCCTGAATATTATCACACACCTGCACACAACGCATACATTTGATACATTTCTGGGCATCTCTGATAAGTGGAAATGTTTTATCCCAATTATCTTTTTCTAATATTGAATCATATGGCATCTCTGATATATTAAGTTCATTTGCAATTGACTGTAATGCACAGTTACCACTTCTTATACATGTACCACATTTGTAATCATGCTGTGAAAGTATGAGCTTTACATTAGTCTTTCTGGTTGTACGCACTTTTCTTGAATTAGTGTAGACAACCATGCCTTCTTCTACGAAGTTATTACATGCTGTAACACATCTGTCAGTACCCTCTACTTCAACAACACATACACGACATGCACCAATTGCGTTGACTTCTTTGAGATAGCAGAGTGTAGGTATTGTCTCTCCTATTGTTTTGGCAGCTTCAAGAATGGTAGTTCCTTCTTTTACTGATACAGCTTTACCGTTAATTGTTAAATTTACCATTGTTTCTCTCTGCCTCCTCTGAATGAACCAAATCCAAAATGATCACATCTTAAGCAGCGTCCAGATTCCTGACATGCTTCCTCGCATGAAAATCCATATTCAATAGGTTCAAAGTCTTTCTTTCTGTCTGCGGCATCACGCAGTGCAACCTCAACTCGTCCGCAAGGTACCTTGTCCTCATATCCGGCATAAGGTATCTCTACATCTGAAGTTATCTCGTGATGGTAGCCAAGATATTCATCAATGTTGGCTGCCGCAACCTTTCCGGCTGCTATAGCCCTGATTACTGTTGCAGGTCCTGTTACGCAGTCTCCTCCTGCAAATATTCCTTTACGTTCTTTAATCTCACTTGTATCAAGTGCCTCAATTGTTCCTCTCTTGACTGTAACGCCATGCTCCTCAAAATATCTTGTTTCGATACCCTGTCCGATGGCAACTACAATAAGGTCGCAAGGAATAAGAACCTCGTCCTTAGCTGCAGTCTTAGGTGATGGTCTGCCACCTTTTATCCTGCTTATCATCTGTGGCTGAACCCATAAACCAACTGCTGCGTCATTTTCATCTTTCTCTATTCTAACTGGTGACATAAGTTCAAGAACATCGCAGCCCTCTGCCTCTGCACCTTCAACCTCTTCCGGAAGTGCCGTCATGTCGGCTTTTCTTCTTCTATATACAATGCTTACTTTCTCTGCACCTAATCTTACAGAAGAACGGGCAACATCCATTGCTACATTTCCACCGCCAATAACAACCACTCGCTTGCCAGTATAGTCAGGCATTTCATCATCACCAATTGCACGAAGCATTTCTACTGCTGATGTTACGCCTGTTGTAGCATCCTCACCATCAATTCCAATCTTCTTGTCTGCATGTGCTCCGATAGAAATGTATACTGCATTATATTCTTTATTAATATCCTCAAGCGTAATGTCTGTTCCTACGCTTATATTTTTCTTAACTTCTATTCCTGTAGACAATATAGCGTTAATCTCCGCATCCAGCTTTTTTCTTGGAAGTCTGTAGTTAGGAATTCCATATCTTAACATTCCGCCAAGCTGCTTTCTCTGCTCAAATATAGTAACCTTATGTCCCATAAGAGCCAGATAATATGCGGCACTGAGTCCTCCCGGACCACCACCGATTATTGCAACCTTCTTACCTGTTGGCTCATTACATGCCGGAACCGGAACAGCACCGGCATTATCAACTGCCATTTTCTTAAGTCCCCTGATGTTGACTGGCGCGTCAATAAGTGTTCTCTTACATCTGTTTTCACATGGATGCTCACAAATGTATGCGCATGTTGTAGGCATTGGATTGTCTCTTCTTATAAGACGAACCGCGTCTGCATATCTGCCTTCATGCACAAGTGCTATGTATCCCGGTATATCTACTCCTGCCGGACATGACTTCACACATGCAACCGGCTGGTTACTGTTACATGAACAAAATCCTCTCTCAATATGTGACCTGAAATCATCCTCGCAGCCATCAATACATTTTAGTACAAGCTTTGCTGCCTCATATCCGATTGCACAGTCAGCGGAATAATAGATTCCCTCTGCTGTAAGCCTGATAACATCAAGAGTTTCCTCTGTTGCGTTACCATCAAGCACATCATCAAAAAGTCTCGCAAGCTGTCTAAGTCCCACACGGCATGGGACACATTTACCACATGACTGTGCAAGACACATTTTTATAAATGACCTCGTAAGGTCGATAGTACACAATCCCGGTGGACTTGCTACTATTCTTCTCTCCAAATCCTGATATAAAGACTCCATTGTAACCTGAGCCTTATCCTTAGTAATAATCGTTAATCTGCTCAATTCCCGCTCCATTTCTGCATATTGCGTATGTCGTATTGCTGCTTGCCAGTATACCGCTAGACAGTTCCATGTAACATTTTACACAATATATGTTAATTTGAAAAGGAAGGTTATTTTTTTCACACAATAACCTTCCCTTCATCCATTACTTATGGTCGCACTTCATGCACTGGCTCGTTTCTTTGTCAGTTTCTTTCTTGTAAAATGCGCATGACCAGTCGCATATACTTTGCAATATCGGCATTACAGACAAGCCCTTTTCCGTAAGTGAATATTCAACTCTTGGCGGAATCTCGTCATATGATTTTCTTGATACAATATCATCCGCAATCAGTGCTTTTAATGTTGTTGAAAGAACTGCATCTGTAATATTCACCAGTTCTGCCCTTAACTCACTATATCTTAATGTCTTCTTATCCGCCAGAACACATATAACTCTTGATTTCCATTTGCCTCCAAAGACTTCCAGGCCGTATTCCAATGGACATCTGATATCTGATTCTAATTTCTTGTGATACATACACCTCTCCTTTGTTTTTTGGCATTTCTTTATAATATCATAATAACAATTATTTTAAAATCAAGTGTGTATGTCAGATTTTTATATATTCATCGTCATATATGGAGGAATGCATATAATTCCATCTTTTACAATTAAATTTCTTGGATGAATAATATAACTTTCGTATTCGTTTTTTCCAAATTCTTCGCAGATGGTAGACTTTCCCATACGTCTGGCGCCTTCTGTCAGTAAAGCTTTTTTCCCCTAACATTCATTTTTCCATTCCAGTAGTTTTTTATATATTTTTCTTTTTAATATCATGGTTCCTCCAGATTATGCGCATATATGTTAGTTCTAATTTTTATGATTATACGCACATTCTAAACAGGTTTTGAATTTATTTGCAGGGAGGCTTTTATATGTCAATGAATATTAACGGTTTAGGTAATACCTATAATAGTATCAATACAAATAGTAAACAGTATAAGGCATTGAAAGAAAAAGGCTGGTTATCTGGAGTAATTGAAAATGAATCCATGATGTCTCCGGAAGAAAAGATGATATATGAAATATTCGGTGGAAGGGATACGATTATTAAAAATCTGATGAAGCAGTTTGATTCGGACGGAGATTTATTAAATTCAAATGGTGTTGCAGGTATGGATGTTACTGGAAAAGGTACATCATGGCAGAAACTTACAAATATATCCGAAGAGCATCGTCAAAAAATGTTTGATAATGTGAAGCGGGAATTTATTCAGGAAAAAGGTCTTTCAAATGGTGACACAACGAAACGTTCCGATATTTTCAAAGATTATCAGTTAAGTGTCAGCAAAGATAAGCGTTTAAGTGGTACATGGACTTTAGAACAATATGAAGGACAGTATAGAGCTGCTATGTATGCGGCAGTAAAATCAGCCAATCCAAATTGGAAGCCCGGACAAGCATTTGATGCAAGCATTCTTGATAATGTCACAAGAGAATCCATAGAAGCTACACTTGTCCAAAATGGTAATAGACTCGTTCATAATTCTATTGATGTATCGGTATAAAGGAGAGAAATGTATATAGGCGGCAAATTATTAACTAATCTGCCGCCCAACTTTTAGCTTCCTTATTTCTGATATTTACACCATTGATTTCACAGCATTTGCTATTTCTGTACACTATTCTTCATTATTAAAGGTGTCATTTTTTCCATGAGTGCATCCGCGATACCTCTGTTGGCACACCACAGGTGCGAACCCCTTCACCGACGCCGCGCTCGGCGGAATATTGT
>ENA-ORSA01003057-ORSA01003057.1-human-gut-metagenome-genome-assembly--contig:-NODE-3057-length-11070-cov-2.914026_pt1 | contig 11070 bp, 10 predicted proteins | sample MGYA00242179_ERZ509142 | MGnify/ENA primary metagenome ERZ509142 (study PRJEB26280, sample SAMEA2338659) | human gut metagenome | biome: human gut; feature: human-associated habitat; material: faeces... | reverse complement strand
CTAATGTGCTCGAGAAAATTAACAACTTCAGGGGCGGGATTGTGGAAAGCCATCCGAAACAAACTGTAAAAACAAATTTGCACATTCGACAAACCAATTTTCGCTTTCTATAATAATAGGCACAGAAACATTCACTGTAAAAGGAGGATTTATATGAACCGATATGAACGCATGAATCAAGAGCGAAGAATAGTCGATGTGCGAAAGCGTGTGGCTGCCTATTGCCGCGTTTCCACCGACCACGAAGATCAGGCAAACTCCTTTGAGAGCCAGCAGCGGTATTTCAGGCAATATATTGAGCGCAACCCCGATTGGGAGCTTTACGAGATTTTTGCCGACGAAGGCATCTCCGGCACCAACACCAAAAAGCGCAGTGAATTCAAGCGCATGATTGCCTGCGCCAAAGAGGGCGATTTCGATTTGATCATCACAAAAGAAATTTCCCGTTTTGCGAGAAATACGCTCGACAGCATTTATTACACGCGTGACCTCAAAAAGCACGGCGTCGGCGTGATTTTTATGAACGACAACATCAATACCTTAGACGGCGATGCAGAGCTTCGCTTGGCGATCATGTCTTCCATTGCACAGGAGGAAAGCCGTAAGACGTCCGAACGTGTGAAGTGGGGGCAAAAACGCCAGATGGAACAAGGCGTTGTGTTCGGCAGGAGCATGTTAGGCTACGATGTTAAAGACGGTAAAATGACGGTAAATGAAGGCGGCGCCAAAATCGTGCGGCTTATCTTCCATAAGTTTGCAAACGAAAACAAGGGCACACACGTTATCGCACGCGAGCTTCGCGAAGCAGGCATCACGCCTATGCGCGTCAAAGAGTGGAGTAACACCGTCATTTTGCGCGTGATCCGCAACGAAAAGTATTGCGGCGACCTCGTGCAAAAGAAAACTTTCACGCCGGATTTTCTCTCTCACGAAAAGAAATATAACCGCGGCGAAGAAGAATTTGTCATCATCAAAGACCACCACGAACCCATCGTTTCCCGAGAGCTTTTCGAGAAAGCCAATCGTATTTTAGATGAAAAATCTCTAACGCAGGAAGGCAAAGCCAAGCACAGCAACCGTTATCCGTTCTCCGGCAAAATCAAGTGCGGCTGCTGCGGCTCCAGCTATGTGGCAAGATATAAAAATCGAAATAACGGAACCCGCTACAAAGCATGGCGATGCTACAAGTCCGCTACACAAGGCAGCCCGCACACCGATAAAGCCGGGAATCCGCTTGGCTGCTCAAATCCAAGCATCCGCAATGAAGATGCCGTTCATATCATGTACCTCGTGACCCGCAGTCTGCAATTAGAAGAAAAGAAGATCACCGCTAATTTGCTTTCGGTCATTCAATCCGTGCTTTCCGTAAACACCGACTATTCGCATATTGAAAAACTCAAAGAGCAAATTCAATCCGTCGAAGATAAGCGCACGCAGCTGATTGACCTGTGCATATCCGGCGCGATCACCAAGCAGGAATTCATCACTAAACGCGAAGCCTGCGATAAGGAGATCTCCGAGCTGCAAGATACGATCAGCGGCATAGACCAGCAGCACCTCCTCGCCGATCAGCAGGAAAGCGTGATGAAAGAAATCACCGCTGCCATTCATGAAATCGTCAGCGGTGTGGAATATGAAGATGCGTTTTATTCACAGATTTTAGAAAAAATGGTCGTCCAAAGCAAGGATACCGTCGATGTTTACCTGAATTTGCTCCCGATTAAGTGGAGTTACGCCGTCGCAAAGGCCTCAAAAGACGTTTTAGACCCCAAAAGCGGCATTTCTGAAACAGAGATACCGATATCCGTCAATATCGCCCGAAGCTCCGGGTAGGGCATGGAGTAGCGCTGGCTGAGGTAGCGCAGGGAAGCGCCTAATTCTCCGTGAGGGCCGCCGTATTGGCTTATGATGAGCTTTGCGAGCGCGGGGTTCGGGTTTTTGATGCGTACGGGGTACTGCAGCTTCTTCTCATAAATCCACATTACTCGTTCGCCTCCGTTTCCCACGGCCACGGGTCGCTGATCCACGCCCAGCGGCTCGTTGAGCGCGAAGTCTCGTTTAAGGGGCCGTACGCTTTTTCGTACTCGGCCGTAAGCTTATCGTATTCCTCGCGGTAAGCAGCAAGCTTTTTCGCCGCTTCCTTGCAATACGGATGCGAATCAAGATACAAATGCAGCTCCCACATCGCGAACTGCACGGCGGAAATGTGCCGCCTTAAACGCTGCTGTTCGTTCACCGCGGCTCACCCCGCCTTCCGTAAAACGGTTTATTCAAAACCGGGAACAGTGTGCCGTCATCGAGCGCGCGCGCCGGCTCGTAGGTTTCGCTCCACTGCTGAAACGGCACGTAGGCTATGCCGGGCACAGGGTCCTCGGGCAGCGGCGTACAGGTGGTGCGGCAGCCGCGCAGCATGGTGTTTTCATCTGCCATGTGCTGTGTCTCCTTTCAAACTATACTTGCAAGACAAGCTCGCAGTTCATAGTATGAAAACGGAGCGCAGCGTGTGCATCATGCGCCGTGGCGCGGACCGGACTTTTCCCCCTTCTTTTCGGAAACACGCTGCCACAAAACGGCGAGCATAAAGCCAAACGCCACCGCAAGCAGCACGATGGCAGCCGTAACAAGACGGTCTGTCTGTACCGCACGGTCGTTTTTCTCCGCTTCCGTCTGGGTCAGATCCGCGTCGCGCGCTTCTCCTGTCACAACGGTTGTTTCGGCCGGCGCTTCTTCTACATTGGCTTCGGCGGCTTCACTTTCCGCAGGCTTTTCACTGCTTGCCGCGTCTTTTCCCTTTGCGGCAGACGACGTGCCCGTCTTTCCTGCCACCGCCGTCACGGGTTTTGTCTCACGCGTGACGGCCACGGTGTACACTGCCGTTTCGCCACTTTCGGACGTAACGGTGAATTCAAAATCGACCGTGCTGCCGCCCGAGCCGAGATTTTTGCGGTTCACGCGCACAGCGCAGCCCTCTGCCGGCTGGGCATCGAAAACGAGTGACGTGACGGAAAACGGCACCGAGAGCGAATATTGGAACATCTCCGGGTCAAAGCCCGGGGAAAGCGTGCCCGTCGGCGGGATGAGCGAAAGCAGTGCCGCGCTGATCTCCGGCTCTTTCACGTAAGTGAATGTCTTTTCCGTCGTCTGCACCGTATCTATCAGTTCTTGCCCCACAGCGTTCGCCGCATCGGTCACGGAAAAGCTGACCGTCACCGCATCAAACTCCGCGCCGCGCTCCGTACGGAACACCAGCGTGAACGGCTCCGTGAGCGCGCCGCCGTCCTTCGCCGTGTAAACGAGCGCAAAACGTCCGTCCTGCTGCGAGGTATACACGTGGCGCGATTTCACACTTTCCGGCAACTCGGCCTTCGCGTTGGCTATGACTTCCGCGTCAAAATCCGCAAACAGCACGAACGCGCCGATGTCCCCGCGCGCCGGCGTGCAGGTCACGGCGAACGATCCGCCGGGACGCACCTCTTCTTCCTGTGCTGCGAATGCGAACAGCGGCTCCGTCTCTTCTGCCATGGCCGAAACACCCGGTGTAAAAAGAAACAGGAGTCCACACAGAAGAAACCACGCGCCAAAGTCGTGCTTCTTCATAGTGCACCTCCCGCAAATCATTTTTATATTGCTTTCAGTATAGAAACCGTCGAGCACACTGTCAATAAGTTGTGAACTTTAATCACTTTTTCTATTCAAAAGTTCTATCAACTCCCGCTCCCTTTCTGCGGGGCTGCACCCGTTTTTTTCAATATGGCACAGCGTTATTTTCCGTGCCATGTTTTTTCAAAAGAAAAAAGTGCAGGTTTAACAATTTCGTAAAAAACGCATAACACAAAAAACGAAAAGTACCACTATACTGATAATCGAAAAGAAAAGATGAATACAAAGAGGTGGTTCCCTTGGAACATAAAGTGAACACGATAAACGTGAAAACATGCAGCTTTTAAGACGAAAACATCACAACAAAGAGGAGAATGACTTATGTTTGACATGAGACCGTATCGTAACAATAATGATAGAAGAAACAACCTGAGTGCTTACAACCCGTTCCGTGAAATGGACGCGTTTGAGCGTAATTTCTTTAACGATCCGTTCGGCAGCTGGTTCGACCACAGCGCGCTCGCATCGTTCAAGACCGACATCAAGGATAACGGCGACAGCTACACGCTGGAGGCCGACCTGCCGGGCTTTGACAAGAAGGACATCCATCTCGATGTCAACGGCGACACGCTGACCATTCACGCCGAGCGCAAGGCAGAGCAGGAAGAAAAGGACGACAAGAACAACTACGTCCGCTGCGAGCGCTCCTTTGGCTCGTACAGCCGTCAGTTTGACCTGAGCAGCGTAGACGCCGACCACATGAAGGCGACCTACGACAACGGCGTTTTGAAGCTTGAAATGCCGAAGAAGGCCCTGCCGGACAACGCGCGCCACATTGAAATCGAATAAGCCTACCGTCCTTTGACGCAGAATAATATAGAATGAAACGGGGAGCCGTGCGTGTACCTTGCGCGGCTCCCCATTTCTGTTTTATTTCAGCATTTCCACTGCGGATTTCTCCACCGGCAGTGTTGCCTTATAGCGCTCCAGGAACTTCTCAAAGCCCTGCATGTCGGTTTCATCCGGCTCTGCGGTCTCGCTCTTTGCCTCGGCGAAAATGTTCTTATCGAGGTAATCCTCCAGCGTTTCGCCGTCCTCTGCGTTCACAAGGTAAGAAGCCAGCAGCGCCATGCCCCACGGGCCGCCCCCGCCCGCCGTTTCCATCACGGAGACCGGCGTATGCAGCGCACCTGCCATCAGCTTCTGGCCCACGCCCTTCGCCTTGAAGAACCCGCCGTGGCCAAGCAGCGAATCGACCTCCGCGTGCTCCTTTTCGATCAGAATATCCATGCCGATTTTCAATGTCGCCATCGCGGAGTAAAGCTGCGTGCGCGCAAAGTTCTGGAACGTGAACGCGCTGTCCGGCAGGCGCATAAACAGCGGTCTGCCCTCCTCCATGCCGGTGATCGGCTCACCGGAGAAGTAGTTGCACGAAACGAGCCCGCCGCAATCGGCGTCGCCCTTTAAAGCCTCAAAGAACATCGTATCAAGTGCCTGCGGCATGGAGCACTTCGCGCCGATGAGCTCCGCAAACGACTTAAACAACCCCGCCCACGCGTTGATGTCGGACGTGCAGTTGTTGCAATGCACCATCGCAACGGGCTTGCCGGTCGGCGTCGTCACCATGTCGATCTCCGTGTGTACTTTAGAAAGTGCCTTTTCGAGCACGATCATCGCAAAAACAGATGTGCCTGCGGAGATATTGCCCGTGCGCACACGGACGCTGTTCGTTGCCGTCATGCCCGTGCCGGCGTCACCTTCCGGCGGGCACAACGGCGCACCGGGCTTTAAGGTGCCGGTGGGGTCAAGCAAAAGCGCACCCGCGTCGGTCAGCTCGCCCGCGTCCTCGCCCGCAAGGCGAATCTGCGGCAGAATGTCGCGCAGCCGCCACGGCAGGTTGTGCTCCTTGTGCAGAATATCAAACGTGTCCATCATGCCGGAATCGTACACGTTGTGCTCGCTGTCAATGGGGAACATGCCGGAGGCATCGCCGATGCCGAGCACCTTCTCACCCGTCAGCTTCCAGTGCACATAGCCCGCAAGCGTCGTGATGAACGCAATGTCCTTCACATGCGGCTCGTTGTTTAAAATCGCCTGATGCAGATGCGCAATGCTCCAGCGCTGCGGAATGTTAAAGCCAAAGCGCGACGTAAGGTCGGCAGCGGCCTCCTCCGTCATCGTATTGCGCCATGTGCGGAACGGCACAAGCAGCTCGCCCTCGCGGTCAAACGCCAAATAGCCGTGCATCATCGCGGAAAACCCCAGCGCCTTCAAATGCGTGATCTTCTCGCCGTATTTCTCCTCTACCGATGCCGCAAGGTTCTTGTAGCTCTCCTGAATGCCGTGCCAAACGTCGTCCATGTGGTACGTCCACACACCTTGCTCCAAGCGGTTTTCCCAGTCATAGCTGCCGGAAGCCAATACCTCGCCGTGCGGCCCGATGAGCACCGCCTTAATGCGCGTAGAGCCAAGTTCCAAACCGAATACCGCTTCGCCCCCGCGGATCAGCGCGGCAGTCTCGTTGCGTTCCATATATACCCGTCCTTTCACGGCAAACCCGCCGTTTGTGTGATTTTCTCATTCCGTCACTCGTATCACTTGTACGAACAAATCTATATAATCATACCGAAAATCATCGCATTTTTCAAGAGAAAACTTTGCCGAAATTCCTCTGCGGAATTTGTATCGTGTGTGAAACCGTTTGCTTCAAAACAAAAAATGTCCCAAAACGAACTTCCCTCTTGATTTTTTCCTCAATTTATATTAGAATAGATAACACAGCAAAATGAATACGCGGGCGTAGTTTAATGGTAGAACATCAGCTTCCCAAGCTGAATACGAGGGTTCGATTCCCTTCGCCCGCTCCAAAAATCACGAGTCTTTTTGATTCGTGGTTTTTTCTTTTGAAAAAAGCTTTTGCACATTTCAAAGCTTCTTCTTTTCCAAAATCGTTAGTGAATGCCGTTTCGTTTCTAAAACTATTCATCAAAATATTTTTTGCAGAAAATGCAGCGAAAGTTTCCTTTTTCAGGGAAACTTTTGCCGTGTTTTCCTCTATAGGTAGAAAGACTTCATTTTACTTATAGAGGAGATGTAAAAATGACTGAAGAGAATCGAGAATATCGCACAAGTCAAATCATGCTAAGAAACCAGTTTCATGGCAAAGACAAATTTAAGATTCCTATTATTCCCAAAGGAAATTTCGGGGATAAAGACTTTCAAAATCTGCTGTTAATCGGCTTTGACCGCACCAACATCAGAGATGAGCATCACTTAAACCGCATGGTTCATTTCTTTTTATATGATTATAAATTTGAACGGATATGGAAAAAACCGGACTATGATATAGAAAAACTGAAACGCTACAGAGCCGTTCTATCTCCAGATTTCAGTATCTATAGAGAGATGAACCCTTCAATGCAGCTTTATAACACTTTTAGAAACCGCTGGTGCGGCGCATATTTTGCTTCAAAAGGAATTCGGGTTATTCCAACCGTAAGTTGGGGAGACGAAAATACCTTTGATTTCTGTTTCAAGGGCATTCCAAAGGGGAGTGTTGTGGCGGTATCCACTTACATGGTTTCTGAGCATGGCAATCACGCCGATCAAAAAGACTTTTTCCTAAAAGGTTATCGCGAAATGCTTCGGCAAATCGAACCCGAACGGATTATTTGTTACAATACCCCATTTCCTGAAATGGAAGGCAACATCATTTTTGTAGATTATGAACTTTCTTCTTGGAAATATCAAAACCATAGCAAGTCTTCAAAATATGCAAAATATCTCACAGGACAGTTGTCTCCTGTCAAAAGCCGTGCTATACTGATAAAAAGAGGTTATGTATTCCCCCAGCAAGAAGAAAAAGGCATGGGCAGTGCTTATGGCGGCGAATGGAAACCTAAGAAACCGGACGATGAAAGATTTATAGGTAAACCGGGAGAAATTAAAACTACCAAAGACAAAAATGGAAATCTTCGACTTACCAAAATCGGTGAAGATGGCAAAGCGGTTTCAGAACGACATTTTTCGGATCACGGTTACCCACGCCACCATTCCATACCGCACGACCACGAACTAGTCTGGGAACACAACCATTTTCATTGGGGCGACACTAAAAATTATTGGGACGGAAATGTCCCCGAATTCAAACAATATGGAGGTAACGATATGGACACTATTTTTCCTGCTTGCAACACTCTGGAAGACGATCGTTTTGAATCTATTGAGGAATTCAAGGACTGCATAGGGCGCGGAGATGAAATTGAATTCGAATGGAAAGGCGTTCATTTCGGAATGAGCGGCTGCCAACCGAAACCGGAGCATCGGATCATGGCCTATCTCTGGAACCAGCCGGATACCGAACAATACTTTGATACGCCGGACGACGCGCTGGAATACATCGTTGCCGGAGACCGCCTGCGCGATATCATCACACAGATAGACGTTCTCTCGCGTGCTTTTTGATTAACCAGGCGAAATATTCCGAAGCTCAACCCAAAACCAATCATACAAAAAGCTCCCGCAAGTTTTCTCTGCGGGAGCTTTTGCTATTTTCGCTTATTCGCTTTTTTCCGCTTCAAAGCGGTCTCGCGCAGCGCACAATATTTATCGGCAAGGCACAAAACAGCCGTTTCTTTGAACCGCGGCGGGGCGGGATTTAACGGAAACATGTGCTTTTTGATCATGTCCCGTTCCGTGTCATTCAGCTCAAAGTCGCGGTCGGCATTGCGCAGGGCCGTTCCGGCGTGCCGAAACCCGTGCAGCCTGTGCGCGGGGTCGGGCGTGTGCCAATCGTAGAGGAAATAATCGTGCAGCAAAGCGCCGCGCACAAGAGCGCGCTGGTTCACTTTTAGGTGCAGTCGGTGCACGAGCCACAGGCACACAAGCGCCACGCACACGGAGTGCTCAAACACGCTCACAGACCCGTGCTGCATGTTCTCTTTTGCAATCTGCATACCCGGGGATTTCAAAATATCACCGCCGTGCAAAAACAGCGTGCGCAAAGTGGGGCGCATCAGTTTGCTCCCCCGGCAGGAAACTCCGCCTTGATCTTCGCGAGCACATCGACATCTGCGGGGCAGAACACAACGTCGTCGATCTCCCCGGGCGTGATCCAGCGAAAATCCTGATGCTCAAGTCGCTGCGGCTCGCCCTCTGTAATCTTCGCGTTATAGACAAACAGGTGTACGAACAGATCCGGGTAGTCATGCAGCACGTCCATAAAAAGCGTGCCCACTTCTACCGTAACGCCGATCTCTTCCCTGCACTCGCGGATGAGGGCTTCCTCGTTCGTTTCATTCGGCTCCGTTTTGCCGCCGATGAATTCCCACATGCCCGCGCGGGCTTTGCCTTCCGGCCGCTGCCCGATGAGAAATTTATCCCCCTCACGCACAAGCGCCGCCACTACGGTGACGCTTCTTTTATTTTCCACTAAAAAGACCTCCCGTCTTTTGTAAAACAAACCGAATGCAGTGTGTATCTCTGCATTTTCATTATAGCACGCAAAACCGGGAATTCAACTGAAAAGTTTCTTACAATACGCAAAACGGGCACAACCTGTTTCCAAGCTGTGCCCGCCTTTCAGGAGGTAGAGGCAACACCGAACAAAGAACGCCTATCGGTGCTGCCTCCATGTTTATGGTTAACGGAGGCCTCGCGGTCTTTACTTCTGTGCGTGCATACAGCCGCCGCGGCAAGCCGCGCAGTTGCCGCCGCAGGAGGACTTGCCGTTTTTCTTATCCCGCCTCATCGATTTTACGATCGCAGCGACGATGAGAACAACGACCAGTAACACGATTATCGTTCCTATGTTTTGCGAAAGCCAAGTCAGCATAACGATCTCTCCTTTCGGCTTGGATAATTCCTGAATTTGCGAATTTAAATTACGGAGTACGATTACTTAACCTTAACGGCTCTGTTGGACAGCGTGGTGCTCTCCTTGTACGGGCGAACCAGCAGGAAGATAAAGAGCACGATGAGCACGATGGAAACGATGATGCCGAAGACATTCGCCGTGCCGAGTGCAATGCTGCCGAGCTGGTTGATGACGAACGCTACAAGATAAGCAAAGCCGCACTGATAACCGATCGCGAACCAGGTCCACTTTGCGTTGTTCATCTCACGCTTGATTGCACCGATGGCCGCAAAGCAAGGTGCGCACAGGAGGTTGAACGCAAGGAACGCATAGCCGCTGACCACCGTGAAGTGGGAAGCCATGTTGCTGTAAACCGTGCCGTCACCGCCGCCATAGAGGATACCAAGCGTACCGACAATGTTCTCCTTCGCAACAAGACCGGTGATGGAAGCCACAGCGGCCTGCCAGTTGCCCCAGCCAAGCGGTGCAAAGATCCAAGCAATCGCGTTGCCGATGGTAGCAAGAATGCTGTTGCTGATCTCGTCTTCGGTGAGCATTCTGAACGCGCCGTCGACAACACCGAAATAGGTGGTGAACCAAACAATGATGGTAGACAGAAGGATGATGGTGCCTGCCTTCTTAATGAAGGACCAGCCGCGCTCCCACATAGAGCGGAGCACATTGCTGACGGTCGGCCAGTGGTAAGCCGGCAGCTCCATAACGAACGGAGCCGGATCGCCCGCAAACATCTTCGTCTTCTTCAGAATGATACCGGAGCAGATGATCGCAGCCATGCCGATAAAGTACGCGGAGGTGGAGACCCATGCGCTGCCGCCAAACAGAGCGCCCGCGATCATCGCGATGAACGGAACCTTCGCGCCGCAGGGAATAAAGGTGGTCGTCATGATGGTCATACGGCGGTCACGCTCGTTTTCAATCGTACGGGAAGCCATGATGCCCGGCACGCCGCAGCCCGTACCGATGAGGATCGGAATGAAGGACTTACCGGAAAGGCCGAACTTACGGAAGATACGGTCCATAACGAACGCGATACGCGCCATGTAACCGCAAGACTCGAGGAATGCAAGGAAGATGAACAGAACGAGCATCTGCGGAACGAAGCCGAGAACTGCGCCAACACCGGCTACGATACCGTCAAGGATGAGGCCCTTCAGCCAGTCTGCACAATTCACAGCGTCCAGACCGCTTTCGATGATGCCCGGCAGACCCGGAACCCAAACGCCGTAATCGGCCGGATCCGGCTCTTCGCAGCCGTAGGACTCATAAGTTGCAACCGCTTCCTTGAGCTCTGCGCCTGTGTAGGTGACTTCTTCGTCAGCCATCGTTTCTTCATCCACGAGGGTGTAATCCGCTGTTGCGTCGTCAGAGACGGAAGCTGCAAACGTATCCAGCGCAGAAGCCGCTGCCGCCGCGTCAAACGTGTCGCTCTCGGTGTCGATAGCGTCTGCAACGTCGTCCGCACCTTCAGCCGTTACGAATGCGTCGATGACATTTGCCGCATCGCCGAACTCGCCGGAAACGTCTTCGTACTCGCCTGCGCCGATGCCGAACAGGTGCCAGCCGTCGCCGAACACACCGTCGTTCGCCCAGTCTGT
>ENA-ORSA01003051-ORSA01003051.1-human-gut-metagenome-genome-assembly--contig:-NODE-3051-length-11086-cov-3.964464_pt1 | contig 11086 bp, 7 predicted proteins | sample MGYA00242179_ERZ509142 | MGnify/ENA primary metagenome ERZ509142 (study PRJEB26280, sample SAMEA2338659) | human gut metagenome | biome: human gut; feature: human-associated habitat; material: faeces... | reverse complement strand
AATACGCCTCTTCGCGGCGTGCGGACATAATGAATTATGTCCCTACAAAGGATGTATTCTTATGTCTAATTCACGTAGTTATTCATACATCGGCATGTAAAATGATATATGGCGGACAAACTCCCTTTGTTCCGCCGGATTTGCAATCCAGTGGTTCCTAAGTGCGGATTTGCAATCCGCACATACCCATACATTTACCTCATGGCAGTGTGGTTTGAGCGGATTACAAATCCTTATATTACTTTTCGGCGGATTGCAAATCCGCCAAAACACATTACCGACAGCATGACTTGCAGCAGGACAAAAACGGAATAACCTTCAATATCCATCCAACAGATTTGCGGATAAACCGTAAGAGGTGGCCTTTCACGTTGCGAAAGGCCACCTTTTGGAAACCCCTTGACTGCCAGCCGTTTACAAAGCCCGCGCAAGCCGCCGCGCCAGGCGGCACAAGAGGCGGCGTAACTACAAGTAGGTATGCCTGCCGCATCACCGCTTTTAGGTATGTTTTGGCCGTGCATGACATGCCTGACGGCGGTTTCAGGAAAAACAGAACACTTTGCTTCACGTTTCGACCAACCGGCAACGGCATTCCGCACGGCGGCATCCCCATTTGTAGGCATTGCCGAAGTACACGCCGATACATGGTTTTTACCGATTTTTAAGTATTGCTAACATTTTTGAATTGCCGTACTTTTGCAGCGGAAATCATTACCGCATACAAACCATAAAACGGCAATATGAACAGTTTTAAGACAATCTTTACAATGTGTGTGCTGGCCTTCAGCCTTGCCGCCGCTACGGCGCAGGCGCAGGTTTCGGCAGCAGACAGCGTGTATGAGCACGCCAAGGGCAACCGCCTTAGCATAGGCGGCTACGGCGAAATAGCCTATTCGCGCAACTTTTACAGCGACAACCCGTTCCGTTACGCCAATCCGTCGTATTACAAGAACGACCCTTCCCACGGACGGTTTGACATACCACACGCCGTGCTTTACGTAGGCTACGACTTCGGCAAGGGCTGGAGCGTGGGTATGGAGCTTGAGTTCGAACACGGCGGCAGCGGCGGAGCCATCGAGAAGGAAGCCGAGGAAGGCGGCGAATGGGAGGCCGAGACCGAGAAGGGAGGCGAGGTAGAGCTGGAGCAGTTCTGGGTGCAGAAGTCGTTTGCAGACTGGGCCAACATACGCTTCGGCCACATCGTAGTGCCCTTCGGACTTACCAACGCCCACCACGAGCCGCTCAACTTCTTCACCGTCTACCGTCCCGAGGGCGAGCGAACAATAATTCCAAGCACGTGGCACCAGACGGGCATCTCGTTCTTCGGCCGCTCGGGCGACTTCCGTTATGAGCTTCAGTTCACCGGAGGGCTTGACGCCATGTTCTTCGACCGCACCTACTGGATAGGCAAGGGAGCGCAAAGCCCGTGGGAGTTCGAGGTCGCCAACAAGTTCGGCGTGCTCGCGCGCATCGACAACTACACCGTGCCCGGCCTGCGCATAGGCCTCAGCGGCTACTACGGCAAGACGATGCACAACACGTTTCCGCACGACCTCGAGACCGACGGCAACCGATACAAGGACATAGAGGGCAACCTCTACCTCGGCTCCATCGACTTCACGTACAACGCGCACAACTGGATTGCGCGCGGATATGCCGACTACGGCTACGTGAGCGACGCACAGGCAATCAGCGCAATCAAGGCAAACCAGTCGTCGGGCACGTCGCCTTACCGCAAGACCGCATTCGGCTCGCACGCCGTTGCGGTGAGCGTCGAGGCCGGCTACAACATGTTCTCGCAGTTCGAGAAGCTGCGCCGCACGGGGCAGAAGCTCTACGTCTTCGGCCACTACGAGTATTACGACTCTTACGTCAACAGCATGGCCAACGACTATACCAACAAGCACATCGTGGCCGCCGGCCTCAACTATTACCCCGTTCCGCAAATCGCCGTCAAGGCGGAGTACAACCACCGCTTCCTCAAGAGCCGCTACAACGACGAACCCACGCTCAACATCGGCGTGGCATACGAGGGATTTTTCATGTAAATATATTGCACTTTTAAATATGGACAGCCTTTGTAGGGACATAATTCATTATGTCCGCACGTTCTGAAAGAACGTTTTTACTGTGCTGCGCTTATGTAATACGCCTCTTCGCGGCGTGCGGACATAATGAATTATGTCCCTACAAAGGGTGTGTAAACTTAGTATTCAAACCAGATTAAACGATAGTATATGAAAAGAATGGCAAACTTTTGGGCTGCGCTCTGCATCGGGGCGCTTGCCATGACGTCGCTCTCTGCGTGCAGCGACGATGACGCTCCCAACCTCGGGGGCGACCGTGAGAACCCTGTAATCGACAATCGCTGGAGCGGCGTGCAGGCCGACATGTGGGACGTAGCCAACCAGTACATCAATGGCGTGGTCTATCCTACGTACAAGAACCTCGCCGCAAGTGCCGACGACCTGTATCAGGAGGCTGTAAACGTGCAGCAGAAACATGAGGCTGGCACGCTGACTGACGCCGATGTGGAAGCTGCCTGCGAGGCTTTTAAGGCCGCACGAGAGTATTGGGAGAAGAGCGAAGCGTTCCTTTTCGGCGCCGCTACCGACTTCAACATCGACCCGCACATGGACTCCTGGCCGCTCGACCAAGGCCAAATGGCAAACTTCTTGTCGAATAAGACCATGGTTGACGGGCTTTACAGCAACGACCCCATTGCCTTTGTCAACCAGCACAACGGCGAGTTTGACACGGCCCTGGGCTTCCACGGACTCGAGTTCGTGCTCTTCCGTGACGGTGCTCCGCGCAAGGCGGCTGTCTTCGACGGCATTGAAGACCATTCAAGTTTTAGCAAAGTGACCGTACAATGCAAGGACGAGCTGGCATTCCTCGTAGCCGTAGCTGGCGATGTGCGCGACAACTGCTACCGCCTTGAAGTCTCCTGGCTCGGTCAACAGGCAGCAACCGCCCACAAGGAGCGCGTCGCAGAGCTCGGCGTATGGACTCACGCGCTTGACAACAACGGCTATTACTACGGTGCCGACATGCTGCTTGCCGGAACTGACGGCAGCTCTTACGCCTCAATTACGGCCACGCTGGTTACCCTTGTGGGCGCTTCGGGCTGCGGAAACATCGCCAATGAGGTGGCAAGCCAGAAAATCGGACAGGCTTACCGCGTAGCCACGGGGCAGCCTTCGCTCGACCCGGAAGAGCCTGACGCCATCGACTACATCGAGTCGCCGTACAGCAAGAGGTCGTACATAGACTACCGCGACAACATCTACAGCATAAAGAACAGCCTCTACGGAAACATCGACCAAAGCTCTCCAGCCGCCAAGTCGGTAATGACCTTCCTCAAAGACAACGGCTACAGCGGTCTCGACGCACTGCAGAACGCTCTTGACGACGCTATCGCCAAGCTGACAACCTGCGTCAACAGCGGCGTTGCCTTCGTAGACAATCCGGGCGCACAGCAGGCAGGCGATGCCATGAAGGCTGTCGATGCGCTCAACGGCCAGCTTGAAGCTGCATCGCAGTGGATAGAGGCTCTTCCCGTAAAATAAGGTATTATACCAGACATGGGCCTGCCTTTACAGCAGAGCCATGCAGCCGTGCGCTTGGCAGCGTGTGTGTAAACCGCGCCTGAAGGCGCATGGCTGTACGGCTTTCATGCACAGGCCGGCCTGTAAACAGTACAAAAACATTAATAAAAAAAACAGTAAAATGAAGAACATTTTTTATCCTTTCATCATGGCTTCGGCCGTCTTCGCGCTCTCTGCTTGCAACGACGAAGACGTGCAGAAGCTAAGCGTCGAGACCGACGCGCAGTACGTAGGCACGGCGCAGGGCAACTTTACGGCCGAGGAGTGGTATCCCGGCGGCAAGCTGGGAACTACCGAGAACGTCTACGCCGGTTGCTACGAGGACGAGACTCCGGCAACTGAGGCGCAGGGACTGATGGACGAATTCAACGAGGGTGAGCAGATTTTCGAGCGCAGCGTCACGGTGAGTACGCCGCCGTTCAAGGGACTTGGCCCGGCCAGCACGCGCCGTTCGTGCCTTGACTGCCACCCGAGCTACGGCCACGGCAAGCGTTTCGACACGTACACTACTGCCTACGGCAACGGTAACGGCTACCTGCTCGTAATCTACCATCCCAACTCTCCCGGCTCCAACGATGGCCCTTACATCAGCGAGGTGACGGCAATGCCGCAGACACAGGCCACAAGTCCGTTCCTGCCTCCGATTGACGAGAGCCAAATCCAGATGCGTTGGGAGAAGGTTACGGCCATGGAGAGCGGCCTGCCGATGCAGTTTCCCGACGGCGAAAAGTATGAGTTGATTTACCCGGAGCTTAGCATTCCGCAGTCGGCGTTCAACACTTCGCCGAAGCCGGAGAACATCGAAATACGATTGGAATCTACCATCGGCATCATCGGAACAGGCCTCTTGGACGCCATAGAGGAAGATGACATACGCCAGCAGTACGCCTCTACGGCGGCGTATTACAAGGAGAAAGGACTGGACGTATCAGAGTATGTCAACCCGAGCTACTGGGACGCGGCGGCAAACGACTTCGCCGCAGGGGCGTGGTACACCACGTTCGGCAGCGCAGGACGCATGGCCGACGGCTCACCCGGTGCTTCAAGAATGGTAAAGAGGTTTACTTACGCCCTGACGCGCGCCACGCTTCAGGACGGCCCCGGTGCCAACGCGGTGTGGAACATCACAAACGTGAGCCGCCCCGACCGCCCGAAACTCTATACAACAGACGCATGGGCGAAAGCCATGTCGGAAAATCCTGACGTGCTCGCAGCCATAAAAGCCGACCCCACATCGCCTTACTACGCCGACACGGAGGAAGGAATTGCGGAGCGTGTGCTAAACCTTTTGAGCCCGAACACCAACCAGTTTGACAACCAGTGGTACAACTTCGAGCCGGACATGACTACCGACCAGTTCTACGCGCTCATGGTATGGCACCGCGGCCTGTCAATACCGCGCGCCCGCAACCTGAACGACCCGCAGGTGCAGCGCGGCAAGGAGCTGTTTATGGAGATGGGTTGCGCCTCGTGCCACCGCCCGTCATGGAAGACCGGCGACGACAACTATTGGACGCCCGAGTGCATAGCCGACCGTCCGCTGCCGCGCTACCAGAACCAGACTATATGGCCGTACAGCGACATGATGCAGCACAAGCTGTACATGAAGAACGACATTCACGGCTCGTGGTGCCGTACTACGCCGCTCTGGGGGCGCGGACTCTCGCGCGTGAACACCGGCGCGGAGGACCGCCTGCACGACTGCCGCGCGCGCAACGAGGTTGAGGCCGTGATGTGGCACGCGTACAGCAAGCAGAGCCACGCCTACGAATCGGCGGAGAAATTTTACAATCTGCCGAAGAAAGACAGGGACGCCGTGGTGAAGTTCTTGCAGTCGATATAATGGAATGGATTGGCCTGATAAGCCAGATAGGCAAAGATTAAGGATAAGCCTAATGCCTAACTGCCTGGTAATCAGGCATCTTCCAAAAGGCCGTCTTTTAGAGCCTAAAAGACGGCCTTTTACGCTGTAAAACACGGCCTTTTGCATTGCCATTTGCGGCCTTTTGCACGACAATTTGCCGTGTTTTAAATTGAGAATGGAGAATGGTGAATGGAAAATTATGATTACCTTTGAGGCCGCCTGTTAACAAAGGTAATCATAATTTTCCATTCACCATTCTCCATTCTCAAATTCAATATCCTTCCGTCTGTCAGTACGCCTGCTCGTGAACGCCGCTTACGGCGCGCCCGCTGGGGTCGTTCTTGCCCTTGAACGACGCGTCCCAGGCCAGTGCTTCGGCCGTGCTGCACGCCACGCTCGGCACACTTGGCACGCTGCGCGCCGCGCTGTCGCTGGGGAAGTGGGCGGCGAAGAGCGTGCGGTAAAAGTATTCTTCCTTGTTACGCGGCGGATTTACGGGAAAACGCTGGGCGGCGTGCGCCATCTCGTAGTCGCTCACGCTGTCGGCAGCGAGCTGCTTCAGTGTGTCAATCCACGAATACCCCACGCCGTCAGAAAACTGCTCCTTCTGCCTCCACGCCACCTCACGGGGCAGCATCGGGGCAAAAGCCTCTCGCAGGATGCGCTTCTCGACGACATTGCCCGGGCACATCTTGGCCGCCGGATTGAGGCGCATCGCCGTGTCGAGGAACACCGTGTCGAGGAACGGCACGCGGCCTTCCACGCCCCATGCTGCCAGGCTCTTGTTGGCCCGAAGGCAGTCATACAGGTGCAGTTTTGACAGCTTGCGCACCGTCTCCTCGTGAAAGGCGCGCGCCGACGGCGCCTTGTGGAAGTACAGGTAGCCGCCAAACACCTCGTCGGCGCCCTCGCCCGAGAGCACCATTTTTATGCCCATGCTCTTTATGACGCGCGCCAGCAGATACATGGGGGTCGAGGCGCGTATGGTGGTTACGTCGTAAGTCTCGGTGAAGTAGACAACATCGCTAAGGGCGTCGAGCCCCTCCTGTATCGTGTAATTTATCTCGTGGTGCACCGTGCCGATGTGTTCAGCCACGAGGCGCGCCTTCTCCAGGTCGGGCGCACCGCGCAGTCCTACAGCGAAAGAGTGCAGCCTCGGCCACCAGGCGGCTTCCTCGCCGCCCGTCTCGACGCGCCGTTTTGCATACTTCTGCGCCACCGCACTGATGATGGAAGAGTCCAGCCCGCCGCTAAGCAGTACGCCGTAGGGCACGTCGCTCATCATCTGCCGCCTCACCGCTGCCTCCAATGCGCGGCGCAATTCGTCGGCGTCGGCGGGGTTGTCCTTCACGTTGTCGTAGCTGAACCAGTCCCTGCGGTAATACCGCCGGGGCATGGTGTCGCCGCCGGTGAGCACGTGGCCGGGCGGGAACGGCGCGTACCTTTCACACTGTCCTTCAAGAGCCTTCAGCTCGCTCGCCACGTAAAGCCGCCCCTCCTTGTCGCGTCCGTAATACAGGGGGATTACCCCTATGGGGTCGCGCGCTATGAGGTAATCGTCGCGTTCGGCGTCATACAGTGCGAAGGCGAATATCCCGTCGAGCTCGTCAAGGAACTTGTCGCCCCGTTCGCGGTAAAGGGCGAGGATTACTTCGCAGTCGCTTCCGGTCTGAAATTGGTACTTGTCCTTGTACCTGCTGCGTATCTCCCGGTGGTTGTATATCTCCCCGTTGACGGCCAGCACCTGCTTTTTGTCGGGACTGAAAAGCGGCTGCCGCCCCGACTCCGGGTCAACTATCGCCAGGCGTTCGTGCGCCAGTATGGCCGTGCCTCCGCAGTAAATGCCGCTCCAGTCGGGGCCGCGGTGGCGGAGCTTGCCGCTCATCTGCAACGCCTTCTGCCTTAGTTCGGGCGTCTGCTCATGGATGTTGAATATCGAAACTATGCCACACATTGCTTAAAATTGATAATTTATAGTTGATAATTGAGAATTATGATTACCTCTGATGGTTGCAACCATGCGCCCCGGTTTGTTTCCGTCGCTTGATTTTTGACAAACGGAATATCGTCGCTTTCTATATTTGTATTTATTGTTAAATCCTCAACGGTAATCATAATTCTCAATTATCAACTCTTAATTCTTAATTAATTATACGCGCTCTCGCCGTGCTCGTAGATGTCAAGTCCCTCCTCTTCTACTCGCTTGTCAACCCTTATGCCGACAAGGCGGTCAACAACCTTGTAAAGAATGAATGTCACCACCGCGCTGAACACTACCGAAACGAGCGTTGCAACAAGCTGTACGCCCAGCTGATGCCAGTCGCCATAGAGCGCGCCTTCGGCTCCGCCGTCGCCCGTTACGAAGCGAGTGGCGAACACGCCGGTAAGGATTGAGCCTACGATGCCGCCTATTCCGTGTACTCCGAAGGCGTCCAAAGCATCGTCATACTTGAACTTCGGCTTCACCACAGCCACCATAAAGAAGCATACGATGGGCGTGATTATGCCGATGCAAAACGCTCCGAGCAGACCGGTAGAGCCCGCGGCGGGCGTTATTGCAACCAGTCCGGCCACGGCTCCGGTGCACGCACCCACGGTGGTTGGTTTCTTGTTGAAGAGCCAGTCGATAGCCATCCACACCACGGCGGCGGTAGCCGTTGCCACATGTGTCACCATGAAGGCGTTTGCCGCGATGCCGTCTGCGGCCAGTCCGCTGCCCGCGTTGAAACCGAACCAGCCCAACCAGAGGAACGAAGTGCCGAGGAACACGAAGGTGATGTTGTGCGGCGTGATGGGATGTCCCGCCTTGTAGTCCTCTCGCTTGCCGATGAGCAGAGCCATGACAAGCGCCGATATTCCAGCGTTGATGTGGACTACGGTGCCGCCGGCGAAGTCGATTGCGCCCATTTCCTGCAAGAAGCCGCCGCCCCATACCCAGTGAGCCATGGGGAAATAGGCCAGCACCGTCCACAGGATGATGAACACCATGTAGCCCTTGAACTTAATTCTCTCGGCGAAAGCGCCGAGGATTAGCGCGGGCGTTATCAATGCGAACATGCACTGGAACATAACGAACACCAGCTCGGGGATGCCCGTCGCCGTGACGGTTGACGGCGTGATGCCGCAGAGGAAAGCCTTGTCGAAGCCGCCGATGACGGCGAACAACGGGTTGCCCGACTCCTTGAAACCGGTGCCGAAGGCCCACGAATAGCCCACGGCCACCCACAAAACGCTGATTACCCCGACAATGAGCATGGTCTGCATGATGACGCTGAGCACGTTCTTCTGCCTTACCAGACCGCCGTAAAACAGCGCGATGCCGGGTATAGACATGAGCAGCACCAGGGCCGTGGCCGTTATCATCCACGCCGTGTTGCCCGTGTCGAGCGCGGGCGTGGCGGCCTCCGCCGCGGCGTCGGCCCACGCTCCGACTGAAAACAATCCTGCCATGACGGCCGTCATGGCCGCCCTTTTACCTATTGGAAATATGTGTCTGTGCTTTCTCATAACGTTGTCCTCCTGTTTGTTTTTACGTTTTTACCCTTTTACCTTTTCACCTTTACGGTCATTTCTCCTGCTCGGCGTTGTACAAGGCGATGTCGCCGCGCTCGCCGGTGCGTATGCGTATGGCGTCGTCAACGGGCATTATGAATATGCGCCCGTCGCCGATTTCGCCCGTCTGGGCGGCCTTCAGTATGGCCTGCACCGACTTCTCCACGTTCTTGTCGCGCACAACGAGCGACACGAGCGTGCGCTCTATTGAACTGGTATCGTACACTATGCCGCGATAGATGCGACCCTGGCGCGCCTTGCCGTTGCCGCGCACGTCGTAATAAGAGAACCACTCGATGTCGGCTTCAAGCAAAGCCCTCTTCACGTCCTCAAACCTTGACTTGCGGATGATTGCTTCAATCTTCTTCATAATTGTCTCGCTTTTTTGTTACATAAATAATAAATATCCTATCGAAAGGAAATAATTTTCTGCAAAATTATATCTTTTTGTAAATTAAAACTGCATTAACAAGACACTTTGCAACAACAAAACGCGCCGCGGTTACGGTTTTGCAGCCAAACGTTTGGTTTTCATTTCAATCTGAAATATTATTCTCTGAATATCCGGCCAACCGTAAGCAGACGGGCGTTCCGACTAAAATAATGGCATTATTTTACTTCAAAAGGCGTCGAACTTACATTCTTTAATGTTTTAAACGTTTTCCCGTTACACATTGAAAGGCAAACAGCCTTATGACAAAGCAACAGTAAGCAAAACACGGATAATAAAAGAATAATGTCACGTAAGTGGTTGTTTTAGTTGCAAAATGTCGTAATTTTGCCGACAAGAACAGCAAAATAAAACGCCGTAAGGCCGCAGGCCGTCAAAACGGCAAGTATTAACGCTTTATAATATAAATAGGTATGGAAAGAAAAGATTGGATGAGAAAGGCAGTTTTCACAGCCGCGCTGGGCGGCGTGTTGTCGCCCCTGGCGGCGCAGGACAGGGTCGAGGCCACGGTGCAGGCCGACGTAGTGAGCCAATATATATGGCGCGGACAGGACTTGGGCGACGTCAGCCTGCAACCGACGCTCGGCCTGGCATACAAGGGATTGTCGCTGACGGCGTGGGGAAGCGTGGGACTTTCAGACCCCGACGACACCAAGGAGCTTGACCTTACGCTGGCTTACAAGGTAGGAGGGCTGAACATCGGCGTGACCGACTACTGGTTTAACGCGCCCAACGACCGCTACTTCTGCTACGCGGCGCACGAAACTTCGCACGTGTTCGAGGCCAACATCGGCTACGACTTCGGCCCCGTGGCCGTGCAGTGGTACACCAACTTCGCCGGCAACGACGGTTTCAACAAGAGCGGCAAGCGCGCCTACTCGTCATACGTCGAGGCGAGCGCGCCGTTCAGGCTGGCCGGATGCCAGTGGACGGCGGCCGTGGGCGCAGTGCCTTACGCCACGAGCTTCTACGCCGACGCGGGCGGCTTCGCCGTCACGAACGTGTCGCTAAGGGCGGCGAAGGACATCCGCGTAACAAAGACGTTCACCCTGCCGCTGTTCGCCGCGGTGTCGGCCAACCCGAGTACGGAGAAGGCTTACATGGTGTTCGGCTTCACTCTGCGGCCGTAAACGCAAACAATTGAAAATCAATCCGTTACAAATGCAGATGCGAAAGGCCGTCTTTTAGCCTGCAAAAGGCCACCTTTTACAAGGTGAAAGACGGCCTTTTAGAACGCGAAAGACGGCAAATGAGCAGACAAGCTTTCAGAGACAAGCAGACAAGCAACAAGCAGACAAGGCTAACCGGATTGTCACTCGTCAACTCATCACTCGTCAACTAAACAAAAAATATATGACAAACCTAAGATTTAACGTTGTAGAAAGCGCCTTCAAGAAAAGACCTTTGGAGGTGATTACGCCGATGGAAAGGCCATCGGAGTATTTTGGCAAAAACGTGTTCAACCGCGCGAAGATGTACAAGTACCTGCCGCCGCAGGTGTACGACACGCTGATTGACGTAATCGACAACGGCGCACCGCTCGACCGCTCCATAGCCGACGCCGTGGCGGCAGGCATGAAGCAGTGGGCAGAGGAGAACGGAGTGACGCAC
>ENA-ORSA01003049-ORSA01003049.1-human-gut-metagenome-genome-assembly--contig:-NODE-3049-length-11088-cov-2.068703_pt1 | contig 11088 bp, 8 predicted proteins | sample MGYA00242179_ERZ509142 | MGnify/ENA primary metagenome ERZ509142 (study PRJEB26280, sample SAMEA2338659) | human gut metagenome | biome: human gut; feature: human-associated habitat; material: faeces... | reverse complement strand
AAGAGCCCCTTTACATCGTTAGCGGCGCAGTCCGCCGCTAAAATCATTCCGTTTGACTCTACGCCGCAAAGCTTTGCGGGTTTCAGGTTTGCCACCACAATTACCGTGTGACCTATAAGCTCCTCGGGCTTATAATACATAGCGATTCCCGAGGCTACTGTGCGCGATAAGCCGCTGCCGTCGTCAAGGGTCAGCTTTAAAAGCTTTTTAGCCTTGGGAATAGGCTCGCAAGCCGTGATTTTTGCCGCGCGCAGCTCTACCTTTGCGAAATCCTCTATGCCTATTTGCTCCATAGTCACAACATTTTCGGCTTTTTTCTGCTCCGCCGCCTTTTCCGCCGCTATTTCGGCTAAAACCTTTTCCGCGTCTAAGCGGGCGAAAAGCGGAGTGGGCGCGCCTACGGAATACTCGGTAACAGCGCCGAAAGCAAGCTCGGTGCTGCCGTTATTTAACTGCTCCGCAATTGATTTTGAGCTATCGGGAATAATGGGCGAAAGCATAAGCCCCAAAAGACGAATACATTCAAGCAGATTGTAAAGCACGTTTTCAAGGTATGCCTTTTTGCTCTCGTCCTTTGCAAGCGCCCAGGGTGCGGTCTCGTCAATATATTTATTGCAGCGCTTTGCAAGGTTCATAACCGCCTCGCACGCATCGGCGTTGCGGTAATTATCCATAAGCTCATAATAATTTTTAACCGTATCGTTCGCGGTATCAATCAGCTCTTTATCGCAACCTTCTGTATTTTCGCCTTTTGTCACCTTACCGCCGAAATATTTATTCGTCATTGCAATTGAGCGGTTTACAAGGTTGCCGAGAGTGTTGGCTAAATCGGCATTGTATTTTGTAATAAAGCTTTCGTAGGTTATAGTTCCGTCCTGCGCAAAGGGCATTTCGGAAAGCAGATAATACCTTACCGCGTCTATTCCGAAGCGCTTTGTCATATCGTCGGCGTAAATTGTGTTGCCCTTGGATTTTGACATTTTGTCCTCACCCACAAGCAGCCACGGGTGACCCAAAACCTGTTTCGGCAGCGGCAGCCCCAGCGCCATTAGAATTATGGGCCAATAAATTGTGTGGAAACGCACTATATCCTTACCTATAACGTGCAGGTCGGCAGGCCACAGCCTTTCAAACTGCTCTGAGCTGCCGTCGGGGTCATAGCCCACACCCGTAATATAGTTTGAAAGCGCGTCTATCCAAACGTAAATAACGTGCTTTTCATCAAACGGCACGGGTATGCCCCACTTAAAGGAGCTGCGCGAAATGCAAAGGTCGGAAAGCCCCGGCTTTAAAAAGTTGTTTATCATCTCGTTTTTGCGGGATTCGGGCTTTATAAAATCGGGGTTCTGCTCGTAATATTCAAGCAGCCGATCCTGATATTTTGAAAGCTTTAGGAAATACGCTTCTTCTTTTGAGTCTATAACGTCTCTGCCGCAGTCGGGGCATTTGCCGTCCACTAACTGCGAGGCGGTAAAGAATGACTCGCAGGGAACGCAGTATTTACCCTCGTAATGCCCCTTGTAAATATCGCCCTGGTCATAAAGCTTTTTGAAAATTTTCTGTATTACCTTTTCGTGGTCCTTATCGGTCGTGCGTATAAATTTATCGTAATCGGTGTTAAGGCTGTTCCACACCTCTTTTATCTGCGCGGCGATCTTATCCACATACTCCTGCGGGCTTATGCCCTCTGCCTTGGCATATTCTTCAATTTTCTGCCCGTGCTCGTCAGAGCCGGTCTGTAAAAACACGTCAAACCCCATCATTTTTTTATAGCGCGCTATCATATCCGCCAGCACTATATCGTAAGCGTTGCCGATATGCGGCTTTCGCGAGGCATAGGCTATTGCCGTAGTAATGTAAAATTTCTTCTTTTCTGACATTTTTCTTCCTCCTGTATTACGGTTTACCTGTAAGATAAAGTATTGCAGAGACCACCGTGCTTATAAGACAGTAAAGTAATACCGCCGCGCTGCCGAGCACAGAGCCTGAGCCGCTGAACGAGGTATATGCAAACATAACCACACCCGCTACGCAGCTAAGCGCGTAAAGCACCGCAAGGAAAAGGCTTGATTTCTTTATGAAAAAATGACGAATTTTTTCATTACAAATAGACAAAATTAGTAGAGTGTAGTATAATAAATTAATATAAAATCTATATCTATAGAAAAAGAAAACTTGAGATAGATAAGGAGAGCCCCCTATGAAAAATAATTTAGTGATCGCCATCGCCCGTGAGTTCGGCTCCGGCGGGCGGGAAATCGGCCAGCTGGTGGCAAAGAAACTGGATATCCCATTTTATGACAAGGGAATTATTACCCAGGCCGCAAAGGAAAGCGGCATTGACGAGCGCATTTTTGAAAATGTGGAGGATATCGCTAACAACAGTTTAATTTATTCCCTTTCTATGGGGATTTATAACCCGGGAAGATTTGCCCACCTTCCAAATTATTCTATTAACGACGAGGTGTACCGGGTGCAGACGGAGATCATCCGCAAGGTGGCCGGCGAGGGCGACTGCGTAATCGTAGGCCGGTGCGCGGACTATCTGCTCAATGAAAATCCCAGGTGCGTCAGGGTGTTTGTCCATGCGGATATCGACATCCGGCTGAAGCGGGCTATCGAGGTTTACGGCCTGCCTAAGGATACCGGGGAAAACTTTATCCGCAAGAAGGACCGCCGCCGGGCCAGCTATTACCAGTATTACACGGACAATAAGTGGGGAGACTATGAGAACTACCACTTGATCCTGGACAGCGGGGCCGTTGGGATTGAAAACGCGTCTGAGGTTATTTTGGCCTACGCCAAGGGGATGCCTCAAAAGGAAGAATAAAGAAGGGCCGGCGCCTGCTGGGCGCGGGCTGCAATAGAATATGTGCCGCTGTACGCGGGGAGCGCTGGAAATCACACGCCGGCGCGTCCTTTTCCGCCTGCTGAAATGGGCTGCGGAGAAAGGCCTCCTCTTTACAGCGGCTTTATTTTTTACTATAATAACCATTGGATAATTACGTTAACCTGGAAAGGAGGCTCGAAATGCTGGGAAAGAAAATAACCGTCACCGTGGCCCAGCCCGAGGTCCAACTGGCCGGGGAGGGGCGGAAGGTGTTGTATAAGGGCAGCGTCGCCCTCGGAGACCACAGTTCCCCAAAGCCTGTTTACCTGATTTCCTACGGAGACCCTAAGCCGGAGCAGCCGGCCACCGTCATCGCGGTGGTGTCGTCAAAGGGGAAGGAGCAGTTTGTGGCGGCGCCGGAAAACACAGTATATTACGCGCCGGAGATCCGATCCGTCATTGAAAAGGCCGAGGGCCGGCCCCCGGAAAGGGTTTCCTGCCTGTATGAAAAATCCTGCGGCGCGGTGGTCTACCGGGTGGAGGGCAGGACGGTCCGCTTTTTGGTGGTAAAGAATAAAAACGGCAGGCATTGGGGGTTTCCCAAGGGGCACATGGAGTATGGGGAAAGCGAGCGCCAGACCGCCCTGCGGGAGGTGCTGGAGGAAACCGGCCTAAAAGTGGAGATACTGCCGGGGTTCCGGGAAACCTGTGAATACTGTCCTTATGGAAGCATCCAAAAGCAGGTGGTGTTTTTCGCCGCGAAAAGCGGCGGCGAGGAAGTGGTGATCCAAAGGTCGGAGATTGACCGGTTCAAATGGGCCCGGTACGAGGACGCCTGCGAGCTCTTTAAATACGACAATGATATCCGGGTGCTGCAAAAGGCTAAAAAATGGATTTACCGCCATGAGCGGATCCGGCCCAGGACAAGCCGGACCTGGAACTCGTACGAATCGGCCCAGCGCCGCCGGCGCAGAAAGGCGGCGGCGGAAAAAGAGAAACGGAAAGAGGGAATACGCCTATGATTATCGTAATGAAGCACGGCGCCGGCCAGCGGGAGATCGAAGCCGTTGAAAAGGTGCTGCGGGACCACCAGCTGGGGGTCCATATTTCCAACGGCTCCGCGGCCACCATTATCGGCGTGATCGGGGATAAATCGGCCTTGGCCGGAGTGAACCTGGAAATGATGGACGGCGTGGATAAATGCGTGCCCATTATGCACAGCTATAAGCTGGCCAGCCGGGAGATTTGTCCCGAGGGCCGCACGGTAAGCGTGGGGGATGCGGTGATCGGCGGCAAAAGGCTGGCGATGATGGCCGGCCCCTGCGCCGTGGAAAGTGAAGAACAGATCATGGAGGCAGCCGCCGGCGTAAAGAAGGCCGGGGCCCAGTTTCTGCGGGGCGGGGCCTATAAGCCGAGAACCAGCCCTTACGCCTTCCAGGGCATGGAGGACGAGGGCTTCAAAATGCTGCGTCAGGCCGCCGACGCTACCGGCCTGAAGGTCGTCAGCGAGGTAATCGCCGAGGATCAGATGGACACCGCGGCAAAATACTGCGATATGTTCCAGATCGGCGCCCGGAATATGCAGAATTTTGACCTGCTGCGGGAACTGGGCAAGCTCCACAAGCCCATTCTCCTCAAGCGCGGCCTTGCCAACACCCTGAAGGAGCTGCTGATGAGCGCCGAGTACATCATGGCCAGCGGCAACGAGCAGGTCATTCTCTGCGAGCGCGGCATCCGCACATACGAGACCTACACGAGAAACACGCTCGACCTTTCCGCCGTGCCGATGCTCCATGAGCTCTCGCACCTGCCTGTCGTCGTCGACCCCAGCCACGCGACCGGACTTGCCCGGCTCGTCACTCCGATGGCCCTTGCCGCAACGGCCGCGAGCGCAGACGGCATCATGGTTGAGGTGCACAACGATCCCATCCACGCGCTGTGCGACGGCGCGCAGTCGCTGACCCCGGCGCAGTTTGCCGAGCTCTCCGGCAAGGTTATGAAGGTGCGGGAGGCCATCGCAAAATGAAAGTCGGAATCGTAGGCTTAGGCTTAATTGGCGGCTCGTTTGCGAAGGCTTATCAGGAAGCAGGACACGAGGTTCTCGCCTTTGACCGCGACGAGAGCGTGTTATCGTTTGCGCAGTTAGAAGGTGCCGTCTCTGCGCCTTTAACGAAGGAGAATATCGGCACGTGTGACCTTGTCCTCGTCGCCATTTATCCGGAGGCCGCGGTCAATTATGTTCGCGACATGGCGCCCTATATTGGAACAAAGCCCATGGTCATCGACTGCTGCGGCACGAAGCGCGTCGTTTGTCAGGCGCTGTTCCCGCTGGCCAAGGAATATGGCTTTACATATCTCGGCGGCCACCCGATGGCAGGCACGCACAACTCGGGCTTCAAATACGCAAGAAGCAATCTCTATCACGGCGCGCCCATGGTGCTCGTTCCCCCGGTTTTTGACGACATTGAGCTCTTGCAGCGGGCAAAGGATTTGCTCCAGCCCGCTGGCTTCGGCAAATTTTCCGTCACGACCGCCGAGGCGCACGACGAGATGATCGCCTTTACCTCGCAGCTGGCGCACGTCGTCTCCAACGCGTACATCAAGAGCCCCACGGCCGGCAGCCATAAGGGCTTTTCCGCCGGAAGCTACAAGGACATGACGCGTGTGGCATGGCTGAACCCGCAGATGTGGGCGGAGCTGTTTCTGGAGAATCGCGACTATCTGATGCGGGAGCTCGATATCTTGTCCGAAAATCTGAATGCGTACCGCAAGGCGCTCGCGGAGCAGGATTTGCCTACGCTCACGAAGCTTCTCGATGACGGGCGCCAGCGCAAGGAGGAGGTCGACGGCCATTGAAAACCATCCATGTTGCTGCCTCCCGGAGCTATGACATTCTCATTGAGCGCGGAATTTTAACCCGTGCGGGCGAAGAAATCAAAAAGGTCTGCGGCGCGGGCGAGGCTTTGATCGTGAGCGAGGACACCGTGTGGCCGCTCTATGGCGAGACGGTACTGTCTTCCATGAAAAACGCAGGCTTTGACGTAACGAGCTTTACCTTCCCGCACGGCGAGCAGTCCAAAAACCTCTCGGTCTACGCCGAGATTCTGAACGCCCTAGCCGCGCGGCACATTTCCAGAAAAGGTCTTATTGTCGCGCTGGGCGGCGGCGTGACGGGCGATATGGCGGGATTTGCGGCGGCGACGTATCTTCGCGGGATTCGCTTTATCCAGATTCCGACAACGCTTTTGTCGCAGGTCGATTCCTCCGTCGGCGGAAAGACGGCGGTTGATCTTCCGGCGGGCAAGAACCTCGTCGGCGCGTTCTGCCAGCCATCCCTGGTCCTCTGTGACCCGCACGTTCTGTCTACCCTCCCCGACCCCATTTTCTACGATGGCTGCGCGGAGGTCATCAAGGCCGCGATGCTCAAGAGCCATACGTTCTTCGAAGACCTCGACAAAACGTCCCCGCGCGAGCAGCTTGAGCACGTTCTCGAGTTCTGCATCGCGATGAAGCGCGACGTGGTCGAGGAAGATGAATTTGACACCGGCGCGCGCCGGACGTTGAACCTTGGCCACACGTTCGGTCACGCCGTCGAAGCGGCAAGCAATTTTTCCATTAGTCATGGCTGCGCGGTTGCCATCGGCATGGTCATGATGACGCGCGCCGCTGTCAAAAAGGGTTACTGCAAAGAGGACGTGCTGGAACAGCTCATCGCGCTTCTCAAAAAATATCACCTCCCGACGGAGGTTCCCTACCCCGCAAGCGCGCTTTTAGATATCGTAAAGAGCGACAAAAAAACGATGGGCAGCACGGTCACGCTCATCGTCCCCGAAAAGATCGGCCGCTGCACGCTTGTCCCGATTCCGACCACAGACGTACTCGACTGGCTCACGGCCGGAGGCGCGGAATGAACCGCGTGGTTTTCCCCGGCGCATTGTCGGGCCAGTTCCGCGCGCCCGCGTCCAAATCGCATGCGCACCGGCTTCTCATCTGCGCCGCGCTGGGACACGCCTCCGTTCGCGTCTCGTGCGATACGTTTTCCGATGATATCCTCGCCACAATCGACTGCCTGAACGCCATGGGCGCGAAGATCACGCACGCGGGCGGAACGATTTCCGTCTCACCCATTTTCGCAAACGGGAGACCGGACGGTGCCTGTCAATTATATTGTAAGGAAAGCGGCTCGACACTTCGGTTCCTGCTTCCGGTCGTGGGCGCGCTGGGGCTTGACGCGGTCTTTCATATGGAAGGGCGGCTCCCCGAGCGGCCGCTCCACCCGTTTGACGAGGTCTTGATCGCACACGGCATGCAAATCCAGCAGGACGGCGCGGAGCTTCATGTTTCCGGAAAATTGCTGGCAGGCAGCTTCGCGCTCTCCGGCAACGTCTCGTCTCAGTATCTGTCGGGACTTCTGTTCGCGCTTCCCCTTCTTCCGGGAAGCAGCACGCTTACCATTACAGGCGCGCTGCAATCGGCAAGCTACCTTGCCATGACCGAGGACGCGGTCTTAAATTCCGGCATTCGCTTTTCCAAATCGCAGAACGTCTTTACCATCCCCGGAAATCAGGCCTACTGCCTCCCGGATGGGCTTGCAGCCGAAGGCGACTGGTCTGGCGCAGCCTTCTTTCTCTGCGCAGGTGCGCTGTCGGATACCGGCATTTTTGCCTCCGGCCTGCAAGAAACCTCCCGCCAGGCCGACCGGGCCGTTCTGGAGCTTCTGTCAAGATTCGGTGCGGAGGTTCGGGCGGAAACTGGCGGTGTGTTTGTCCGAAAGTCCTCGCTTCACGGCATCAGCATCGACGCTGGCGCAATTCCGGACTTAATTCCCGCCGTCGCAGCTGTCGCGGCCTACGCAGAGGGCGAAACGAACATCACGAACGCAGCAAGGCTGCGTCTCAAAGAATCCGACCGGCTGCATACGGTGGCCGAGACGATAAACGCCCTTGGCGGATGCGCAAACGAGCTTCCCGACGGACTCGTCATTACCGGAACGCCCCGCCTCACGGGCGGAACCGCCGATTCCTTCGGTGACCACCGGATTGCGATGCTCGCCGCTGTTCTCGCTGGCGGGTGTCGGGAGCCGGTAACGGTTCTTGGCGCGCAGTGTACGTCCAAATCGTACCCCGAATTCTGGCAGACGCTGGACCAGCTGAAAGGAGATTCTCTATGAGCAGCTTTTATCATGGCGACGCGCTGGAGCTTTCCATCTTCGGCCAGTCCCATAGCCCCGCCATCGGCGTGACCCTCTCCGGCCTTCCGGCAGGTTTTTCCATCGACATGGACGAGCTCGGCGCATTTCTTCGCAGAAGAGCCCCTGGCCAGAACGCATGGTCGACGCCGCGAAAAGAGGCAGATCTTCCGGACTTTCTCTCGGGACTCGTCGGAAACGTGACCTGCGGCGCGCCGCTTTGCGCTGTGATTCACAACACGAATACACGCTCGCAGGATTATCGCAATCTCATCGACATCCCCCGCCCGGGCCACGCCGACTATACCGCGCAGGTAAAATTCGGCGGCTATCAGGACGTCGCAGGCGGCGGACACTTCTCCGGCCGGCTGACCGCTCCCTTGTGCATTGCGGGCGGCATTTGCAAGCAGCTGCTCGCAGCACGTGGCATCGAGGTCATGGCGCGCATTGACGCGATTGCCGGAATCGAGGACACGTCCGAATTTCTCGCGCCGGTCGACCGGAAGGACTTCCCCGTGACAAGCGACGAATCTGCCGAACACATGAAGGCCGCGATTGCACAGGCGCGCGCGGAAGAAGACTCCGTCGGAGGCCTCATCCGCTGCCAGATTACAGGCGTTCCCGCCGGGCTCGGGGAACCGATGTTCGGCGGGTTAGAGAACAAAATCAGCCAGCTTGCTTTCGCCATTCCTGCCGTCAAGGGTATTGCGTTCGGCCTCGGCTTTGCGGCGGCGTGTCTCCGCGGCAGCGAAAATAACGACGCGTACCGCGTGGAAGATGGGCGCGTCGTCACCGAAACAAACCACTGCGGCGGCATTCTGGGCGGCATTTCAAACGGCATGCCGATCGTCTTCCGTCTGGCCGTCAAGCCCACGCCGTCCATCGCAAAAACGCAGCACTCCGTTTCGCTGTCCGCAATGCAGAACGCGGAATTAAGCATTCACGGACGGCACGACCCCTGCATTGTCCCGCGCGCGGTTCCCTGTGTGGAGGCCGCCGCCGCCATCGCCATTTACGACGCGCTGAAAGCGTCCGGAATTTGAGGAGGTAATCACCATGAATTTAGAGCAGTCCCGCAAAGCGATCGACGAAATCGACCAGCAGCTCGTGAAGCTCTTTAGCGAGCGGATGGCCTGCGCCGCCGAGATTGCGGCCTATAAAAAGGAAAACAATCTTCCCGTTCTGGACGCGGGGCGCGAGCGCCAGAAGCTGGCCGCGATCTCCGAGATGGCGCCCGACGATCTGGAAAACAGCGCAAGGTGCTTGTATTCGCTCATTTTCTCGCTGAGCCGCGCGTATCAGCACCGCCTTCTCGGGAACGACGCGGAGCTTCCCAAAAAAATTGCCGCCGCGATTGAATCTACCCCCAACCTCTTCCCGCCCAAGGCGATGGTCGCCTGCCAGGGCGTGGAGGGCGCGTATTCCCAGCTGGCCTGTGAAAAGCTGTTTCAGGCTCCGAACATTTTGTATTTCTCGAACTTTGAGGCCGTCTTCTCGGCGATCGAAAAGGGTCTTTGCCAGTACGGCATTATTCCGCTGGAAAACAGCACGGCGGGCTCCGTCAACAAGGTCTATGACCTCATGCTCCAGCACGAATTTTACATCGTCCGCAGCACGCGCCTCAAGGTCGACCACAGCCTTCTCGTTCGTCCCGGCACGAAGCTTGAAGACATCCGCGAGGTATATTCCCACGAGCAGGCCATCGGCCAGTGCCAGGAATTTTTGAAGACGCTGCCGGATGTGCAGATCATCCGCTGCGAAAACACGGCGGCAGCAGCAAAATTTGTCGCCGAGAGCGGCAGAAACGACGTCGCGGCGCTTGCCTCGCGCACCTGCGGCGCGCTCTACGGTCTGGCAGCGCTTGCCGAGTGCGTGCAGGATCAGGGCAACAACTATACCCGCTTTATCTGCATCAGCAAGAATCTGGAGATCTATCCGGGCGCGGACCGCACAAGTCTTCGCATGGTGCTCGCGCACAAGCCGGGCGCACTGTATCAGGTGCTCTCGCTCTTCAACGCGCTCGGCATCAACCTCAACAAGCTCGAAAGCCGCCCGATTCCGGAGCGCGACTTTGAGTTTGCCTTCTATTTTGACCTCGACACGTCGATCTACTCCCCCGACTTTTTGCAGCTTATGGCAGAGCTTCCTGGCATCTGCGAGCAGTTCTCGTATCTCGGAAGCTACAGCGAGGTGATCTAGGATGCTGCGCTGCGGACTGCTCGGCAGGAAGCTCGGTCACAGCTATTCCCCTCAGATTCACCGGGAACTGTCCTGCTATGAATACAAACTCTATGAAAAAGAGCCGGAAGAACTGGAGGCGTTTCTGAAATCCGGCACGTTTGACGGGCTGAACGTCACGATTCCCTACAAAAAGACCGTCATGGCATATCTCGACGAGATATCCCCGGAAGCCGCTGCCATCGGAAGCGTCAACACGATTGTAAACCGCGGCGGCAAACTCACCGGCTACAACACCGACGCCTTCGGTTTTTCGTGGCTGCTGCAGAAAAGCGGCGTCGAGGCTGCGGACAAAAAGGCTCTGGTCTTCGGCTCCGGCGGCGCATCGGTGACCGTGTGCCACGTTCTGAAAAGCCTCGGCGCAGACCCTGTCGTCGTCATTTCGCGCACCGGCGAAAACAACTACGAGAATCTGGACCGGCATCTGGACGCGAAGCTGCTGATCAACGCAACGCCTCTTGGCATGTATCCGAATAACGGCGAAAGCCCCGTCGATCTGACGCGCTTTTCCGCGCTCGACGGCGTTCTGGACGTGGTCTATAACCCCGCACGAACCGCTTTGATGCTGCAAGCCGAGCAGCTCGGTATTCCGCATGCGAGCGGGCTATCGATGCTCGTGGCGCAGGCGAAAAAGGCTTGCGAGTATTTTACGGGGAATCCGGTTCCGGACGCGGAAATTGACCGCATTGAACGGCTTTTGTCCCGCCAGATGGAAAACATCATTCTTATCGGCATGCCCGGCTGCGGCAAAAGCTCCGTCGGAAAGGCGCTTGCCGCCGCGCTCAACCGTCCGTTTCTCGATGCGGACGAGGAAATCGTCCGCCGCGCGGGC
>ENA-ORSA01003039-ORSA01003039.1-human-gut-metagenome-genome-assembly--contig:-NODE-3039-length-11112-cov-3.100389_pt1 | contig 11112 bp, 8 predicted proteins | sample MGYA00242179_ERZ509142 | MGnify/ENA primary metagenome ERZ509142 (study PRJEB26280, sample SAMEA2338659) | human gut metagenome | biome: human gut; feature: human-associated habitat; material: faeces... | reverse complement strand
GACTGGCGCGGCGGCCGTGCGGCAAACGGCAACATCATCCCGTCCTCTACGGGCGCTGCCAAAGCTGTGGGCAAAGTTATCCCGGAACTGAACGGCAAATTGACCGGTATGTCCATGCGTGTTCCGACCCTGGACGTTTCCGTGGTTGACTTGACCTGCCGTTTGGCGAAGGATGTTACCTATGATGAAGTTTGCGCTGCGATGAAAGAAGCCAGCGAAGGCGAACTGAAAGGCATCATGGGCTACACCGAAGATGCGGTTGTTTCTTCCGACTTCATCGGCGATGCTCGTACCTCCATCTTCGATGCCAAAGCTGGTATCGCGCTGACCGGCAACTTCATGAAGCTGGTTTCCTGGTACGACAACGAATGGGGTTATTCCAACAAGCTGTGCGATCTGCTGTTGCACGCTGCTGCTGTTGACGCTGAATAATCGTAATTCACGCATTGAAAAGCCCGGCTTTGGCCGGGCTTTTTTTGCTATAAAAAACAACCGGGCTATTGTGATAAGGAGAAAAACGGCGCCGGAATAGCGGCGCAACGGACAGAAAATACAGGCAGGAGAAAAAAGATGAACCTAACGGATGCGGTAACGCAGCTGCTGCTGCAGGTGTTGGAAGGGAAAACGAGCAGAACACAGGCAGCACAATGGGCGCTGAGGAAAATAGAGCAAACGGACCGAACGACGGACGATGAAAAGGCATGGGCCTATTTGGAATTTGCCTGCACATTGGAGGAAGAAACGGACGATGCTGTGATATTAAAGGCGATCCGCCTGTATGATGGGGCAGCCAAAACCCTGCCGAGCGCGGAAAAACTATTGGCAAAGCTGGCGGACAGTTTGCAAAAAGTAAGCCGAGAGGAAGTTGCCGATTGGGCGGCCGGGTTTTTGCCGCTGGCGGATGCCTTGTATGAGGACAATCAAATTGAGAAAACATACTGGGCGCTGCTGCAATATACAGCGGGCATAGACGACCCGGATGCAGAGGGAAACTACCTGTTTTCCGATGAACAGATTGAAACGGCGCTGCTCAAATATACGCAGAAAATCAAAGAAGAAAAGAGCCGGTCGTGAAACAGACATTGCGCGGCGCTTTTGTATATAAATTAGGAAGGCGCGAGCACTTGTATACAGGGCAGCGCCAAAGAGAAAACTTCGGGCCGGCGGACTGCTAGGGCGAAGCTGATACGGGCCAAGCAAAACACCCGCGATGGACGCTGTTTTGCGGGCAGATGGCGGCAAGGCGGATTTTGGGCTTGAAAGAGCGGGGCAAAATCCGTATGATAGCAATAGAGTGTATTATGCGCCATCGGCGTTGCGATAGTGGGGGTAAATGGGTTTTGAACAGAGCAGTTCTTTTGGCGGCCGGCAGCGGCAACCGTACCGGGCAGGACATTCCCAAGCAGTTTTTGCATATTGAGGACAAGCCCGTAATTGTATATACGATGGAAACGTTTGAACATCATCCGGAGATAGACGAGATTTATGTGGTGTGTTTGGAGGGCTGGCATGATGTGGTGCGCGCGTATGCCAAGCAGTTTAACATTACCAAGATGAAAGACGTGATCCCGGGTGGGCATACCAGCCAGGAATCCATCCGCAACGCGGTGGATGCGTTAAAGGGCATTGCGGCGGAGGACGATATCATCCTGCTGCATGATGCCGTGCGCCCAATGGTGGAGCCGGAGACCATCAGCGATTGTATCCGCGTGTGCGCAGCGCACGGCAGCGCGCTGGCGGCCGTGCCGTTTACAGAGCAGCTTTGCGTGGTGATGGAGGGCGACAAAACGCTGGATTCTATCGACAGGGATACGGTAAAATGCGTGCAGACGCCGCAGGTATATGCCTATCATAAGCTGGTTTGGGCGTATGAAAAGGTGTTTCGCGAGGGGATTTGCCTGGATAAATCCTCGGTAAACCCGGTGATGTCTGCGCTGGGGGAAGAGCAGTATTTTGCCAAAGGATCACAGCGTAACATCAAGATTACCACGGCGCAGGATTTTCAGTTGTTTAAAGCGCTGCTCAGCTGCGGACAGGCCAGCTGGATGAAATAAAAACGAAAAAAGAGCTCGGCGATGCCGGGCTTTTTTATTTTAGGAACAAAAATGTTCTTGTATTGTGGGAGGGGGCATGATACGATGCAAATAAGGGGGGAGAAAGATGAAAAAACTGGGGATTAGTCTGGTGTTGGCCATAATGATGAGCGTATTGGGTTTGGAACAGGTGAACATGCCGGATCAGCGGCTGTCGGTAGACCAGGGGCATTATGTGGGCCGCGGCTCGGTCGCAGGAGAACATGCCGATGAGCTTGAAACGCAAAAAACGGGGTTCACACTGCACAGCGGCATTTCCTTTTATAAAAACGGCCTGGTGGAAGGCAGCTTAAAAACGCAGGCCGCGCTCTATGGCTATGATGTGTATCGGTTAATCTTTTCGCCATCTTTCCATAATGCGATATCCATTCGTTTTGTTTATGATGCCAAAGGAAACAAAGGTTGGCTGACGCTTCATAGGCAGTCGGGCGCAGCGGGATACTATTATCAGGGGGGCACGCATCAGTTTACCAGCACAACGACGTATGTTTACCTAGGGGAAAAAGCGAAGGAATGGCAGGATTTTTGTAGAACGGAATTTCCAAAAATCAAAACAGAGGATTTAAAAAATGGTGGATGTGACGGAGGCACGTTTGTAGCAGCGTATGTGATAGATGGACAGTATGATACGTTTTGCATGTGGTGTCCGGACAAAGAAAAGGCACCGACGTTTGTCAAAGTCATAGAAACAATGGCGGAACCGTTTGGAGAACAGCTGGAATTTATTCAAGGGTATATAGGTTGAGGAGAAAGACGATGAAAAAAAGAGTTGGATGGCTGTGTTTGGTGTTGACGGGAATCTTGCTGTGCGGCTGTGCGCCGAAAAAGCAAGCGTCGACAATCTATATGGGGGATGTTTTGGCGATTGCCGGAGTAAAAACGGGCGATTCAATGAAAGTGGGGTTTATCGATCCGCAGGGACAATGGGTGATAGAACCAAAATATGAGCAGGCAGAGCCGTTTAGCCAGGGTATGGCGGCGGTGAAAGAAAACGGGAAATGGGGGTATATCTCTCCGGCAGGAGCGTATGTAATTGAACCTCAATTTGACCGGGCCTTTCCGTTTAGAAACAACAGAGCCCCGGTTTATGAAAGTTCACAAAGTAAGGTAAAAGAATATTTCATTAACCCAAAAGGGGAAAAGGTATTTGAAATTCAGACGGGGGAAAACGGCTGGTACGGAGATTTTGTGGAGGACCGGCTGCTGGTCTGCAAAGAGGGAAAATACGGGTTTTTAGATCCGGAAGGGAATGAAGCGGTTCCGTTTATCTATGATGAGGCTTGTGATTTTAATCAGGGGCTTGCGCTGGTCTATAAAGACGAAAAATACGGATGCGTTGATAAAAATGGAAAGGAAATCGTTCCGGTAACGTATGAAGCGGTTCTGCCAATCAATGAAGACAGGATTATTGCCTATACAAAATACGGGGTATATACAGGAAGTGGCCTGAAATCTCACTGTAATGTTTTGGATGGAACAGGGAAACTGATATTCGAGTTCGACGGCGTAATCTATGCTTTTGTAAATGGCATTGCAATGTTTGATATGCAAGAAGGTATTTTTACCGAGGATGAACCATCTACAAATGGATATGTTACGAAAGATGGGAAAGTTCTCTTAAAATCCAAAAATTTCAGCACGTACGGTTTTTGGGCGGGCCGCGCACAGTTAGTAGAGAAGAACAATCAGGGAGAATATGAATACAGAGTGATCGATGAGAGCATGAATACGATCTGCACGGAACGGGATATAATCAAAAAACTAACCAAAAAATATGATTATTATCGCCTTTCAAACTATGACGAAAGTGGGTATGCGGCTTTAAAAGTATCGACTGATACAGGTAAAAAGGATGAATATGGCTATCCGACTTATGATGAGGAGCTTATCGTGTTGGATCGCCAAGGCGAGATTGTGGCAGGGCCTATTGCGTTGAAAGAAAATGAGTATTACGAAGCCTATCATCCTGAAAGTGGGGTGATTACAGAGTATTATCCAGAGAATTCGGATTATAATTTAGGGAAAGTAGCAAAGATAATGGGTTATCGTTTCATCCGCCCAGACGGGACGGAAAAGGAAATCACGGTAGATATTAACTACCCGATAGACTATCACCATTCGCTGTGGGCGGTGGAAAAGGATGGAAAATGGGGCTATCTGGATCCGCGCGGGGAATGGGCCATTGAACCCACCTTTGATTGGGCGGACGCATTTTTGCCCATCCGATGAGGGGCTAAAACCAAGGGAAAAAGAAAAAGGAGGCAAATGCCTCCTTTTTGTATGGGCTTTTAGAGCACGGTCTCCATTTCAAATTTTTCCCAGGGGATGTTGACCTCTGCGCCGTGGTTGATGATGTCATCAATATGCAAAAGCAGGGGGAAATCATCCGCGGTGGTAAGCCCGCGCTCGATCAGCTTGCGCACAGCGCGGGCCGTGCGGGTGGCGATGACGACGGATTCCAGCGTGATGCCGCTGAGCTGCGCCATGGCGTCGTCAAAGGAGATGCCGCGGCCGAGCAGCGTGCCGATTTTGCGGGTGCGCCCGCCGAAGATGGTGACGTATAAATCGCCCACGCCGTAGACGATGTTGTCATCATGCCCGCCGATCAACGACAGCAACCGGCGCATTTCGCGGATAGACTGGGCAAACAGCGCCGCCTGGGAATTGTAGTGCAGCGTGCCGCCCACGCCTTCGATGCGCTCGGAAAGGCCGACGGCCAGCGATACGGCCAGCGCATAGGCGTTTTTCATGGCTACGGCGCATTCCACGCCCGTTACATCCGTGGACAGGCAGATGTGGTAATACTCCGTTTCAAAAATGGCTTTCAACCGGCGCAGCACTTCAATATCCGGCCCGCAGAAGGCAACCAGGGTGGGGTCGTGATCGGCCAGCTCATAGCTGGTGCAGGGGCCGCCCACGGCGTTTAGACAAAGCTTTTTATCGCCAAGGCGCTGGGCATACAGATGGGGGAAAGAGATCATGGAACCGTCTTCCAGATCCTGCATGCCTTTGGTGATGGACAATACCGGCAAACTTTCCGGCACTTTGGGCAGAATGTTTTCCGCAAACCAATCTACGCCAAAGCTGCTGACGCCGCCGACCAAAACATCGGCCCCTTCCATGGCTTCTTCCAACTGCTCGATTTGATAAAACTTAAAGCCCTCCGGAAACGTGCGCTTTAAGGTCAAATGCGTGTTGGTGCTGCGGGCATGGTCGATAATTTCACGGTCCAGATGGGTGCCGACCAAGCGTACCTCGTGGCCGTTTTCCCGGGCGGGAAAGCCGATGGAGGACCCCATCATGCCGGCGCCTACGATAGTTACAATGCTCATAGCCAAAAACTCCTCTCTTTCGCCGCCCAAACGGCGGCTGACTTACAGGTGATATCTATTAAGATAAGTGTACCTTGAAAGACAGATTTTTTCAATAAAACAGGCGCGTTTTTGTGGTTTGGGTACAAAAAGGGGCGCAAATAAACAAAAATGATTGACAGGACAAATCAAATTGAGTACGCTAAAAAACGGATGGCCCGGAAGGACGGGCCGGGAAGGGATGGAAAGAAATGCAGATACCGACTTATACGCTTGCAAACGGCGTAGAGATGCCGAAAATCGGATTTGGCACCTGGCGGACCAAAGGACAGCAGACGGTGGACCTGGTGAAATACGCCATTGAAACGGGCTATACCAGCATTGATACGGCGGCGGCCTATGAAAACGAAGAATTTGTGGGCCAGGGCATTCGGGAAAGCGGCGCAAAACGCGAAGATTTGTTTATTACCACAAAGCTGAGAAACCGCTATCACGGCTATGACACAACGTTGTTTGCCTTTGATGAAAGCATGAAAAAGCTGGGGCTGGAAACGCTGGATTTGTATTTGATCCACTGGCCGGGCGAAGATATGTATCTGCCGACGTGGAAAGCGTTTGTGCGGCTGTATGAAGAAAAGCGCATTCGCGCCATTGGCGTTAGCAACTTTTATCCGCAGCATATCGATGTGTTGTATGGGGAAACCGGCGTAATGCCGGTGGTGGACCAGATTGAAACCCACCCGTATCTGCATCAAAACGTGGTGATTGATTATTGCCGCAAGCATAATATCCTGGTCGAAGCGTGGAGCCCGTTGATGGTGGGCGGCGAAGTGCTGAAAGACCCGGTCATCACGGCCATTGCGGAAAAGCATGGAAAATCTCCGGCGCAGACGATTTTGCGCTGGCATACGCAAAACGGCTTTGCTGTAATTCCGAAATCCTCCAATGAAGGGCGCATCAAAGAAAACCTGAACATCTTTGATTTTGAATTGACGGATGAAGAAATGGCAGCGATGAACGAATTGACCAAAAAGAACATCCGCGTGGGCGACGATCCGTTGACCTATCGGTTTAAATTGCTGGCTCAGCTGAAAGAAGAGGGCCTGGTGTAAAAAGCAAAAAGGGGGCGCAGACAGCGCCCTTTTTTGTTGCGGAAAAGCCAAAAGAAAAAGCAAACATCGGTTGAAACCACTAAGGTAACCGCTGCAAACTATACAAAAACAGACGGGGAAAAATTTTCCAAAGGGGAAATTTTTTTTTGACTTTTTGATTTTCTATATGCTAAGATTTTGCCATCGAGCAGCAGAGAATGCGTAAGCCCAGATTTGGGTTTGCGCATTCTTTTTTTGCATATAGGAGGGAAAAAGAACGATGGAACAGGAAACTCAATCTTTTTTGGCCACGGAAAACGTGGGAAAGCTGATGCGGCAATATGCCGTTCCGTGCATCATCTCGCTGTTGGTGGGCGCGCTGTATAACATTGTGGATCAGATTTTCATCGCCAATGCCGCGTATCTGGGCTCGTATGGCAATGCGGCGAATACGGTGGTGTTTCCGCTGACGGTGATCGCTTTGGCAATTGCGGTGATGATCGGCGATGGCTGCTGCGCGTTTGTCAGCCTGAGTTTGGGACAAAACAAAACGCAGGACGCCAACCGCAGCGTGGGCAACAGCATCGTGCTGGCCGTGGCGGCCGGCATTGTGCTGTGCGTGGTGTATCTGGTGTTTTGCGACCCGATTTTGACGATGTTTGGCGGCCGGGTAAATCAGGAAACATTTGCCTATGCCCGGGAATACTTTTTCTATATTGCGCTGGGCATTCCGTTTTATATGGTAGGCCAGGCGCTAAACCCCATCATTCGGGCGGACGGAAGCCCGAAATTTGCCATGGTGTCCACCGTGGCGGGCGCGATTGTCAATACCGTGCTGGACCCGATTTTTATCTTCGTTTTCAAATGGGGCATGATGGGCGCGGCCGTGGCCACGGTGATCGGCCAGATCGTATCGGCGGCGCTGGCGCTGTGGTATTTGACAAACACAAAGACCGTTCAGCTGAGCAAAGCGGAATTTTGCCTGAAAGGAAAAATCATAAAGCGCACCGTGGTGTTGGGCCTTTGCAGCTTTTTATCGCAGATTTCGCTGGTGGCGGCCATGGCTGCCATCAACAACATGATTCGCCAATACGGCGCGCTGGATGTTATTTTCGGCCAAATGCAATATGCCCAGATTCCCATGGCGGTGGTAGGCATTGTGATGAAGTTTTTTCAAATTGTAATTTCCGTGGTGGTCGGCATGGCGGCGGGCTGCATTCCCATTGTCGGCTTTAACATGGGCGCAGGGAAAACAGAGCGGGTGAAAACGCTGTTTACCAAATTGCTGATCGGCGAAGCTTTGGTGGGGCTGGCGGCGCTGTTGATTGCGGAGTTGGCGCCGCATGCGCTGATCGGCATTTTCGGTGCGGCCAATGAAAGCGTGTATTATACGGAATTTGCCGTAAAGGCGTTTCGGATTTATCTGTGTATGATGGTGCCGGCCTGTATCAATAAAGCGTCGTTTATCTTTTTGCAGGCCATGGGCAAGGCCGTTGCGTCCACGCTGCTGTCCATGGGGCGGGAAATTGTGTTTGGCGTGGGGTTTGCGCTGCTGCTTCCCAGGGCTTTTGGGCTGGATGGGGTGTTGTATTCCATGCCGGTTTCGGATGTTTTAACGCTGGCGGCCTCTATCGCGGTCATAGTTATGACCTATCGGCAGCTTTCAAAAAGCGGACAGCATGCACAGGCAAACGCCGCGGCTTAAGAAAAAGGCAGAATCCCGTTCATGGGCGGATCAGCAAAACCCCGGCGCAGGCCGGGGTTTTTGAAGGGTTAAAAATCTCTGGGGCGGCGTAAAAAACGCAGCGCAATTTTGCGCAGCAGATCCAGCGGCAAGACAAGGCAGGCCAAAAGGAAGGTGAACCCCAATTCCGAAACCGGCAGCGGCGTGGTGCGAAACAAAGCCCCGCCGTAATAGATAAACACCAATTGCAGCCCGGTAACCGCCGCCATGATGAGTACAAAGGTCGGGTTTTTCCACAGGTGGGAAAACAGATTGATGCGGTGGGTACGGGCATTGAAGCTGTTGAGTACGCCGCAAAAGATAAACAGCGAGAAAAACGCCGTAAGGAAATAGAGCGGATCGCTTTGATAGCAAAACAGGCTGCGGATTTTATCGGATTTCAAAAAGAACAAACACAGCCCCATGGTGGAAAGCCCGGTGATTAAAATCTGGTTGACCATATAGCGGTTTAAAATGGGCTCGTCGCGGCGCTTGGGCGGCTCTTTCATATATTCTTTCAGCGGGGCTTCGCCGGCAAAGGCCAGGCCGCCCAGGGTATCCATAATCATATTGACCCAAAGCATCTGCACCACGGTAACCGGCGTATCCACCCCCAGCATGGGGCCAAAGACGGAAACGCCGACCGCGCAAAGGTTCATGGTAAGCTGAAAGACGATGAATTTGCGGATGCTTTTAAAGATGGTGCGCCCATATAAAATGGCCTTGGCGATGGAGGAAAAGTTGTCGTCTAAAATGACGATATCTCCCGCTTCTTTGGCCACTTCCGTGCCGGAACCCATGGCAAAGCCCACGTCCGCTTTTTTCAGCGCGGGGGCGTCGTTGATGCCGTCGCCCGTCATGCCTACCACAAGCCCCTGCTGTTGAGACAGGCGCACCAGCCGGCTTTTATCCGAAGGAAGCGCCCGGGCCACCACACGCAGGCTGCGCAGCCGACGGGAAAGCTCCGCATCGGTCAGCTGCGCCATTTCGTCGCTTGTCATCACGGCATAAGAAGGGCTGCCCTGCGGCAAAATGCCGCATTGGCGGGCGATGGTTTGTGCGGTTTGGGCGTTGTCGCCGGTAATCATAACCACCTGGATGCCGGCGTTTTGCACCTGCTGCACGGCCTTGCGCGCTTCCGGGCGAATTTGATCATGAATGCTGACAAGACCGATGAGCACAAGGCTTTCCGGCACAGAGCCCCGGCGGCGCACGGGACGGGGGGACGTGGCCAGCACCAAAACACGCTCGCCGTTTTTGGTCAGCTGTTCCAATCTGGCCTGCAAAACGGGGCGGGCGGTAAAGGGCACGGGCTTGCCGGTATCGTCATAGCAATGGCTGCAAAGGGGCAAAAGCTTTTCCGGCGCGCCTTTGATGAAATGCAGCGTGCCGTTTTGCTGAATGCTGGCGGCGGAAAACTTTACCGCGCTGTCAAACGGCACGGTGGACAACACATGCGCCTGCGCGCCGCGGTAAGGGAGCACATATTCCATCAAAGCGCGGTCCGTGGCGTTGCCGCCCAGCGGTCGGCCTTGGGACACGGTGCTGCCCGTGTTATACAGGCCGCTGAGCGCCGTTAAACGATACAGCGCCGGGTGCTTTTTCAGTTTGCCGATGGTGGGAAATTCCTGCCCGCTGCCGGCGATAAAGCTGCTCACTTGCAGCCGCCCGCGGGTAAGCGTGCCGGTTTTATCGGTGAAAAGCAGGTTTAAGCTGCCGGAAGTTTCAATGCCCACCAGCTTTCGTACAAGCACATGGTCGCGCGTCATCCGCAGCATATTGGAGGAGAGTACGACGGTGATCATCATCGGCAGCCCCTCCGGCACGGCCACCACCACAATGCTGATGGCAAGGGTCAGCGCGTGCATAAAATGCCCCAGCAGCACGGGGAAATTGCACAGAACGGGCCATAGGGAAGAGAGCTGCCGGCCGCTTTCCACCCATAGGGAATAGCCGAAATCCGCAGAAAAAACCAGCACGGCAGCCAGGTATCCCAACCGGCTGATGACCCGCGTTAACCCGTTTAGGCGCACGCGGAGCGGGCTTTCCCGCGTTTCCTCCTGCATTTGGCGGGCCATATCGCCGTAAAAGGTTTGGCTGCCCACGCGGCCCACTTCCATGGCCGCTTCGCCGGCGGTGACAATGCTGCCGCGAAACAGCTGCGAAGGGGAAGAAAGATCCCACCGGGCAAACGAGGCGGGCTGCGGGCGCTTTTGCATTTCCTTGCTTTCGCCGTTTAAAGCGGACTGATCAACAGACAAACCGCCGCTTACCACAACGCCGTCGGCGGGCACGCGCTCGCCGGCCTGCAAATACACCACATCGCCCACCACAATTTCCGCAAGGGGCAGGGAAAGCAATTGCCCGTCGCGCATCACGCGGGCCTGAATGCGGCCGGCATCCTCCTGCATTTTACGAAAGGCGGATTCGCTGCCGTATTCCGAAATGGTGGAAACCAGCGTGGCCAGTGCGATGGCCAGCGCAATGCCCATGGTTTCAAACCAGTTTTGGTTGCGAAATAAAAAAATGAGATTCACCGCCAGCGCAATCAGCAAAATTTTGATGACGGGATCTGCAAAGTTGGCGATGAATTTACCCCAAAAGCCGGTTTGTTTTTGGGCTTCAAATTCGTTGGAGCCGTATTCGCGGCGGGCCTGTTCTGCCTGGGCGGCGGAAAGACCGCCCGGCGCGGTACGGCGTTGACTGGCTTGCATGGCATCCCCCTCTTTATCCGGTGCATGATCTTGATACACTGTATGAGCTAGTCCGATGAATTTAGAACTATATATGCCTATACACGGCAAAAGCCGCGGGGCTTTTTATTTGCCAAAGCCGGCAGAGCATGGTATAATACCAAATCATAGGTACCTGTAGCTCAGTTGGATAGAGCGTTG
>ENA-ORSA01003032-ORSA01003032.1-human-gut-metagenome-genome-assembly--contig:-NODE-3032-length-11137-cov-3.667298_pt1 | contig 11137 bp, 10 predicted proteins | sample MGYA00242179_ERZ509142 | MGnify/ENA primary metagenome ERZ509142 (study PRJEB26280, sample SAMEA2338659) | human gut metagenome | biome: human gut; feature: human-associated habitat; material: faeces... | reverse complement strand
TTAAGGTTAACAAAGGTTGGAGTACAGCGGTACTCCTTTTTTTATGCCCATACGTACCGTCCCGGTTCTCCAATAAAATTTTCACGTAAAATGCAAGGCAACTTTTTATATCCATTTAGTTTTTGGCTATCTTTGCACTGCTTTCGGCGGGCATAGGCACGCATAAAGCAGCTTAACTAACAATAAATCAATAATTAAAAACAGAAAATTATGGCAATGCATACATGGTTTGAATGTAAGATCCGTTACGAGAAAACAATGGAAAATGGAATGAACAAGAAGGTGACCGAACCGTACCTGGTAGATGCCCTCAGTTTTACGGAAGCGGAAGCACGCATCATCGAAGAGATGACGCCGTTCATTTCGGGAGAGTTCACCGTATCGGACATCAAACGTGCCAACTATAGCGAATTGTTCCCCAGCGAAGAGGAAGCTGCCGACCGCTGGTTTAAATGTAAACTGGTTTTCATCACACTGGACGAGAAAAGCGGTGCGGAAAAGAAAACCTCTACCCAGGTATTGGTGCAGGCTGCCGACCTGCGTGATGCAGTGAAGAAACTGGATGAGGGCATGAAAGGCACAATGGCCGACTACCAGATAGCATCTGTAGCGGAAACCGCCATTATGGATGTATATCCGTACAGTGCAGAGCCCGACGACAAACCGGAAGTTTAATTTAAGTGATGAGTTATAAGTTATGAATTATTATTGCGACCCATAACTTATAACTCATAACTCATAACTCAAAAAAACGATGATTGCAGAGAATTTAAAACAAGTACTGAGCGAACTGCCTGAAAAGGTACGGCTGGTGGCTGTTTCCAAATTTCACCCCAACGAGGCGATAGAAGAAGCGTATCGTGCCGGCCAGCGTGTGTTCGGAGAAAGTAAGGTGCAGGAAATGACTGCCAAATACGAAAGTCTGCCCAAAGACATAGAATGGCATTTCATCGGGCATCTGCAAACAAACAAAATAAAATATATCGTTCCTTACGTAGCGCTGATTCATGGCATAGACTCCTACAAGCTGTTGGCCGAAGTGGACAAGCAGGCTGCCAAAGCCGGAAAAACCGTCAACTGCCTGCTGCAGCTGCACATTGCCCGGGAAGAGACCAAGTTTGGATTCAGCTTTGACGAATGCCGGGAAATGCTGGCAGCCGGTGAATGGAGAGAGCTCAAGCATATCCGGATATGCGGATTGATGGGCATGGCCACAAATACGGACAATGACGAACAAATCAAAACAGAGTTTTGTTCTTTAAGTAGCTTCTTCAATGAAGTGAAAGCCAAGTGGTTTGCTGATGCAGAGTCATTCCGGGAACTGTCCATGGGAATGTCTCACGATTACCACGAGGCCATTGCAGCCGGAAGCACCTTGATACGTGTAGGAAGCAAGATTTTTGGAGAAAGAAACTATTAACCATAAAAAATCATTATCATGGCAACATTAGAAACTACTTTTGCAGGGCTGAAACTCAGAAACCCCATTATCGTCAGCAGCTCCGGACTGACAGACAGCGCCGCCAAGAACCAGAAACTATCTGAGGCCGGCGCAGGTGCCATTGTGCTAAAATCACTCTTTGAAGAGCAAATCATGATGGAGGCTGACTGGATGGGAGACCCGAACATGTACCCCGAAGGCAGTGACTACCTTGTAGGATATATCCGCGAACATAAGCTGGGTGAATATCTGAACCTGATTAAGGAAAGCAAAAAGGTTTGCAATATCCCCATCATAGCCAGCATCAACTGCTATCAGAATGCCGACTGGGTGGAATTTGCCGCCAAAATAGAAGAAGCCGGTGCAGACGCACTGGAAATCAATATCCTTGCACTGCAGACGGATGTACAATATGCTTACGGCAGTTTCGAGCAACGCCACATCGACATTCTGAGCCACATCAAGAAGACGGTCAAGATACCCGTCATCATGAAGCTGGGTGACAACCTGACCAACCCGATAGTTCTGATAGACCAACTGTACGCCAACGGCGCCGCCGCAGTAGTGCTGTTCAACCGCTTCTACCAGCCGGACATCAACATTGAGAAAATGATACAAGTATCCGGCAACGTATTCAGCAACGAAGCCGATTTGTCTAAAGCCCTGCGCTGGATAGGCATCGCTTCGGCAGCCGTAAACAAGCTGGACTATGCCGCTTCCGGTGGTATCCACTCGCCCGAAGGCGTTGTCAAGGCAATATTAGCAGGTGCTTCGGCCGTAGAGATATGCAGTGTGCTTTATCAGAATTCAGCTACCATCATTGAAGAATACATCCGCTTCCTCAACTTGTGGATGGACCGCAAAGGTATGGAAACCATCAGCCAGTTCAAAGGTATTCTGAACGTAAACGACCCGAAGGGAGTCAATACTTTCGAACGTACACAGTTCTTGAAATACTTCTCTTCACATGAATGAGACAAAAGGCTGACAAGAAGACAATAAAATTGAAAGGGTGATAACACTACAATACGTTATCACCCTTTCATTTTATACTATACCGCTATCTTTTTATTTCTTCTTATCCAGCGCCTCAAAGCAGGAATTCTTGCTCACGAATTCCGGAACAATATCCTTCATGGCAGCAACAATTTTCATCTGGTCATAGGTGTAACTTACATCAATCAGCTTCTGGATACGCTCCTTCACCTCGTCATAGTCATACTCACGCACCGTGGCAATCATAATCTTCTCATGGTAGGTGGGTTTTGTAAGCTCCTTCACATTCAAGAGTTCCTCGTAGAGCTTCTCGCCATGACGGAGACCGGTAAATTCAATCTTCACATCCGTACGTCCGGAAAGGCTGATCATACGCTTGGCAAGGTCCACAATCTTCACCGGCTTACCCATCTCGAAGATGTAGATTTCACCGCCGTTGCCCATACTGCCGGCCTCAAGAACAAGGCGGCAAGCTTCGGGAATGGTCATGAAGTAACGGATTATCTCAGGATGGGTCACTGTCACCGGACCGCCACGCTGAATCTGGTCGCGGAAACGGGGAATGACAGAACCGTTGGAACCCAGCACATTGCCGAAACGCGTAGTGATGAACTGAGTGGCATGGCCTCCCTCCTTCTGCAACTTCTTCGCAAGAGACTGCACATAAATCTCGCAAATACGCTTGGAACAGCCCATCACGTTTGTAGGGTTAACAGCCTTGTCCGTAGAAATCATCACAAACTTCTCGGCACCGTATTTCACGGCAAGATCGGCAACGGTGCGCGTGCCGAATACGTTCACCTGGATGGACTCGGAAACGTTGTCCTCCATCATCGGCACATGCTTGTAGGCGGCCGCATGGAAAATATACTGGGGCTTGAACTCCCTGAAGATATCCTCCATGCGCGTGGCATTGGAGATGTCGGCTATGATGGTCTCGGCATCGATGTCGCGCCAACGGTCCTGAAGTTCCAGACGGATGTCGTGCAGAGGGGTCTCGGCCTGGTCCACTAAAATAAGTTTATAGGGATTGAACGAAGCCACCTGGCGCATGATTTCACTGCCGATGGAGCCGGCGGCGCCCGTAATCATCACACGCTTGCCCTCCAGATGAGAGGCAACCTTATGGATATCTATCTCGATAGGATTGCGCTGAAGCAGGTCCTCAATCTGAATTTCCTTCAACTGTGTGCGGCTCAGCGCCTGACCGTTCCACTCGCTCAAAGGAGGCGCGGTCATCAGTTTGATGTTGTGCACCAGCAGGCGGTCAGCCATGTCGGACTTCTTCAGTTCCTCCATCTTGGCAGGAGAAATGATGATGGTCTGCACATCGCGGTCGTTCAGCACATCAATCAGCGTATCATCGTTGGGGAACACCCTGACACCCATCATCACCTTGTTGATAAGCTCAGGTTCGTCCGCAATGAATCCGCGCAGACGGTAGTGGTTGCGCAGATTGACACGCAATGCCTTGGCAATATTGACCCCGGCTTCCTTGGCACCGTAAATGAACACATTGGCACTATGGGTGCCGTCGAAGTTCAGCGCCTCGAAGAAAGTCTTGACAATCACACGGGAACATGTCATCATGGCAAAGCTGATGATATAGGACATGAACAGCACGCTGACCGGAGCCAGGTTAAACTCCAAATAGCTTTCCGTCAGAACGCTCGTTATCATCAGCAGTGCATACGACACCGTCAATGACACAAAAATGCGCATGATATCCACAAAGGAGGAAAAGCGCAACACATTGGAATACGTACGGAAAACACGGAAGAAAATCAAGTTGACAACAACCGTCCATAAAATGGTCTTGTCAATGGTAGAGGATTCCAAAAAAATGCTTCTGAAATCATATCGGAGAGCATAGGCCAACAGACTGGATATGACGATGATAAATACATCAATTAACAGAATAGTCCATATCGGAAGCACTTTCGCGGAAAGATACCGATGAAAAAAATTTCGCTTCATTTCGCTTGACAGTTTTGTTTTAGGCGAGGCAAAGATACACTATTTTAGTCAAAACAGACAATAAATCGATAAAAAAATGTTATAACAATTATTTATCGTCTATAAAGAAACCATCCCACCTCCCCCGTTTTAACAGTCAGAAAGCGGGATAGAAATAGTTTTGCCCCGGAAAATGCGGTATCCGCTACATCAGATTACTTGCCAACTCGCTCAACTGGCTGCGCTCCCCTTTCACCAGATTGACATGGGCAAACAAATTCTGGTCTCTCATGCGGTCTATCATATAGACAAGCCCGTTGGACTGACTGTCCAGATAGGGTTGGTCTATCTGCTGAATATCACCGGTAAACACCATTTTTGTACCTTCGCCGGCACGGGTGATGATGGTCTTAATCTCATGTGGGGTCAGGTTCTGGGCTTCATCGATAATACAGTAGGTTTCGCTCAAGCTGCGCCCACGGATAAAGGCTAATGCCTCGATGACCAATTGTTCACTTTTTTGCATATCCTCCAAGCGTTTCACTTCAGAGGAATTGGCAGCGAACTGATGCTTGATTACATTCAAATTATCGAACAAAGGCTGCATGTAAGGAGCCACTTTCTCATTGGCATCACCAGGAAGGAATCCAAGGTCTTTATTGGATAAGGCCACGATGGGACGTGCCAGAAGAATCTGCTTGTAGTCGGTAAGTTTTCCCAATGCGGCGGCCAGTGCCAGCAGGGTCTTACCGGTTCCCGCCTTACCGGTCAGGGCAACCAGCTTGATATTCGGGTCGTTCAGCACCTCAAAAGCAAAGCTCTGCTCGGCATTACGCGGTTCAATGCCATAGTTCTTTGTCTTGTTGACCCGGCAAATCGAATGGGTAAAGGGATTATAACGTGCAAGCACACTGCTGCGGTCACTCTTCAGCACAAAGCATTCGTTGGGACGAATGATGTCCTTAAAATCGAACTCGTTGATGTCCAGTCCTTCTTTGGAAGAATAAATGCGGTCTATCAGCGCAGGGTCAATACCCTCGAACACTTCATTCGACTTTTCGAATATATCCACATTGATTACCTTATCATTGATGTAGTCTTCGCACAGCAGACCGATGGAACGCGCCTTCATGCGCAGATTCACGTCTTTCGTGACAAGGATGGTTTTCATTTTAGGCTTTTTGGTGGAAAGCCAGTCCACTACCGACAGAATCTGATGGTCGGGGATGCGTTCGGGAAAGGAATCACGTACCCGGGGAGAGTCCACCATGCCTGCCACCACAAACAGACGGCCCAAGCCCTCTCCCAATGGCGCCCCTTTGGTGAACAGATTGTCATCGGTAATCAAATCTAGCTCACGGACAAACTCACGCGCATTGAAATTAATCTGCTCATTACCTTTCTTGAATTTGTCCAGTTCTTCAAGGACTACGATGGGAAGATAAATGTCATTCTCTTGAAAATTCTTCAAACAGTTATAATCGTGAAGAATCACATTCGTATCAATCACAAAATTTTTCTTAGCTCCCATACACGTTAGATTTAAATTGTTAATACCTTTGCATAAGCTTAAGATAAGCTACACTGCAAGCAATTTCAAGCAAGCTTGATTGCGTCCGGTTTGCATTATCTTTGTCGCTTTTAAAGATAACAAATTAATAGGGAGAAAGGATTGCTTCTCCGTTAAATATTATAAAAGATGGATTATCAGGACACTTTAACTTACTTATATAACAGTGTGCCCATGTTTCAGCAAGTGGGCGGCTCAGCATACAAGGAAGGATTGGAAAACACTCTGACCCTGGACGCACACTTCGAACATCCCCACCGCAGTTTCCGCAGCATTCATGTGGCCGGTACCAATGGAAAGGGTTCCTGCTCGCATACGCTTGCCGCCATACTGCAAGAGGCAGGATACAGGGTCGGGCTCTATACCTCGCCCCATCTGGTGGATTTCCGGGAGCGCATCCGGATTAACGGACAGCCTATACCCGAGGAATACGTCATCCGTTTTGTAGAGCAGGAACGTGGCTTCTTCGAACCCCTCCATCCCTCTTTCTTTGAGCTGACCACCGCCATGGCCTTCCGCTACTTTGCCGATGAAAAGGTGGATGTAGCCGTAATCGAGGTGGGACTCGGCGGACGCCTGGACTGCACCAATATCATCCGTCCGGATGTATGCATCATCACCAACATCAGTTTTGACCATACCCAATTCCTGGGGGACACCTTGGCAAAAATCGCAGGAGAGAAGGCAGGAATCATTAAAAGCGGTATCCCCGTTGTAATCGGCGAGACCACTCCCGAAACGAAACCGGTATTTCTGGAAAAAGCACAGACAACGGGTGCTCCCATCTACTTTGCCGAGGAGAATGACCGTGAAGACTATCCCGGAATAGAATACGAACTGAAAGGGCTCTACCAGCAGAAAAATGCCCGGACCGTACTCACCGCCCTCCCGCTACTGAAAGAAGCCGGCTACCGGCTGGACGGACAAGCAGTGCGCAGTGGCTTTGCCCGTGTGGTGGAACTGACGGGCTTGATGGGACGCTGGCAAAAACTGCAGGACTCGCCCACCCTGATTTGTGACACCGGCCACAATGTGGGAGGCATCACCTACATTACAGAACAACTGAAGCAACAGACTTACCGACAGCTACACATCGTCATAGGCATGGTGAATGACAAGGATATACGGGGGGTACTGGCCTTGCTACCCCGGGAAGCGACCTACTACTTCACCAAAGCCAGCGTGAAGCGAGCATTGCCCGAAAGCGAACTACAGGAGCTTGCCGAAGCAGCAGGGCTGGAAGGACATTGCTATCCTGATGTACCTGCCGCCGTGCGGGCCGCACAAGAAAAAAGCCTCCCGGAAGATTTCATCTTCGTGGGAGGCAGCAGTTTCATTGTGGCCGACTTGTTAGCGAACCGCGATGCACTCAATCTCTACTAAGGCATCTTTGGGCAACGCCTTCACTGCCACAGCCGAACGTGCCGGGAAAGCACCGTCAAAATAGGTGGCATATACCTTGTTCATATCAGCGAACAAGGACATGTCTGCCAGAAAAACGGTTGTCTTCACAATATTCGCCATGCTCAGACCTGCCTCTTCCAGGATATGCTTTATATTCTCCAAGGACTGGCGGGCTTGCGCTTCCGTACCTTCAGCCATCACTCCGGTAGCTGCATCAATAGGCAACTGACCTGATACAAATACCATTCCACTGGCTTCGATAGCCTGGCTATAAGGGCCTATGGCGCCCGGTGCCTTCTGGCTGCAAATCACTTTCTTCATGATTGTCAAAGTTTGTTTTTATTAATAATCGAGTCTATTTTCTTTTTTGAAATAAAAAAAATCCGAAGTATATGCAGTATTCCGGAAATCCACGCATTTTATAAATAAAACAACGTAATTTCACTCATAACCTGTTATACCTAGACTTAACTCATTTAACACGGGGGAGTTCCCCAAAACAGAGGCTCTGCTTGCGAAAGCAGAGCCTTTATTCTATCCCATCCCTTTACTTGCAATGCTTCTCAATCAAAGCATCCACATTGGGGTCACCCAATTCCTTTGCCTTGGCAAAGCTGGCACAAGCTTCCTTGTCCTTCTTCATCTGCAGCTGGGCGATACCCATCAGACGGTAGGCCTCGGCATACTTAGGGTCTTTCTCCAGAGCAGCCTTCAGCACATTCAACGCCTCTTCGTAACGTCCCACGCGAAGATTCACCACTGCCAGTTCGGCACGGTAAGTCAAATCCTCCGGATTCAGTTCGATGGCTTTCGCCATATCGTCCAGCGCACGCTGGTACTGCTTGGCCTTCAAAGCAGCCTGCTCACGGTAATAGTAGAACATGTCGTTCACTTTACCGTTCACGGCATTGTAATAGGCGTCATAATCCAGCATGGCATTACGCGCCTGGTCTGCATTCATACGGGCTTGGGCACGCTCCAGCAAGTAAGGGGCGGCTTCCTCCGTATAGGGCTGGGTAAAGCGGGCCACACAACTGTCCATCAGAGCCAGTACCTCTTCGGCAGGCGCCTGCATCAGTTCCTTGGTCTTGGCAGCACTGAAGAAGGTAGCCGGAGAGGCCAGAATGGTCTTATTCACTTTATCATAGCTGGTAAATGCCGACGGATAGTCCTGCTTGGCAAACAGGATGTCACCCTCCAACTGGACATAAACCGGAAGCTCGTCAATGGCTATCGCTTTCCGTACCTCGTCCAGAGCCTTGTCGAGCGACCAGTCCTTATAAACTTTCTCGGGCTTGCCCAATGCATAATTATAGATTATCTTGGCCCGGTTGTAATACACATCATCTTTCTTTGCGGCAACCTCCAAAGCCTTATCCATATCTGCGGCGACCTTATCCATGGAAGCATCTTCACGGGACATGAACAGATGCTGGGAAGCACGGCGCAGATAACCGTCGGCACTGGCAGGATATTGTGCAATGAAATCGTTCAGAGTCTCCATATACTTCTCCGGAGACAGTTGGGAAGAAGCCATGTAGAGGAACACCAAAGCCTGCTCTTCGGTATCGGGCAATGCCTTCTTGATACCGATGCCCTTCAATGACATATCTCCATAAGACAATGCGGAGATATTCTGCGACATGGCGAAATTGGCATCAATGGCATAGCAGATGGTAGCCGTGTCTTGTCCGGAGGACTTCTGCGCCAGGCCGAAGACCTGCCCGTCCACAGTCATCAGCGGACAGCTCACCATCTTGTCCTTCAGACGCATATCGAGCGTATAATAGGAATAGTTGCCGGAAATCTTATCAGCCTCCTTTACTTTCCCGGTAGTAAAAGAACGGTCCTTCTGGGTGGAATAAGGCAGCAAATATACATCCGCGCCGACAGCCGGAGCCACAGCAGCCAAAGTGAGCGCCGTGACTTTCTTTCCGGGGATGCCGACACGGAACTTGACAACATCGTACATGTCATCAGCTCCCATAATGGCCTCCACCGGCATCTGTGCCCCGTCCGAGCTCATCACAACGGCGCGCCGGGCACCTTTGAACAAGGTGTAGTCAGAAAGCGCAATGCCATCTTCAGTGACAAAAAAGCCGTTTCCAGTATTCAGTATCTTATCGTTCTGGTCGTAAGTCACTACCGAGAAAACCGCACGTTTGGCTTTGTCTACCCACTTCGGGGCTTGTGCCACACTCCACTGAGCCAATAAACAGAGAGTGAGCATCAACAGCAATTTCTTTTTCATATCTTAGTTGGTTCTTTGTTTTACCGCTTCATAAATCAAAATGCCGGCTGCAACGGAAACATTGAGGGACTCGATGGTTCCCAACATGGGAATCTTCACCCACTCGTCACACAACGCCAGGTTGTCATAGGACACCCCCTTGTCTTCGGCACCCATAATGATACACATCGGACCGGTATAGTCGGCTTTGGTATAGTCGTAATCGCCTTTCTCCGTGGCTGCCACGATATGGAAACCACTATTCTTGAGGAATTGCAGGGTCTCTTTCAAGCTGTGTTCGCGGCAAACGGGCAAGGTGTGCAAGGCTCCCGCCGAGGTTTTCATGGCATCTGCGTTGACAGATACACTGTTCCGTGCGGGGATAATCACGGCATCTACCGCCGCACACTCGCAAGTACGGGCAATGGCGCCGAAATTGCGGACATCCGTGATGCCGTCAAGCATCACAAACAGAGGATTCTTGCCCTGCTCGAAAAGGAAAGGTACCAAGTCCTCCGTCTTCTGGTAAGTGACTGAAGAGATGAAGGCAATCACTCCCTGGTGATTCTTCCGCGTCACGCGGTTGATGCGTTCCACCGGAACGCGCTGTACCGGTATCAAAGTCCCTTTCAAGACAGCGAACAGCTCTTTTGACAAATCACTCTGAATGTCCTTCTTTACCAATATCTTGTCTATCTCTTTTCCTGCCTGAATGGCTTCTATCACGGCACGAACGCCGAAAATCATTTCACTGTTATCAACCATATATGGGTATTTACTATTTGACGATTTACTATTTACTATTTGATACTTCCAGCAATGCTCTGGCATTGTTCAGTGCGGCTTCGGTCAGCTTAGCACCACTCAGCATATGGGCTATTTCTTCCACACGTTCATCGTCGGTCAGACGACGGATGTGACTGTTTGTTTCCGTCTCGTTGTCCTGCTTGTACACCTTATAATGGGCGCGTCCGCGGGCAGCAATCTGGGGCAGATGGGTGATACTGATTACCTGGCGGTCCTGCTCGCCCATCTCCTGCATGATATCCGCCATGCGGTCGGCTATCTCGCCGGAGACTCCGGTATCTATTTCGTCGAATACAATGGTAGGAAGCTTGACGGCACCGGCTATCATTGCTTTGATGGAGAGCATGACGCGGGCTATTTCACCACCCGAAGCTACGGAGGAGACGCTTTGCAATGTCCCGTTCTTATTCGCGGAAAACAAGAAGTTCACAGTATCCGCCCCGTGTATGCCCGGCTCTTTGCGGGCACCTATCTCTACCTGGAAACGGACATTGGGCATGCCCAACGGAACCAGCCGCGCAGCCATCTGCTTCTCCACTTCACGGGCAGCGGCAGTACGCGCCTTGGTGAGGACGGCAGCCTGCTTTTTCACCTTATTACATAAAGCGTCGCAACGCGCTTTCAGTTCCTCGATGTGCTCGTCGGACGAAGTGATGGCTGAGAGTTTGGCGGCGTATTCATCCGTCAGCGCCAGAAGTTCACCGACAGTGGAAACGCGGTGCTTCTGTTGGAG
>ENA-ORSA01003026-ORSA01003026.1-human-gut-metagenome-genome-assembly--contig:-NODE-3026-length-11146-cov-38.160761_pt1 | contig 11146 bp, 13 predicted proteins | sample MGYA00242179_ERZ509142 | MGnify/ENA primary metagenome ERZ509142 (study PRJEB26280, sample SAMEA2338659) | human gut metagenome | biome: human gut; feature: human-associated habitat; material: faeces... | reverse complement strand
ATATCGAAGGACACGGCGTACATAGACGACGAAGGACGCATCGTACGCGAGACACGACGCGATAAACCGCGACGCGAAGATAGCGTTTCAATATTTCACCTGGGACGAGCACAAGCAGAAGAAGCTGCGCCACGGCGGAAAGATATATCTCATCAGCCCGTGGGCGCTGACCTGGGATGATGAAAATTATTACATGATAGGCTACGACTCGGACGAGAACAAGATAAAGCACTACCGGGTCGACAAGATGACAAAAATTCAGCCGACCGAAGAAAAGCGCGACGGCGCGGAGTTCTTCGCCAATTTCGATATGGCGCTCTATTCAAAGCAGACCTTCGGAATGTACGGCGGACGCGAGGAGACGGTCACACTCCGCTGCGAAAATAAGCTCGCAAATGTCATGATAGACAAATTCGGCTTCGACACTGCGTTTTCAAATATCACCGACACACATTTTGACATGCGCGTAAAAGTGTTTGTGAGCCCCGTGTTCCTGACATGGATAATGAACTTCGGCGCGGATGTGACAGTCCTCTCCCCCGAGAGTGTAAAAGACGAACTCACAGCCCTCGCGTCGGATGTGCTCGCACAGTATAAATAAACCGAACGAGTAAAACAGCAAATCCTATCCACGGCTTTCGTGGGTAGGATTTTTCATTTCGGCATGAGATAGTGATGTGTTGATAAGTTGGAGGGCGCGGGTGTGGGTATCGGATATAGACAGTCGTATCAGTATTGCGAATTATCACAATGATGTAAGAACAGATATCATCCGCCCACGGAGTTTGCACAATTTTATTGATAAGCACCTTGTAGGGTGCGGCGACTCGACGTACCGCTGCCGCGACAGCGGCACGGGATCTTTGCAAAAACTTATTTTACGGATCATAGGCGGAACTTCGTTCGCCTGCTTTAAAAATCTATAATAGTGCCAAGTGACTAAAGGATTACTTTACTTGCATCATCTCCAAAAAACACCGTGACGCTCACGCATCAAAGGGTCGTCGAGGTCGCCGACCCCTACAAGCCGCTCAACGAGGCCTCGAAATACATAACTCTCGACTCCCAGTCGGCGGCGCTTCGGTGATGCTACCCGCCTTTCCCAGATAGATTTCGGATACTGCGGCGCGGCTATTGAAAGCTTGATTATAAAGACCGGTTGGGTCGCTTGCTTTTACCTTGCTACAGCTAAAGTGATAAGCCCCCCGATTTGTATTCCGTTTGTCGTCGTAAAGAGACAAAGTCGGTGCAAATGCCGCCAATTACAAGGCTTTTGAAATTTACTGTCCGTTTTTTGACACACCTGCCGTGATAGAATAGAATCAGAAAATAAGGAACGGAGAGATACATATGAAATTCAAGATAGGTTTTACTGCGGAAAAAGAAGTTGAAAAGAAAGCTCCCGAGACCGAGACAAAAGCTCCCGAAGAGGCTCCCGCGAGGGAATCGCTCGTGAGGGTCTATTTCCCGCAGCGTGGCTTCGACTGCACATATTACAACAATCTTTTCGACCTGCATGTCGGCGACCTCGTCTATGTTGACGGCAAGCTCGAGGGCAAGCGCGGCAAGGTCATCGATGTGTCGTACACATTCAAGATAAAGCTGTCCGACTACAAAAGAGTAATCGCAAAAATCGACACGGATATCTCCGGCGAGTTTTGCTATGTCGGCGACGAACTGTTCTCTTTTGACAAAAATACCGCGCCGTTCGGAAAGATACTCCCCTACTTCAAAGCTCCCGCAAAACCCGATGAGGAATATGTGAGCGCGAAGGAAAACAAGTTCTATAGCCTCGACGATCTCGAGGGCATGGGAGCATACGAGCACACGATAATGGTAGGCAAATCCGACTTCAACTGCGGCGAGGTTCTGTATCTCAGCGTTGAAAACGGCAAGGGGCACGCGATAGTCGGCACGGACGAGCTGCACGAAGTTGAATTTGACTACAAGAACGGCATGATTGCAAACATCACCTGCGACTGCTGGGCGTGCGGCATCTGCAAGCACGGCGTGGCGGCTGTTTTCGCGCTGAAATCAGCGCTCGAAAAAATCGAGAAGCATTTCCCGGAAAAATTTGAAGCAAGCGGGTATTTTGCCGTTATGTCGAAGAACACGTTTATGAATGTCATCGCCTCGCTCGGCGACGACAGCGTCGGGAGTTTTGTTATAAAGAAGAACTAAGCTTTTTGTTTTGCATCACTTTCGACAAAAATCGCATCATTTTTGCATTTAAGTTGACAATTTTCTCTATAAAATGTATAGTGAAACAAACAAAATACGGGAAGTGAGACAATGGAGCCTATAGCTCACCTGCGGCTCGTGGAAAAATCCGAACCGCCGGAATATGACGAACAAACACTGAAAGCTCACAACGAGAACAGCGGGAAATATGCCGCAGAGGCACTCCGATGTATCGAGTTAGACAAAGTCGGAAGCTTTTGCGGGAAGATTCACGACTTAGGCAAGGCGACAAAAAAGTTCTTCGACTACATACAGCCCGGCAACACGCTCCGGCGCGGCGAAGTGAACCACACATTCGCGGCGGTCAGATATATTTTTGAGATGTCCGACGGCGTTGACAACGAGGTGCGCGAGCTTCTCGCCTATGCGGTCGGCGCGCATCACGGACAGTTTGACGCGGTGAATGACGACCACAAAAACGGCTTTGAACACAGGCTGACAAAAGACGGCATCGACTATGACGAGGCGAAGAAAAACTTCAACGAATACTGCTTCTCAGACGCCGAACTGAAATCGCAATTCAACAGCGCCGCAGAACAGCTTACTGAAATTATTGAAGGCATAAGAGAGCGCAATCCGAAGAGAAGCGCGCGACAAGCTGAAGAATATGAATTTCAGATAAGTCTGCTGGCGCGGCTTCTGCTCTCGGCTGTTATCGAGGGCGACAGGCGCGACACGGCGGAATTCATGGAAAACGTGGAGTTCCCGCAAGTTGAAGCGGATTGGGACGAGTGCCTCGGACACATTGAAGAAAAGCTCGGCAAATTTTCAAACACAAGACCGATAGACGGGGCGAGAAAGCAAATATCCGACATCTGCCGCGTCGCCGCAGAAGAAGAGCCCGGCATATTCAGGCTCAATGTCCCGACTGGTGCAGGCAAGACTCTCTCGGGGCTGAGATTTGCCGTGGCTCACGCAAAAGCATATCGGAAGAAGCGAATCATTTTCACCTCTCCCCTGCTGAGTATTCTCGACCAGAACGCGAAGATAATAAGAGAATTCATCGGAGACGACAGCATCATAACGGAGCACCACTCAAATGTCGCTCTTGACGAGGACAACGCGGACGAGCTCAAACGCGCCCAGCTGTTAACGGAAAACTGGTCGTCGCCGGTGATAATAACAACCCTTGTTCAGCTGCTCGACACTTTGTTTGCAGGAAAGACCTCTTGCATACGCAGAATGCACGCGCTGTGCAACAGCGTGATAGTCATAGACGAGGTTCAGACCGTGCCGAACGAAATGCTGTCGCTTTTTAACACGGCGGTAAACTTTCTTTCGGAGGTTTGCGGCGCGACTATTGTTCTGTGCTCGGCGACTCAGCCGTGCCTCGAACAGACGGCGCACCCGATGACAGAGAACATAAAAGACATTGTGCCGTTTGACGAAGAGCTGTGGCGAGTGTTCAGGCGCACGCAGATAATCGACAAGGGCGGCATGCGGCTTGACGCAATCCCCGCATTTATCGCAGAACAGCTTGACAGAACGGACAGTCTGCTTGTCATATGCAATCTCAAAAAGCAAGCGGCGTATCTGTTCACTGAGATGAAATTGGAAAACACCGTGATTTTTCATCTTTCCGCCGGAATGTGCATGGCGCACAGAATGGCGGTCATATCCGAGATAAACAGCGCGCTTGAAAGAAAGCGCAAAAATCCAGACGCTCCAAAAGTGGTTTGCATCTCGACGCAGGTCATTGAAGCGGGTGTCGATGTATCTTTCGGCTGCGTGATAAGGCTCTGCGCGGGGCTCGACAGTGTGATTCAGGCGGCGGGCAGATGCAACCGCAACGGCGAGCTTAACGGAGCCGCAGATGTGTTCATAATAAACTGCCGTGGCGAAGATCTCGGCATGCTCAGAAGCATAAAGGACGGCAAGATGGCGTGCATGTCACTGCTGTCCGACTACAAATATCATCCCGAGAAGTACCCGTCGGGGCTTACATCTGACGAGGCGGTATACGCCTACTACAAGAAGCTCTATATTCAATCCGACATCGGCGCGCAGGATATGCCGATAAAAATCGACGGTTCGCCGTTCACTCTCTTTGATCTTCTTTCGCTCGACAGGACATTCGCGAACGCGCCTTATTTAAAAGCAAACGGCGAAAAATACGCGCTGACTCAGGCATTCAAGACCGCCGGAAGCAGGTTCACTGTCTTCGGCAGCCGCACGACCGATGTTATCGTGCCATACGGCGAGGGAAAAGAGATAATCACCGAACTCGGCTCAAAACGGGTCGAAGAGGACATAAAGTATCTCAAAAAGCTCATCAAAAAAGCGCGGGCATACACCGTCTCGCTCTATGAAAATCAGCGCAGAGCCCTTGCGGACAGCGGCGCGCTCCATTCCATAGCAGACGGCATCGCGCTCGCGCTGAGCGAGGAATTCTACAATGAAGATTTCGGGCTCAATCTTGACGGCGAAAGCCGCGAAGCAATCACATTATAAATAAACACAGGAGGTGTGCAGCATATGGAACATCCGAATATAGTGACATTTGAAGTATTCGGAGACTACGCGCTTTTCTCCGACCCGGTAATGCGCGTCGGCGGAGAAAAAGCAAGCTATCAAATCCCGACATACGAAGCTCTCAAGGGTATTCTCCACTCGATCTACTGGAAGCCCACTATCGTCTGGTATATCGACAAGGTCAGAGTGATGAACTCCATCCAAACTGAGGTCAAGGGCATCCGACCGATAAAATACAACGGCGGGAACGACCTCTCGTTCTACACCTATCTCAAAGACTGCCGTTATCAGGTGCAGGCACATTTTGAGTGGAACGAGAACCGCCCGAAGCTCATCGGCGACCGCAACGAGAACAAGCATCACAACATAGCAAAGCGCATGATTGAAAAAGGCGGGCGCAGGGATATTTTCCTCGGCGCGCGCGAATGTCAGGGCTATGTTGAGCCATGCGAATTCGGGAGCGGCAAAGGCGCATACGATGAGACGCCCGAACTCGCATTCGGGCTGATGTACCACGGGATAACCTACGCGGACGAAGCATATTCGGACGAGACAAAAAACCGAATGACCGTCCGATTCTGGTACCCGACGATGGAAAAGGGCGTTATCACATTCCCCCGACCCGAGGAGTGCACGATAACAAAAACGGTGCGCGAAAACATGGCGATAAAGCCGTTCGGCGAAGACCTCGGCAATTTCATCGGGCTCAGAGAATTCGGGGAGGTGGAATAAATGAGCATATGGCAAAGAGCCGTTGAGACATATGACTGTCACAACGACCGAGCAGGAAAGCAATCTGTCGAATATCCTATTGCACTGACACCGATAGCCCATGTCATCCAGAACGCACAGATAGAAATAGTTCTCGATGAACACGGCGAATTTGTGCAGGCAGAGTCCGTCCCTAAAGACGACAGCAAAACTATTATCCCGGCAACAGAAGCGTCTGCAGGAAGAACTTCTTCCGCCTGCGCTCATCCGCTGAGCGACCAGCTTTTCTATATCGCGCCATACGGCGGAAACAAATATGAAATGTATCTGAACCAGCTCAGATCATGGGCCGAATCCGAGTTCAGCCACCCGAAAGTGCGCGCGATACTCGCCTATATCGAACGCGGAACTATAGTTGACGATCTCGCCGACGAAAAGTTAATAGAGCTTGACGAGAGCGGCAAGCCGCTGAGCAAATATGACAAATATATGATTCGTTGGCGCGTTATGAACACAGGCGTCAATGATGCGTGTTATAAAGACACAAGCCTTTTCGATGCATTCATCGGACACTACAGTTCACTGCAGAATGAAGCTCCGAAAAAACTCTGCATGATATCGGGCAAAGATGAGCGCATAACCGAAAGTCATCCGAAAGGAACTGTTGCATCGGCATACGGCGCAAAGCTCATATCGGCAAACGACAGCTCAAATTTCACCTACAGAGGGCGTTTTACCGACTCACAGCAGGCGGCCACCATCGGATACGAGACCTCTCAAAAAGCGCACAACGCTCTCGCTTGGGTTGCGGCGAATCAAGGTATTATGATAGGCGGAAGAACCTTTGTCTGTTGGAGTCCAAGGGGAGATGCTTCTCTGTTCAAAGATTCCGGAACACTGACTCCCAGCTACAGCGACGAAGAGGAGAAAAAAGATTTTCCAGTTACTCCGACCGACTACAAAGCCGACCTGAAAAAGGCGCTGAGCGGATGGCAGGACAAGCTTCCGGCGGAGGACGACATTGTTATAGCGTCGTTCGACGCCGCCACGACAGGTAGGCTCTCCATAACATACTACAACGAGCTGAAAGGTTCGGATTTCCTGAACCGTCTCGCATTCTGGAAAGAGCACTGCTACTGGTCAAGCGGAAAGTTCGGCTATCAGTCCCCATCGATATGGGAAATAGTCAAATGCGCCTTCGGCACGGAGCAGAACGGAAAGCTCAGCGTTGACGACCGCGTAATGCGTGAGCAGGCACAGAGACTGTTCCACAGCGTCATAGACAAATCCCCCATACCGCAGGATATCGTCATGGCTCTGATGCACAGAGCGTCTATGCCGCTCGCCTACGACACAAAATCAAACCGCATAAAAATTCTCTATAACGCTTGTGCGGTTATATATGCATACAGGACCGTTACTAAAAAGGAGGAATGGGAAATGGCCCTTGAAAAAGACAAGAAAGACAGAAGCTATCAGTTCGGGCGTCTGCTCGCGGTCATGGAAAAGGTCGAGCGCGACACCTATGACAGAGACGAGAAGAGAGAGCCGAACGCAATAAGGATGCAGTCGGTATTCTGCGAGAGACCCATGTACGCTGCCCGCATAATCCGCGACAGCCTCAATCCGTATTTTGCAAAGCTCTCGCCCGGAAAGAGAATATACTACAACAACCTCATCGGCGAGATTTTCGGTCATCTGAGCGAATTCGATGAGAAAAGCCTCAACCGCCAGCTTGAGGACAGTTACCTTTTAGGCTATTACCTGCAGCGCAGTGAACTCTACACAAAGAAAGAAAGCAACAACGAGGAGGAAAATAAAAATGGCAACTCTTAACAACAAAATCGATTTCGTAGTTCTTGTATCCGCAAATCAGGCAAATGTAAACGGCGATCCGCTCAACGGCAACCGCCCGCGCACCGATTACTCCGGCTACGGCGAGATGTCCGATGTCTGCATCAAGCGTAAAATACGCAACAGAATGCAGGATCTCGGCAATAATATATTCGTCCAGTCCGCCGACCGCAGCGATGACGGCTGCAAGAGTCTGAGCGAGCGCGCGTCAAGCAACATAAAGACAAAAGATATAAACGAATACGCAAAAGAGGCCTGCGAAAAGTGGCTCGATGTCCGTTCATTCGGTCAGGTGTTCGCTTTCAAATCCAAGGACAGCAGCGGTGTATCGGTCGGCGTGCGCGGTCCGGTCAGCATACATCAGGGCGTCAGCGTATCACCGATAGAGGTTCGCTCTATTCAGATAACCAAGAGCGTCAACGGTGAGCCCGTCAAGGACGGCAAGGACGCTTCGGCGCGTTCCTCCGACACAATGGGTCAAAAGCATTTCGTCCAGTTCGGTCTCTACGAGATAAAAGGCTCGATAAATGTTCAGCTCGCAGAGAAGACCGGATTCTCCGAAGAGGATGCGGATATTATAAAAGAGTGCCTGCGCACACTGTTCCTCAACGACGCTTCTTCGGCGCGCCCAGAGGGCTCAATGGAGGTTCTGCGCGTCTATTGGTGGAAGCACAACTGCAAGGACGGTCAGTATTCGAGCAGCAAGGTACACCACAGCGTTCATGTTGAATTGAAGCCCGATGTCAACATCCCCTCGAGTGCAGATGACTATGTTATATCTGTAGATGAGCTTCCCGGGCTTGAGCCGGAGATCATCGAGGGAGTGTAATGGCATATCAAGAGTGTGACTTTCTGCAAATAAGCGGAATACAGCACTTTATGTTTTGCCGCAGGCAATGGGCTCTCATTCACATTGAGGGACTTTGGGCAGAAAATCTGCGCACGGTGAACGGTGAAATATTCCACGAACGGGCGCACGACCCGTCGCTCAGCGAAAAGCGCGGCGATATGATAACAGTCCGGGCTCTGCGGGTATTCTCGTCAGAGCTCGGAATAAGCGGAGAATGCGACGTTGTCGAATTCAGACGTGATGACGAAAACGGCGCGAAACTGCGCGGGCGCGATGGCAGATGGATACCGACGCCGATCGAATACAAAAGCGGATCTTCTAAAGCCGGCGAAGCCGACAGGCTTCAGCTGTGCGCGCAGGCAATGTGCCTCGAAGAGATGCTCGGAGTCGAGATTGAACTCGGATATATGTTCTACGGCGAGACGCATCGGCGCGAAAAAGTTTATATAAACGCCGAACTGCGCCAAGCGGTGGAAGATGCGGTCAGCGAGATGCACAGCTACATGAACCGCGGCTACACGCCCAAAGTCAAGACCGGCAAATTTTGCAACGCCTGTTCACTCAAAGAGCTCTGTCTCCCTGCCCTATGCAAGAACAAAAGCGCGGCGGAATATATAAACTCCGTTATCGGCGAGGACGGTGACTTCGATTGAAAAAGCTTATGAACTCGCTCTATATTCTGACCCCCGACGCCTATCTGACGCTCGACGGAGAAAATGTTGTTGTCAAAAAGGACGGCGCGGAGATGGGCAGATTCCCTCTGCACAGTCTCGAACAGATAGTAACATTTTCATACATGGGCGCAAGCCCGGCTCTTATGGGCAAATGTGCAGAGCAAAGCAAGTCGCTGTCATTCTTTTCGCAAAGCGGGCGGTTTCTCGCGAGAGTCGGCAGCGGAGTGCAGGGCAATGTGCTGCTGCGCAGGCAGCAATACCGCATCGCCGACAGTCCGAGTGAAAGCTTGCAAACAGCCAAAAATTTCATCACTGCAAAGATATTCAACTCCCGCTGGGTATTGGAGCGCTCATTGCGCGACCACCCGATGAGCATTGATGCAGGGAAAGTAAAAGACGCATCAGAAAAGCTGAAAGAATCCGTATACACGGCTCGCAGCTGCACTGACGCCGGATCGCTCCGCGGCATTGAGGGCGAAGCGGCAAGCACATACTTTTCGGTATTTGACGAGCTGATACTCAACCCCGACCCGTGTTTCATTTTCGAGACGCGCAACCGCCGTCCGCCGCTCGACTGCGTGAACGCGCTTCTCTCATTCGCCTACAGTCTGCTTGCGAACGACTGCGCGAACGCACTCGAAAGTGTAGGGCTTGACCCATATGTCGGCATGATGCACACTGACCGCTCGGGCAGGAAATCGCTCGCACTCGACCTTATGGAAGAGCTGCGTCCGTCGTTCGCCGACAGATTCGTGCTCAGCGGAATGAACAACCGCTCATTTCAGAGCAATATGTTTGCGAAGACAGACAGCGGTGCCGTACTCCTCACCGACGACGGTCGGCGATCGTTCTTCAAGCTTTGGAAGTCGAGGCGGGACGAAAATCTGACTCACCCGTTCCTAAAAGAAAAGATACAATGGGGACTCGTGCCGTATGTTCAAGCGCTTCTGTTAGCGCGCTACATCCGCGGCGACATTGACGAATATCCCCCGTTCCTGTGGAAGTAGGTGCGTTATGCTCGTATTGATAACCTATGATGTCAACACCGAAGACGCCGGCGGCAGAAAGCGGCTTCGGAAAGTTGCGAAAGAATGTGTGAATTACGGTCAGCGAGTTCAAAACAGCGTATTTGAATGTGTATTGGACGCCGCACAATACAGATTAGTAAAACACAAGCTCGAACAGCTCATCGACACTGAAAAAGACAGTCTGAGATTTTATAATCTCGGGAACAACTATCAGACAAAAATAGAGCATATCGGAGCCAAGGCCGGATATCAGCCGGAAGGACTCCTTATGCTTTAGTGCGAAGCGGCATCGATCATAAAAAGTGCCGTATGTTCGCACCGAAAAAGCCGTGCTTTTACAACTGTTTAAGTCAAGTAAAAAGCACAGCTGTCGCAAAAATATATAATTTTATATGCACTATGTACAAACACAATGTTGCATATTTGTATGTTTTTGCTGTCGTCCTCCCCACGGAGGGCGTGGATTGAAATAACACTCCTATATAAAGAAATACAAAGAAATACAATACCATACAAAGCAGACAAAGCGACAACAGGAATAATAATAGGAAGAGAAATAAGAGAAGAAAAGATATCAAAAACAAAATCAAAATACATTATAAAACCACCTTTGAATTATAAAAGTTAGACGGCGTGCACTAAAGTTAGCACGCCGTCAACGGAATTAAGAAACAACACGCTTGACAAGACCGATGCAGGCACCAACAGCAAAAATTGCTATACCGATAAGGAAAAGCGGAGTTGAAAGCATCTGTGAAGCCATAGAAGTAAATCTTGTGAGTATCCAAGTAAAAGCCTCCGACAGAGATTCAAGACCAGTTGTAGCACCTTCAAGGAAAAGAACAGGCATTCATTTCACCACCTTTTTATTATGACATAGAAAACGAATCGATTAGGACACAACACGTTTGACCAGACCAATACAAGCACCGACCGCAAAAATCGCTATACCGATAAGGAAGAGCGGAGTATTAAGCATCTGCGTAGCCATAGCCGTGAAGCGTTCAAGAACCCAAGCAAACGCCGTTGTAAGCTGCTCCATTAAATCTCACCACCTTTACTATAAATTATATAATAATTAAATTATTATAAGCTGTTCTTATTTTCTAAATGTATTTGATACAATACCAACAAGAAGATTGACAAAGAGTAAAACGATAGAAATGCAAAGTATAGAAGATGATGAGATAAGTATAATCTTGATATACTCATCAGTAACAGCACCACTAATGCCGAGCTGTTCAACAAGCCAATTATAAACACTCAAATATTACGCCCCGTCGTCCTCCCCACGGAGGGCGTGGATTGAAATCTTG
>ENA-ORSA01003020-ORSA01003020.1-human-gut-metagenome-genome-assembly--contig:-NODE-3020-length-11165-cov-4.288569_pt1 | contig 11165 bp, 7 predicted proteins | sample MGYA00242179_ERZ509142 | MGnify/ENA primary metagenome ERZ509142 (study PRJEB26280, sample SAMEA2338659) | human gut metagenome | biome: human gut; feature: human-associated habitat; material: faeces... | reverse complement strand
GCTCCACATGCGGTTAAGCATAGTTGGACCTCTTCGAGGCCATATGTATGTTATAACCCTTACACCTAAACTGCGGATGAACCGGGAAAGGGCATCAATTGCAACGCAAAAGACCGTGAATTGCAACGCGAAAGGCCATCAATTGCAACGCAAAAGGCCGTGAATTGCAACGCAAAAGGCCGTCTTTTAGAGGCTAAAAGACGGCCTTTTGGAAACTCCCTGACTGTCAACGGGTTACAAGCAGGCCTAAAAACAGTCTGAAAGAAACGAAAAAGCGCGGAAGGCATACTGCCATCCGCGCCGTCATAAAGAAGTTAATCTCAACGCAGACGTGCCTCACGGCAAGTCTGGACGCTGACATCCCCCGCGGCATGTTGCACGCCGTACTGCCGCAGGCTGGTGCCTGCGGCACCGGGGAAAAAGGAGGAGACTATGGACTTTCACAAGCCCTGAACGAGGCGTCTCCTCCTACCTGCAATCGACTAATTGGATATAATGCATATCGTGACGCGGTTCATGTCGTTCTCGGCGAACGGCTGCACGGTGTCGCCTTTATGCGAAACGCGCACCCGCCCCGCCTCAACGCCATACTCGCCGGTAAGCATCTTCATCACCGCCGCGGCGCGCTCGGCCGACAGACGCTCGTTTATAGCGTGCGTGCCGGTACCGGCGTCGGCGTAGCCGGTGACTTCCACAATTACTGTTTTATGATTGTCTAAATATCGTGCAAGCTCTTCCACCTTGGCTTTCTCGGCAGCGGAGATTACGCTTGAGTTGATTTTGAAGAACACGTCGCGCCTGACCGTCTTCACTTCGGCCTTCGGCTGCGGCGCGGGCGCAGGCTTCTCCTCCACTTTAACGGGCTGCGGCGCGGGAGCGGGAGCCACCGGCGCAGGCGCGGTGCGGCGCACGTTCTTGGTACGTCCGAGGTTGATTGTGACGCCGGCCATCACGTTAAAGTACCAGTCGGCGTTGCCCGCGCGCTTCGAGTTGTAACGGTCTGTCAGCACGTTGGCCGCCCCCTCGAGGCCAAGGCTCACGCGGTCGCTCAGGCGGAAGTCAAGTGACAGTCCTCCGCGCCCCACGGCGCGCACCTTGGTGCCCGTCCAGTTATAGCGCAGGCTGTAACCCTGCGCGGCCAAACGGTTGGCCTCGTCGTTACCGAAGGCCACGTTCGCGCCTCCGCCAACGAACGCCGTGAGGCTGAATACGCGCTCCGGGTTGTAGCCGCAGACGGCGTTAGAGAGGTTGAACATCACGTCAACCGCAGGCGCAACGTAGTTATACTTGTACGTAGTCGTGGCGAAACGCCCGCCAATCTCGTACCCGCTGAAGCCGCCCTTGCTCTGCCATGCGCCCACGGAGAGGCGCACCGAGAGCCACGGGGTGAACCGGTAGCCGGCAGACAGCTGCACCGTGGGCGACAGAAGGTCGCCAAACTTGGCCTCGCCGAGCGTGTACTGCGCACCGGCGTGCGCCCCGACAAACCAGTGAGGGTTGAACTCCACGCTGTCCGCCGCCTCCTGTGCTCCTGCCGGAAGCCACAGCGCAGCCGCAGCAAGCACGGCAATTATCTTATTACCTTTCATAATCCGTAATGGTTAAAAGTCAGTTCTTTATCCTTGTCTCGCCGCCGTTGTAGGTGTTCGAGTCGAACATCGTCAGGTACCATTTGCCCTTTACGCGCATCGGCTTGATGAAGAACGACGTGGTGTTAGGCCGCGTGTCACCGGGCTGCTTCTCAAAAAACTCTATGGTGTACTTCACCTGGCTGTCGGTCTCGGTGTTGAAGATGATGCTGTCAATCGTGTACCTCAGCACGGGGAACGTCCTGAACACCATCTTCTGCCGCTCCACAAGCGAGTCGGGCAAAGGCACAACCTGCATGTCCGCATCGAGGAAATACAGCATATCCACAGCCTCGTCAACCTTCTTTGCTTTAAGAAGCTCGAGGAACTGTGCGGTCAGGTCGTACACCGCCGTGGTATCACGGCCGTCCAAAGTCATCGCCGGCGCCGTGTCGTCGGCAGCCTTCCGCTCCGCCTTGTGCCGGCATGAGGCGAGGCAGAGCACAACAGCCGCGGCGAAACACAGATAACGCAATAAACGCATGTCAAACATTTTAAAGAATGATGGTTAAGTAAAAAAGAGGTACGCCGCCATGGCGTACCTCCCTTAACTGCATTGGCGATATTAGCGGCGAGCAGCCTTGTTTGCCTTGGTAGGCAATACTGTTATGTCAACATATGACGTCTTAATCTCGCCCCAGTCATAAGTTACAGTGAGCGGAACGCGGATTTGGAACGTGTCTGTTACCTGTCCGTTGTTCTCATACAGCAAGTAACCGAAATTAACACCGCCGTACTCGCCTTCTGTTCCTACACCTTCCTGGCTGAACTTGATGTTCTTGCTTACACTTGAAAGCAGCGTCTTGCCGAGTGTTCCACCGTTCAGCGTTGTGGTGATGCCGTCAGTATCGGCAGTAATTGCCGTGACATCGTAATACTCGATGTAGTCTTCCTTCCACTGGTCTCTCCAGTCAGAGAATACCACAAGGTCGGCGATGTCCTTCTTGTTGCCGCCGTCGATAGCGTCGGTGAAGGTAACCTTGTCAGCTCCCTCCATATCAAGAGGACGGAGGAACTTGATGTCAAACGTGTTGTTGGCAATCGGCAGCTCCATGTCACAGCCGTTCTTTGCAAATATTCCGACTGTAGCCGTAACCGTCTTGGCGATGTCCGTATGCGAAGCGGCGTTCAAGAGGTCAAGAGCATACGGGTTGTTGGTGTACCAAACAACGCTGTTGATGCCTTGTGCGGAAGTAATGACATGAGTCGTAGCCAGTGCGGCGACAGACTGCTTGCTGCCGTTATACTCTGCGTAGAGTATTTGACCGTCTGCTGATACTGACATTGTGTACTTATTGCCAGACTGTCCTACCTGCGTCTTGTAAGCATCGCTTATGATGAACCTGAACGAATAGTCAAGCTTGTCGCCGGCGAACGCTTCGCTACCCTTAATGTCAAGCGTTATGTCATTGCCTGCAAAAGTGGAGAGAATGTCGTTGACGAAGCGGTCTTGAGCACCCGTCTGGCCATACACCTCGACGTTGTTGTGTATCTCGTCGTAGCCGGAACCGATTGCACCGTTGGACGAAGCCCAGTTCTCCTTAATCTTGTCGCTGTTGTTCAAAGCGGCCGTCGGGGTTGTGATTACACCCGTGTGGAACCATACATATACATCGGGCTTGGTGGCATCCTTCGACACGAACCTCACGCCGGTCTCGATGTTGACGCCTGTCTTGTATGCACTCTTGGCCGCATCCCATACCTCTGCGTAGATTTCAGCTGCCGTAACAGTCCAAGAGAGGACGGTAGTCTCGTGATTGTTGGGGTCTACTTTCTCCTTAACAGTGCCAAACTCTGAAGCCTTTGAAGGCTTGCCTGCGGAGTTGCGGCTGTAAAGCTGGCAAGTAGTTGCGCCAACCGAGGTCTTCTCAACGGTATAGTTCTGCTCGAACTCGGCCTTTGACATATTGAGCTCGCTCAGCACCTTGTTCTCTACTTCCGCCCAAGTCTGGGTGTAGTTGAAGGCGTCGCAGCTGAGGTCGTAACCCTTTCCGTCGAACTCTATGTTCTTGTCGTCTTCAGGCTCAGCCTTTTCGTCTACGATAGTGAACTTGATAAAGCCTACGGCAACGATGTTGTTGGTTGTCTTGGTGGTATCAACAAGGGTTACACGCACCATCGGCTTACGGTCAATCGACGACCTGTCTTGCGTACCGGGCTGCGCATTGCCGTCTGCATCGACAGTACATGCGATTACGCGGTTGTTCTTCAGGTATATGTGAGCACTCTCTGAAGTCTTGTTGCTGCCGGCTGTGTAGTGAGACTCGGCGAACTCCCACTTCATTCCATACTTCGAAACATCGTCGGTTGAAGTCTCCGTCTCATTGTTGTTGCGTGTAAAGTGCATCTGCACAAGTTCCATAAGGTCAACGCCTTCGGGGTCGTTATATACGATTTCGTGTGTCGCGTTGTTGCTGATAGCCTGTTGGGCAGTAGTGTAGATGTGGAACTTCTTGCCAGCAGTGCATGAAGAGCCGCCAAGCTTCGGGTCGGCAATCTTGATGTTGTTGATTGTAGACTTGGCAATGGCTGCATAGTCTGAGGTTACAGTTGTATCGTTGCCCTCGGCGTCGTTCATGTGAGCCTGCACGGCGAGTACGGTTACATGGTCTGCGTCGGAAACGATTTTGCTTGCGTCAAGGTTGAGCGTCACGCTGAGCATACCGTCCTTAGAGTTGAGCCAACTCTTGTCAACGACAGAAGGAGCGCTTGCCGCTGCGCGTGTAGAACCGAGCTGGATGTACTCCTTGTCGTCGGAAACAACGCTCATCGACTTAATTCTCTTCACGTCGAAGTATGACGGATTCATGTGGTAATTGGCAACAACGTCAGGCGTAAGATGGTTTTCCGCCGTTGCAGGTGCCCATGTTTCGCCTGTAGCCATAGGATTCTTGGCCGGACTGTCATTCTTGAGCAGCACCGGAGTATAATCTATCGTGGTAGCCTCCATAGCCTCGATACCACCGTAATAGAAGTCAGGAGCGAAGACGAGGCTCGACAGCATCTTGTCAACCAGCACTGTCAGGGCGTCAATCTGGCCCTTAAGGCCGTTCACGGTCTCGTCCAATTTGTCCAACGCTTTTTCCGCATCAGACATCAGGCCCTTCAATGTTGCAATGTCGCTGCCGTTCGAGCTTACCTCGCTTTGTATCGAAGAGATTTTACCCTGTGCGTCCTTAACGGCGGCCACAAGCTCTTCTGCGTTGTCAAATCCTGCGTCCTGGATGTTCTCGAGGAAAGCCGCGAGGGCCCGCTGCTGTATCTCAAGGTTCTTCTCAACAGCTGCAACCTTATCCTCTACGCCGTCAAGACGGCCGGTAACGGCCGCAAGCGTGGCGATGGCTTCCTGTATGTCGCCGGCGCCAAGTCCCTCCAAAGCGCTGTTGACGGCGTCAATCTGCTCTTGCAGCTTTGTCTCGGCCGCTATGCGCTGTGCGTTAAGGTCGTCAACGTAGCTCTTGTCGGCCTTGTTCTCCGTAGCCGTCTGGATTTGCGCAGCGAAGTCGCCCTTGGCTTGGGTGAGCTGCGTTTCCAAGTCGGCCTTGGCTGTTTCAAGCTCGCTCCGCAAGTTGGTGACGTCGTCACGCACGCCGTTGATGTCGTCGTCATAGTCCTTGCAAGAAACGAACATGCCCACTGACGCCACTGAAAGTGTCATCAGAAGCAATGCACTAAAAAACTTTCTTTTCATTTGACTAATTGAATTTAAATTAAACGATATGTAAAAAATCATTGTCCGAAATCTGCAAGACATACACCTCTTAGCAAGAGGTAGACAGGCCGTTCGTGCCTGAAAGCCCGTAAAAAAGGGAATATCGGAAAAACAAGCGGCAAACGATACGATTTTTACCGTTTTTCAAAAAAACTTACGCATTTACTTGCACGGTTGGGTTTTTATCTATATTTTTGCAGCGAGAAAGTACCTACCTCTTGCTAAGAGGTAGGTATTTTTTATTTGCCTGCATGTTAAAAAGAACAAAATACACAGCCTTTCACCTATTTATATTATATAAACGGCAACCGTGAAGCAGGCTATCTACGCCATTATGCTTATCTTCGCATACTGAAATTCAAACATAAACATAACGGAAATGGACAAATTCAAGAAACTGGTAGCCATCGAACCAGTCAGCATGACGCCGCAGGCCGTGGTGCGCCTGGCGGCTTACGCCGACGAGGTGGAGATGTATAATGACGTGCCCGAAGGGCAAGACGAAATCATTAAGCGCATCGGCGACGCCGACGCTGTGCTGCTAAGCACCACGTCAAGGCTGCCGGCGGAGACGCTGGCAAGGTGCGGCGGCCTGAAATACGTAGGCATGTGCTGCTCGCTGTACTCGCCCGAGAGCGCCAACGTTGACATCGGCTACGCCGAGGCTCACGGCATATGCGTCAAGGGCATACGCGACTACGGCGACGAAGGCGTGGTGGAATACGCCGTGAGCGAGCTTGTGCGCTGCCTGCACGGGTATGGCATGGAGCCGTGGACGGGCGCGCCGAGCGAGATAACGGGACTGAAAACGGGCTTCGTGGGATTAGGAAAGTCGGGCGGAATGATAGCCGACGCGATGAGCCGTTTCGGCGCCGAGGTGGCATACTTCGCACGCAGCGAGAAGGCGTGGGCCAAGGACAAGGGCTACCGCTTCATGCCGCTGGCCGACCTGCTGGAATGGAGCGACGCCGTGTTCTGCAGCCTCAACCGTGGCACGGTGCTGCTGCACGAGGCTGAATTCGCACGCCTTGGCAACCACAAGCTGCTCTTCAACACGGGGCTTTCGCCTGCATGGGACGAGGCTCCGTTCGCCCGTTGGCTCGACGGCGACAACCTCTGCCTGTGCGACACCGTAGGGGCGGCGGGCGGAGAGCGCTTCGCCTGCCATCCGCACATGCGCTGCATGAGGGCGTCGGCAGGCATGACACGCCAGGCATACCGCCGTCTTGGCGAGAAGGTAATAGCCAACATCGAGGCGTTTCTGGAAGAAACGAGCCGCTAAAAGCCGCCAACGGCCATGCAAAAGGCCGTCAATCGCAGGCCAAAAGGCCGTCAATCGGAGCGCAAAAGGCCGTCTTTCGCAATGCGAAAGACGGCCTTTTACTATATCATTGATTATCAATCAGTTAGCAAAGCACTTTTATTCATGGCGTATTAGGCCAATCAGGCTTATCCGGCTTATTGGCCTAATACGCCTGATAAGCCCGATAAGACCAATACGCCAACCATAAAAAGCATTCAATGCAACCTCCCCTCTGAAAGGGTTGGGGCAAGTATCAATACTCCACCTTGTCCTCTTTCCTCGCCCACTCCTCAAACACCTTGATGGCTTCGTTCCTCATCATGGGCACGGAGGGTAGTTTGCGGCGGTCGCGCGGCAGGGCAAGCTCGTCGTAGATGAACGAGTCGTCGAAGCCTGCGGCCTTGGCGTCGGCCTTCGTGTTGGCGTAATACACACGGTCGAGCCTGGCCCAATAGATTGCGCCGAGGCACATAGGGCACGGCTCGCACGAGGTAAAGATTTCGCAACCGGCAAGGTTGAACGTGCCCAAATGCTGCGCCGCACGGCGTATTGCGCTCACTTCGGCGTGCGCCGTAGGGTCGTTTGAGGCAGTGACGCGGTTCACCCCGGTAGCTATGATTTCGCCGCCGCGCGCTATTACTGCGCCAAACGGGCCTCCGCCGTTGGCTACATTCTCCTCAGAAAGCCGTATGGCCTCGCGCATGAGTTCGTCGTTGGTCATTTGTTTAGGGTTATAAGGTTATACGGTTATACGGTTTTACGGTACGTTGAACCTTGGGTTTGCACCTAACAATTATGCGGTTTTGAGATTTACTATGCTACAAAGCAAATACCGTATAACCTCAAAACCGCATAACCGTAAGACCTGACAAGTTAGAATTCCGCGTTCTTCGGCGTGCGTGGGAACGGGATTACGTCGCGTATGTTCTGCATTCCCGTGACGAAGAGGATAAGCCTCTCGAAGCCCAGGCCGAAGCCTCCGTGGGGGCATGTGCCGTACTTGCGCGTGTCAAGATACCACCACATGTCCTTCATCGGGATGTTGCGCTCGTTGATTTCGCTCATCAGCTTGTCGTAGTTCTCCTCACGTACGCTGCCACCGATGATTTCTCCGATTTGCGGGAAGAGCACGTCCGTGCCCTGCACCGTCTTGCCGTCGTCGTTGATTTTCATGTAGAACGCCTTGATGGCCTTCGGGTAGCCGGTCATGATGACAGGCTTCTTGAAGTGGTGTTCCACGAGGTAACGCTCGTGCTCGCTGGCCAAATCCATGCCCCACGATACGGGGAACTCGAACTTGTGACCCTCTTTCACGGCCTCTTCGAGTATGCGTATGCCCTCGGTATATTCCAGGCGGACAAACTCTTCATTGACAACCGAGTTGAGACGGTCGAGCAGAGACTTGTCAATCATCTTGTTCAAGAACTCAAGGTCGTCCTTGCAGTTGTCCAAAGCCCACTGCACGCAATACTTGATAAAGTCCTCCTCGAGGTCCATCAGGTCGTCAAGGTCGATGAAGGCAACCTCCGGCTCTATCATCCAGAACTCCGCAAGGTGGCGCGGAGTGTTGGAGTTCTCTGCGCGGAACGTCGGGCCGAACGTATAGATTGCGCCCAACGCCGTGGCTCCAAGCTCGCCTTCGAGCTGTCCGCTGACGGTCAGCGATGTCTGTTTTCCAAAGAAGTCGTCGTCGTAAACGATTTTCCCGTCCTCGCCTTTCTTGAGGTCGTAGAGGTTCTTCGTAGTAACCTGGAACATCTGCCCGGCACCCTCACAGTCGCTGGCGGTGATGAGCGGCGTGTGGAAATAGAAGAAACCATGGTCGTGGAAATACTTATGTATTGCGATAGCCATGTTGTGACGTATGCGCATCACGGCTCCGAAGGTGTTTGTGCGCAGGCGCATGTGGGCGTACTGGCGCATGTATTCGAAGCTCTGTCCCTTCTTCTGCATGGGATAGTCGCTGCCACAGAGGCCGTAAACCTCCAGTTCGCGGCACTGCAACTCTACGCTCTGGCCGGCTCCCTGGCTCTCCACCAGCTCGCCGTTGACGCTGATGCACGCCCCGGTTGTTATCTGTTTCAGTGTTTCCGCGTCAAACTTCGACGGGTCAACCACCACCTGCACGTTCTTTATAGTCGAGCCGTCGTTCAAGGCTATGAAGTCAACCGACTTGCTGCTGCGGTGGGTACGCACCCATCCGCGCACGTTGACGATGGCCCCGAAGTCTGTGCGCTGAAGCACATCGACAACTTTTGTCCTCTTGATTTTTTCCATCTTTATCTTTTACTGAATTGATAATTGACAATTGAAAATGGACAATTATGATTACTTTACGCACCAAGCTATGCCCATTAGGCAAGAGTAATCATAATTTTCCATTCTCATTTGTCAATTCTCCATTTATAATATTCCTACTCAAACGCGCCCATGCGCAGCATGTCAACCTCCTTCTCGGTGAGGAAACGCCAGTCGCCGCGGCGCAGGCTCTTCTTCGTCAACCCGGCAAACTGCACGCGGTCGAGCTTTACCACGCGGTAACCAAGATGCTCGAAGATGCGGCGCACGATGCGGTTCTTGCCGCTGTGGATTTCAATTCCCACCTGGCTCTTGTCCGTAGGGCTGGCATACTCTATGGCATCGGCGTGCACTTCGCCGTCGTCGAGCGTTATGCCGGTGGCTATCTGCTGCATATCGTGCGCGGTGACGTTCTTGTCCAGGAACACATGATAGATTTTCTTCTTCAGGAACTTGGGGTGAGTGAGCTTGCTGGCAAGGTCGCCGTCATTGGTGAGAAGCAGCACTCCGGTGGTGTTGCGGTCAAGACGGCCCACGGGATAGATGCGCTCCGGGCACGCGCCTTTTACCAAATCCATCACCGTCTTGCGCTGTTGCGGGTCGTCGCTTGTGGTCACGGTGTCCTTGGGTTTGTTGAGAAGGACGTACACCTTCTTCTCCATCTTGACGGGCTGGTCGTGGAACTTCACCTCGTCTGAGCGCAAAACCTTGGTTCCGAGCTCGGTCACAACCTGCCCGTTGACCGTAACCACGCCTGCCTGTATGAACTCGTCGGCCTCGCGGCGGCTGCAAACGCCTGCGTTGGCGAGGAACTTGTTAAGGCGGACGGGCACCGTCGGGTCGATGTGCTCTTCCTTGTATTCAATGCGTTTCTTAAGACTGTACTTTGCGTTGGGGTCATAGTCGGGCGTGCGCTGACGGTTGTAGCCGCCACGATTGTAGCCGCCCTGGCGCGCCTGTCCGTACTGGTTGCGCTGGTAGCCGCCACGGTTGTAGCCGCCGGGACGCTGCTGATAGCCGCCTTCCTGCTGCCCTGCGTTGTAGCGCGGACGGTAACCTGTCTGCTGACGCTGGCCGTACTGGCTCTGACGGGGCTGGTAGCCCTCCTCGCCCTCCTTGTTGTAGTGCGGACGATAGCCCTGCGGACGCTGGCCGTACTGCGACTGACGCTGCTGGTAGCCGCCTTGGCGGGGCTGGTAGCCCTCCTGCCGGTCGGCGTTGTAGCGCGGACGGTAAGGACGCTGCTGCTGGCTTGACTGCTGCAGCCCGGCACCAAAGCCTTCGGGACGGAAGCCGCCCTCGTCTTTGTTGTAACTCCTATTGGGCACATAGTTGCGCTGAACGCGTATGCGCGGGCGCATCGGCCTGTTTCCACTCTGATTGTTAAAGTCTTCTGTCTGCTTGTAGCCGTCACGGCTGCCTTCGGTCTGACCGGCAGACAAACTGTCGTTCTTGTTTTCCAATTCTTCTGACATGATTTTTTCTGTTAATGCCTCACGGCGGTTAGTATTTCGGTTATACGGTTTTTGGGGTTATGAGGTTGTACGGTTATCGGGTTGTTTAGGACAAAGGCCATAGTGTATTATACTGTTTTTATATGTTTTATTTCAACTAAAACCGTATGACCCTATAACCGCATAACCTTAAAACCGTATTTACATTCCCGTATAATTGTGCGGTGTGACGGCCATCAGCTCGGCCTTCACGCTGTCGCTTACGTTCAATCCGCGGATAAACTCGTGTATTGTCTCCTCCGTCATCTTCTTGTTGGTGCGCGTAAGAGCCTTCAACGCCTCGTAGGGATGCGGGTAGGCTTCGCGGCGGAGGATGGTCTGTATGGCCTCGGCCACTACCGCCCACATGTCGTCGAGGTCGGCGTTAAGCTTCTCCTCGTTGAGTATGAGCTTGCGCAGGCCCTTCAGTGTGCTCTGAATGGCTATCATTCCATGGCCGAGGGGCACGCCTACGTTGCGCAGCACGGTCGAGTCGGTAAGGTCGCGTTGCAGGCGGCTTACGGGCAGTTTGGCCGCAAGGAACTGCAATATTGCGTTAGCGATGCCGAGGTTGCCCTCGCTGTTCTCGAAGTCAATGGGGTTGACCTTGTGGGGCATCGCGCTCGAACCTACCTCGCCGGCCTTGATTTTCTGCTTAAAGTATTCCATCGAGATGTACATCCAGAAGTCGCGGTCAAGGTCGATGATGATGGTGTTGATGCGACGTATGG
>ENA-ORSA01003018-ORSA01003018.1-human-gut-metagenome-genome-assembly--contig:-NODE-3018-length-11168-cov-7.093224_pt1 | contig 11168 bp, 8 predicted proteins | sample MGYA00242179_ERZ509142 | MGnify/ENA primary metagenome ERZ509142 (study PRJEB26280, sample SAMEA2338659) | human gut metagenome | biome: human gut; feature: human-associated habitat; material: faeces... | reverse complement strand
TAACCATCTCAGTAGCCATATCGGTATCACGGATCTGGCTCTCTGCGCTGGTGGTGTTCTCAACTACGTTGTCGAGGTTGTTGATGGTGTGCTCCAGACGGTTCTGAACAGCACCAAGTGCGGAACGCTGGGTAGATACTTTCTGGATTGATTCCTTGATAGTATCAATGGCTTTCAGTGCATTGGTATCATCAGATCCATCTACTTTCAAACCTGCAACACCTAATCTTTCAGCACTCATAGCTGTAATGTCAAGAGAAATCTGGTTATTGCTTGTTGCATCTGCTCCTACATGTAAACTAAGAGTTAATGCACCTGTGGTTGCTTTTGCAGAGAACTGAGTACCCTGAACGTTAGCGGTAACATCATTTCCGTTTGCATCATAAAGCTTAACGCCATCTTTTACATTGACGGTGTTTCCATCAGTGGTCTTTAAATAATTTGAGAGTGCGTTTTCAGCAATCTTATTTCCATCCTTATCGTAATATGCATTATCTAATTTTGATATAGAAAACGCAGTGTCTTTAGGATCCTGTTCTGTACCTACTTTAGTAGAAAAATACTTATTCTTATCCTTGTACTGAACTTTTCCAGCCTCAAATTTTTCTCCTGTATCACCATCATACAGAACATTTTTATTTGTATCTGTATTAGTTGTACCATTAAAGTCAGCATCAGCAGCAGCCTTACCTGCTTTATAATCTTTATAGTATTTCTTTGTCGTATCTAATACAGTTCCTGCTTCAACTTTCTTGCCATTCTCATCAAAAAGAGTAACGCCATCCTTTAAAGTATAGCTTGTAGTTCCAGCTGTAGCACCATAGGAAAACGTATAATCACTAGCCGCCGTCTTGTCGCCCTTTAACAAGTATGTTTCGTTGAACTTGGTGGTCTCAGCAACACGATCAATTTCAGTGGTCAGCTGATCTACTTCATTCTGGATATAAGTTCTGTCATTCTCAGACATAGTTCCGTTAGCTGCCTTTACTGCCAGTTCATTCATTCTCTGAAGCATATCCTGAACTTCATTGAGGGCACCTTCAGCGGTCTGTACTGCACTGATACCATCCTGTGCATTCAGGGAAGCCTGTGTCAGACCTCTGATCTGCTTTCTCATCTTCTCACTGATGGACAGGCCTGCTGCATCATCAGCTGCACGGTTGATCTTGTAACCGGAAGACAGTTTCTCGGTGGACTTTGCCTGAGAAGCGGTGGTTAAGCCTAACATTCTGTTAGAGTTCATAGCTGTAAGATTGTGTTGTACTACCATAATAATTTACCTCCTTGTATTACTGCCCAATTCCTTTTGCGGCAGTGTGCGTATCTGTATTGTTATTGAGAAATCCTTTTCTCCCAGATACTTGTTTTTAGTTTTATAGTAACCGGAGTAGGAGCTTCCCTGTCGGGCCCTGACAGAGCCGCTCTTCCTCCGGTTATTACCATATGAAATTATTTGTCCGCATTTCCCTTTGTGATGATCATGTTAGATTTTTTGCGGTACTTCTCCGGGTGCTCTTCTTCCGCATAATATTTAGGAAGCTTCGCTCTCTCCTCGGGATCTGTGATCTGGTTCTCCAGCACCGTGCTTCGCACGATGTTCACCTCTTTCGGTGCATCGATCATAATGCGGAGATGATTCTTGGTTCCTCCCAGGAACACGATCTTGATATTGTCATTGATCATCAGGTATTCTTCCGGACTAACGGTCAGACGCAGCATAATTGATAACCTCCCTGTTTTTATTCAGCCTTCCTTGCCTGCTGGTTCTCACTGATGCAACAATTTGTTATGGAATGTTGCATTTTGTCTTGCACTACATATTTCGGCTGACCATGGGAAAACTTTAGTCCTTTTTATAAAAATCGTTATTCCGAACTACATATATCGTTATAATGATTTTACGTAATACATATCATAGCTGTATATCGCGGAATACAGCATCTTTGTCATCCTGTTCAATCCCTAGATAATGTTTTGTGATCTGAAAAGAAGAATGATTGTAGATTTCCATCAGCAATGCGGGTGGCGTTCCCATTTTCCATGCATGGTAGCCGAAGGTCTTCCGCAGGGAATGGCATCGCACGATATCATCGATCCCAACCTGCTCCGCGGCTCTGCGGACAATGCGGTAGGCCTGATACCTGGAGAGAGGGGAAGCTGTTTTTCTGGGACTGGGAAAAAGGTAGTCTGTGTCGGTTACGAAAGACTGTGTTGTCCGGTAGGACTGTAGTGTTTTCTGAAGTTCCCTGTTGATCAGGATTCGGGTCTCTTTTCCTGTTTTCTTTTCTGTGATCAGAAGATGGGTGTAAAAGCGGCTGCATTCCGAGCAATAGACATCTCCCCAGGTGAGATGAAGAATGTCGTTGATACGGAGAGCAGTGTTCAGACCGATCAGGATGATAGTGTAATTCCGGAAGTTGGGCTGTTTGGTAAGATAGTAATCTTTGAAATCATGTAAAAGTTGTTTGCTGCGGATAGGTTGTGTCGTGCTCATAATAGCCTCCTTGAAAGTATTAATGAATAAGGAAAATGCAACATTCCATAACAGAATGTTGCATTTTCTATTTTAATCTATTCATTTCTGTGGTATTCTTTTAAAGACTGCATATCGCTATTTTTCGACAAATACTTTCCTTTTTTGAAACATATACAGTCAGAATCAGGAGTACACATGAAAAGCTTTATATGTGAAATGTTCTATAAGCAGCGGGCGGCATTCGAACAAAGCTGCGCTTCCAGGGGTAAAGAATATCCTCTTCCGGAAGATGTTTTCCTACAATCGGATATTTTCTATGATGAGAAGCATGTTCCGGCCCATCGTCTGGATGTCTACCGTCCCAGGGGACGGGACGGAGAGATTCTTCCGGTCATCGTCAACGTACATGGCGGAGGCCTCCTCATAGGGAACAAGGAATTCAACCGTCCCTTTTGTGCCTCCCTTTGTGAGGCGGGGTATCTGGTATTCAGCATTGAGTACCGGCTGATACCGGACTGTCTCTTCTATGACCAGCTGGCTGACCTGCATCTGGCACTGGATTTTATCCGGGATCATCTGACGGAATACGGCGGTGACATTTCCCACATATATGCCTGCGGCGACAGCGGCGGTGCCTGTCTGTTGACTTATGGAATCGCCATGCAGCGAAGCACTGCACTGGCACAGGCTGCCGGAGTAACCCCTTCTGACCTGCCAGTCCGGGCACTTGGCCTGGTCAGCGGAATGTTCTATACGAATCGCCTGGATCAGATCGGACTTTTCCTCCCCAGATATCTCTACGGCCGGCATTATAAAAAAAGTGCTTTTGCCCCCTATGTATCTCCGGAGCACCCGGACATCGTGACCAGCCTGCCACCCAGTCTCCTGATCACCAGTGACAACGATAATCTTCAGAGTTATACTCTGAATTTTGAAAAGGCTCTGCGCAGACATCAGATGCCCCATAAACTGATCAACTACCCGAAGGATCCCCGCCTGACCCATGCGTTCAGCGCTTTTTACCCGGAGCTTCCGGAAAGCAGGGAAGTGATCCACCATTTGATTCATTTTTTTGAACATACCGGAGAGGACTGTAAAGGGGGATATGTATCATGACATACGACGAAAATATTTTCAAAGAAAAAGCTAATCGGAAAGCCCGTAAGATCTGGATCGTTTTTGCTGTTTTACTGAGTGCCAACTATGGCTCCGATGCGTCCGGGGGATTATATCCCACCACTTCTTACCTTATTTTTCTGGCATTGTGCTGGCTGCCTCTGATCTTTGGCGAAGTGCTGTTACACGTAAAAGGCTGGGCAACGGAGCTCTACCGCTACGATCTGGTCATCGGTTACGGCATCTTCTACACTTTTGTCATCTGTACTACAGCTTCCCCGATCGCTTTCACCTATATCCTGCCGGTGACAAGTCTACTGGTACTATATAAGAACCGGAAATTCATGATCAACTGCGGTATCGCCAATGCTCTGATCATCGTCGGTGCAGCCGTCTATCGCTATATGCTGGGCTTCAACAGTGCTTCCGATATGAAGAATTACCAGTTACAGCTGTCCTGTATCGTCCTGTGCTACATCTGCTATGTCATGTCCATCCGTCATCTGAATGAATCCGACGGTGCCATGACCGACAGCATCAAGGCTGACCTGCACAGAGTCGTAACCACTGTAGAGCAGGTTAAATCTTCGAGTAATATCATTCTCGATGGCATCACAGTCGTAAGAGAGCTGGCTTCCGAGAATAAGCATGGCTCCGATATCGTCATGCTGGGTATGAATGAGCTGACTGACAACAACAATATGCTGCAGGATCGTACCACGTCATCCACACAGATGACCTCCGATATCCGCGCCCAGGTAGAAAATGTGGTAGCTCTGATCGGAGAAATGATCACGCTCGTCGAAAAAACGCAATCCCATTCCGGCGTCAGCGCAGAAGACCTGAAGAGTCTGGTGAATACCGCTGCTACCATGTCACAGCTGTCTACTGAGCTGGAAAATGTTCTGGAGAATTTCCGTCAGGAATTCGAAATGGTAAAACAGGAGACCGGTACCATAGAGAAGATCACGAATCAGACAAATCTGCTGGCATTAAATGCTTCCATCGAAGCTGCCAGAGCCGGAGAAGCCGGCAAGGGCTTCGCTGTTGTGGCAGATCAGATCCGTACCTTAAGCACCGAGACCCACGCTTCCTCTGATCAGATCAGGGATGCTCTCTCCCGACTGGATGCTACCTCCGCGAAGATGACCTCTTCCATTGAAGAGACATTAAAGCTGATCCAGATCACTCTGGAAAAAGTAACGCAGACCGGAGATAACGTAAATCAGATTGCTTCTGATTCCGTGCAGCTGGGCAATCACATTCAGGTTGTAGATAATGCCATTAAAGAAGTAGAGAACTCCAACACCCAGCTGGTATCCAACATGGAGCAGGTATCTAACATCGTAGATACCATCACAACCTGTATCACGCACTCCAGCCGGACCAGTGAACGGATGCTCAGCAAGTATCAGGAAACAGCAGACAATATCAATACCATCGAAGATGTCATGGAGAACATGATGTGTGATCTGGGCATCGGTGGTTTCATGGGTATTGAAGACGTCAAGCCCGGCATGAAGATCGACTTACAGCTAGCCGGTCAGAAGGATGACAACTATCTTGGGGAACTGATCGAGCAGATTCCGGAGGGACTGCTGGTATCCTGTCAGAAGAAGCTGACGATTAACGGGTCTGCTTCCTGTATGCTGCAGGTCACCGCAGGTAATATCCTGTACTGTTGGGACAAAGCCACCATTTCTCCTGCTCCTGAAAATGGTGAACATGCTTTCAAGATTACCATTACTACCAGACCCAGGATCAACAATAGACGCAAATACCCTCGTATGGATCTGAATAATACCTGTACTATTAAGTTCAAAAATTCCGATACGGAATATGCGGCTACCATGGAAAATATCAGTGCCAACGGATTCGCCTTCCTGGCCACAGACAAGATATTCACCCAAAGCAAAAATGCAGAAGTCATTATCACGATCCATGATTTTGCTCTGCCGAATCATAATGTGCTGGAAGGTCGCATCATCCGCTGTTCCGACGATAACGGACTGTATATCGTCGGATGCCAGATGCCGGAGGATAATTTCTATATCCTGGAATATGTAGAAAATAACTTAAATAAATAGAATTTCTGTATGAAACCAAGGCACCAAAAAAGCCCATTCATATTCAAATGAATGGGCTTTTTTAATGTTGTTCTTTACGGTTTCAATAGCCGGGCGATCAGACCCTCGACCTCCTGGAGTTGTTCTTTTGTGCTCTCTTTGTGACTTTCCTTGCGGTATTTTGACGGAGACATGCCCTTCATGGCATGGAACGCCTTGGTAAATACCAGCGCATCACTATACCCACAGGACAGGGCAATGCTCTCGATAGGATAATTCGTAGATTCCAGCAGCTCTCTCGCCTTGGTGATACGGAAGGTGGTGAGGAACTGCTGAGGCGACATTCCCAGATAATTCTGGAACAATGTATATAAATAACTGCGGTTGATACACACATAATCCGCCACATCCGTGACCTTGATAGGGTTACAGTAGTTACTCTGGATAAAAGATACCGCTTTTTTCACATACTGGTTCCCCTTATCCTCTTCCTCTCTGGCTACCACACCGGCGCTGTCCGCGATCACAGACAGGAATACTCCCAGCAGTCCGTTCCGGCGCAGATCATCCGCGATTCCAAAGGTATTGTGTTCCATCATATCACGGACAATCGAATACAGCTCCTCTGATTTATCACAGGAAAAAATAGGATGCCTGTCTGACAGTCCCATGCTATGTAAATACTCTTCCGCGCGGCTCCCGGCAAATCCCACCCACAGATAACTCCAGGGGTCCTTCGCATCCGCCTGATAGAAAGCCAGTTCGTTGGGCTGGATCAGAAATCCGTACCCTGCTTCCAGCCGGTATTCCTTGTCATGGAACCGGAAATGCCCCTTGCCGCTTAAGACATAGTGGATCAGGTAGTGCGGCTTGGATGCCGGTCCGAAGCTGTGCAGTGCTTCCGTCTGAGAGCACCCGCAGCAATTCACATACAGACTTCCTGTTTTGTCATTGATAAAGTCCAGCTTAAATGCTTTTTCCATGGCAATTCCTATCCTTTCCCATCGGTCAATTCACTATAATCCCGCCGTCCTCATCAAACGCCACACAAAAAGCACTGCTGTATTCGTTCATACGCTGCAGGATCCTCTGCTTATCCTCCCCCGTTGCCGGCGTCGGTCGGAAATCATTCCTTGTTTTGACAGAGCTTACCATACAGGGAATGATCCGGGCGTTCTGATCCTCCACCTTTTCCCCGTTCTCAAAAGTAAAGGTCTGCTGGAAGATCATGGTGTCCTTGTCCTCCGGATTCCGGTTGGCTCCGAAGCAGAAATTTGCCAGACTGTAGATAATATATCTGCCCTTGTATTCCTCGATTCCCTGCAGGACATGGGGATGATGACCGATGACCAGATCCACACCCCAGTCAATGCATTTCCTGCCAAGCTGCTGCTGATAATTTTCCGGATAATTGTCTTTTTCGATACCCCAGTGACAACAGGCGAGGATCAGATCCACGTTCTGTTCCCGCAAGACTTCGATATTATTCTGAATCAGTTTCTCCGCCTGTGCGCCCCATTCCACTTCATTAACGGAGATAATGCCGATCTTCAGATTCCGCTCTCCGCCGTGGGCTGCCGCGCTGTCCGGGATCTCATAGATGCCTACATTTTTATCATAGGCATAGACAATACCCTCCTGCTCCAATGCTGCCACTGTATCCCGGCTGCCCTGCTCTCCGTAGTCCAGTCGATGATTGTTCGCAAAGCTGACGGCTTCGATATCCCCCAAGGTCAGTAGATGGGCATACGCCGGATCTCCCTTGATGCAGTAGGTCTGCCCCTCCCGCATCTGCTCCGATGTGGTCAGCGGCCCTTCGAGATTCACGATGGTCATATCGTCCGCCTCGAAAATATCTCTCACATTCTCGAAAAAATATCCCTCATCCTCCGCCTGATCGTACACCTGACGGAAGGAATAGCTGTAATCCTGTTCCTGATGATTGCCCAAAGTCACATCCCCTGCTGCGGAGATCGTGATCGTGCAGCGTTCCCCCATCAAAGTATCCGAAGCTCCGGACTGTCCCGATTCCGGCAATGCAGTATTGTCACCGTCCGTCCCACCTGGCAGAACGATCTCCCCGATATTATCCCCGGGCTGATTGTCCTGCGGTCCGGTATGGTAACCGCCGATCGGCTGCGCCAGTTCTTCCACACCGGGAATACAGACCTGCTGTGTCAGATCATCCCCACAGCCGCTAAGCGCTATTACACTGACCGCACAAACCAGTGCCACAAACCGCTTTTTCCTCTGCCCCATAAACACTCTCCCTCTGTTACAAAGAAATCCCTTAGCCCTCTCCTAAATCAGTCTTAATTTTCAGAAGCCGCTGTCGCAGTGCTGTCTCCCGTTCCATACAGATTCTCCTGCAGGAATTTCTTATTTGCCTCGAAATCCACCTCCAGCACGGACATTTTACGATGGGTCGCATCCTTATACGTGCCTTCAATGGGAATACTGTTCTGTATAATATCGTATGTCAGAAGCTTCGGTGCCATGAGGCTTAACCGGTAACACTCTGTCTGGGTCAGGTTCGTGGTCAGATTCGGCATGAGTCCGTCGATCAGTCCCTTCGGATTCGTGAGTACACCCTTAGGCAGCTTATGAATGACCTCTGTCAGCACCTTTCTCTGTCGCTCGGTTCTGCCGAAATCCGTACCGATATAACGGTTTCTGCAATATGCCAGCGCCTGAGGACCGTTCAGATGCACCATGCCTCCGGACAAGTCATCGAAATAGTCCGTTCCCTCCGGTCTGCCCAACAGGATATTATATTCTACCAGGTAGCCGTTCACGTACTCCACTTCCTTGCCGGTCAGCTCCAGATCCACGCCGCCCACGGCATCTACCAGATTCGCAAATGCCTCAAAATTCACCAGCACATAGCGGCTGATATGAATGTCAAAATTCTGCTCGATGGTCTCCATCAGCAGCTCCGCGCCGCCGTAGGAATATGCCGCATTCAGACGATTATCCTTATGTCCCGGTATCTCTACATACATGTCACGGAGCAGAGATGTCATATATATCTTTTTCGTCTTGTTGCTGATAGACAGCAGGATCATGGCATCGGATCTGCCATCCTCCCCGTTCTCACGGGAATCGTTACCGATCAGGAGAATATTTGTAACTCCTTCTTCCTTCATGGGAGAGCTTGCCACAGATTCGATCTCTTCATAATTCATCTCCGCATAGACCTTGCCCACCAGGACGTACAACCCTGCTGCCAGAAATACGAGGATCAGCGCCACTGCGATCAGGAAGCGCTTGAAGCCGGATTTTTTCTTTTTTCTGCCGCTCCCGGCTTCCTTTTTGTTTCCTTTTCTGCTCTTCTTATCCGTTTTCGTGTCTATCTCCTCACGCTTCCCTGCTTTTCTTCCGGAGCGATTTTTTTCTCTATGATCTTCGTAATCCTCGTATTCGTCCGCATAGTCCTCCCTTCTGCTACGCCGAGGTCTATCGGATGCCGCCTGTCTGCGACGATCTGCATTACTGTTACTACGGTCACCACTATTACGATTCTCTGAAGTCTTACGCGTCGTCTCTCTGCGAGCCACCTGTCTCTTACGATACGCGGGATCATCCCAATCTTCCGCGTAATCATCCGCTCTTGCTCGTCTTCCGGATCCGATCACATCCAGTTCCTCCTCATCCTCGTCATTCTCAGTCATGTCAAACATCTGTGGAGCCGGACGCTCTGCTGTCCGCCTTCCGGTCCCGGACTTCCCACTGCCGGAGCCGGACGTCTGCATTTCCTGCATCTCCTGCTGTAAAAAGGCTTCCAGCCCTTTCTGTATATCTTCCATCTCCTGAATGGAATCTCGTTCTCTGTCACTCATATTGTACCTCATTTCCACATACCGGCACCGGTACGTTCCTTAAGCCTCTTTCCTATTTGTCTCCTAGGATACCACACTCCTTTGTATTTGTCGCGGCAGAAATCCTTAATATTTGCTTAAATGTTGTCCGGCATTTTTTAAGACACACTTTCTATGGCAATAAAAAGAAACTGTCTACGGCATCCACAAGATTTTGTCTTGTACATTTTCCACAGACAGTCTCTGCATTTTTGTTATCTTATATCATTCTATTTATGAGCGATTCTCGCATCTATGTAATTCTTCAGAGATTCCACGGTCTCCTCCACACCCAGCCTGCTGCTGTTGATGGACAGATCGTAGTTCCGGGAGTCGCCCCATTTTACCTTACAATGGCTGTTGTGGTAAGATTTTCTGCGACGGTCCTTCTCGATCATGCGCTCCTCCGCATGTCTCGCATCCAGCTCATAGATCTGCATAACACGCTCGATCTTGGCTTCTCTGTCTCCTAATACAAAGATGGAGATCAGATTCGGATTGTCCTTCAACACGATCTCAGAACAGCGTCCTACGATCACAAAGGATTCTCCTGCCTCTGCCTTTTTCTTGATATAGTCAAACTGCATTCTCGCCACATTATCTGCAGGAGAGCTGTTCATTCCCATCACACTTCTGTACAGGAATTTGTTACGTCTCTTTTCATCGAACTCTGCCAGCTCCTTGCTGCTCACATTCATGCTTGCAGCCACCTCATCTAACAGGTTATGATCGTACATTGGCAGCTTGTAATATTCTGCCAGCTTCTGTGCGATCTCATGTCCGCCGCTGCCGTACTCACGGCTGACGGAGATAATCAGTTGTTCACTCATGGGTCTGCCCTCCTTATCGTCCTACAGATATCTCGCATAGATCATTACCATGGAGATTACTATTACTATTATAGTCGCAGGAGCCATAACTTTGCAATATTTTCCCCACTTGATCATATGACCTGCCTTTGCTGCGGTAGCGATACCCACGACATTTGCAGATGCACCGATAGGAGTTGCGCTTCCACCGATATCGGTTCCCATGGCTAACGCCCATGCCAGGATAGAGAGATCCACACCCTGGGTCGCGGACAGACTGCTGATGATAGGGATCATCGTCGCCGCAAAAGGAATATTATCCACGAACGCGCTGGCGATTGCGGAGATCCACAAAATAATCGCGATCATCAGCATCAGATTACCATTACTGATGTCACCGATGAAGTTCGCCATGACTTTCAGGATACCTGTCTGCTCCAGACCGCCTACCACCATGAACAATCCGATGAAGAACAGCAGCGTCTTATAGTCGATCTGCTTGATCAGCTTCAGGGCATCTCTGCCTGCGGCGATCAGCGTCACGATAGTGATAAACACGCCGATGCAGGATACGGTCAGACCGGTCTGTGCATGGGTTACCAACAATGCTACTGCACACAGGAAAATAACGGTACTGATAATGAATCCCTTTTTATCGGTAATCGCCTCGGAAGGATCCGGGTAAGTCTGATTGCTGCCGGCTGCTACCGCCTCGCTGGCACGCAGCTCCTTGTGGAATACCAGGTAAAAATACAATACAACTACGACCAGAGAAATACCTGCGATCAGACCGGTATTGGTCAGGAAATCCGTGAAGGAATATCCCAGGGAAGTACCGATGATG
>ENA-ORSA01003017-ORSA01003017.1-human-gut-metagenome-genome-assembly--contig:-NODE-3017-length-11171-cov-2.325117_pt1 | contig 11171 bp, 8 predicted proteins | sample MGYA00242179_ERZ509142 | MGnify/ENA primary metagenome ERZ509142 (study PRJEB26280, sample SAMEA2338659) | human gut metagenome | biome: human gut; feature: human-associated habitat; material: faeces... | reverse complement strand
CGCGGCCCATGCCCGGTTCTAATAGTAGTCCTCCGGCTCCACGCCGTCGTAAACGCTCTTGGGCACCCACTCTATGTAGTCGATGTCGAGGTGTGCCGTGGGGTTGTTGAGCACGTTCTTGAAGCGCAGGTAGTAGCGTGTGTTTGCCCTGACCGGCCCGCGGTAAACGATGTGGCGCAGCTTGTGGAGGCCGAAGCCGCTGTTGCGCCCGCCCTCGGTTACGCCGTAGCTGAAGTCGCCGTAGCAGTTTGAGCCTTTCATGACGTTGTGGTTTCTCATGTTGCGCTCGAGGCGTGCGTTCTCCTGGCGGTCCTCGGTGTCGAGGAAATACTGTATCCAGTCGGTTGTTTCAACGTACCTCATGTCCAACGGCAAGCCCACGGCCGAGAGGTTGTTCTTGTTTGTGCCGAAGTACGTTTGCATCATGCCGCAGTTGCTTCCGTTGCCCACGGCAATGCGCAGCTCGTATGTACCGTCGTTCGGCACGAGCGGCATGCGGTACGTAACGTCGTATGCCCTTCGAAGAACGGCTCGTCCTGCTCGTAGGCACGGTTGCCGACAGCCGCGTAGACCATGAGTATGGTAAGGTACGTATCGTCTGTGAAGGTGACATCCTCGAGGTAGCCTCTCGGTATGAAGTAGTAGTTCTGGTTTGGCAGGGCGCGCAGGCCGTTGGTGAAGAGCTCGGGCTGGAATGAGAGCACGTCCCAGCGCATACGTTCGTTGAGCACCTTGCCGGGCACATCGTCGTCGTACACGAGTACGTCGTCGATAACGTAGTAAAAGCCGTTGAGCGCCTGAATGTCGCGCGTGCCGTTGTTTGGCGAGATGAGTATGCCCTTGCGCGGCACGGTGATTTCCTCATACGTGTCCCAGTCGTACTCGCTTACGTATCGGTTTATGCGTTTTCCCTCGGTGTGTGCGCCTTCCATGATTTTGAGAATGCGGTTGTCCTTGCCCATCGTCTCGTAGTACTGCATTTTGTTTATTCCGAACCTGTCGGGCGTGGAAAGGGAGTAGCCCGTTTCGTTATAGTGAATCACCAGCTTGTTGTACGACATTGCGCCGCGCACGAGGTGGTATCCCACAAACTGGTTAATGGCGTTGTCGGGGCTGGTGAGGTCGTTGCTCGTGGCGCGGGGATAGTAAGCCTTGCATGCCTGCTCCACCTTTTCCATTATCTCGCTCCAGTTTACGATGTTGCCGTTTTCGCGCTTTATGGTAATGCCCCAGCGGTCGCACAGCAGCGAATCGGTCTCGACGAAAGCCGTATATCCGAAATACCGGTGCTGCGGATAATAGCCCAGGTAGGACGGGGCCTGCCCCATTTCGGGTTTGCTGAGTGCTTCGTACTCTTCGTCGCGGTAGTCGGCCATGCTGTCGCGCCACGACGTAAGGAAGAGCAGGCGGCCGAATATCTGCAAATTGTCCTGGCCTGCTATAAGGTCGGGCAATGCACTGGAATATGGCATTACAACCCTGTTTACCACGTGCATCCACCCGTTGCCGGCCTCGTTGTCGGGGGATATTATCTCTGAGAATGCGTTTATGAAAATGCGTGGTCTGCCTGTGGAGTCGCCGGCCGAGAAACTGACGGTGGCAAAGCGGTCGGCCATGGTCTTGTAGTCGAACGCGCCTTCGCGGAAATCGGTAGTGCGGTAGCCTTCCTGGAAGTCGGTGTCGATTATGCTGTTGAACACTATCTGCTGTGCCATCGAGTCGGGCACGTCGGCGAGGTTGTAGTTGGTTGTCTCGTAAATTGAATCGAGAAAATGCTGCACGGCATCGTTGGTAGGCACGAACACGGTGTAGTTTCCCCTCGCTTCGAGCAGGTGGTCCATGGTAGAGCCTTTGTTGCCCGAGCGCGACTTTTTCAGAAGCTCGTAGTAATAGCTAAGGTCGGGATTGTCCTTTATGAGGTCGGTTATTGTGCTTCCCGAGAATACATAAAGGTTAGAGTCGTCCACTTTGTCGGAACATGATACGTTCACGAACATACAGGCCGTAAGGGCCAGGAAACTGCATAGCACGGCAAAATGCCTAACACGTGTTTTCATGTCAATTCATTGTGTTTCGGGTGTTTGTTTCTCCATTAGGACAACAGGCACAGCGCCATCGGAGTGCGGATTACCTGTTTTTTAACAATTTATACTCTTCATTTTAACGGCAGAACGCCGTATCCAAGGGCTATAGCGCCCTGCAACCTTTCAAAGGTACATATTATTTCTAATTTTAAATATAATTTTCCGCATTTTTTGCACGCCAAGATAAAATTCTTATAACATTTCCTGCAAGCCCGGCGGATCATGGGACTTCCGGACCTTTCGCGCGCATTCCGAACGCCACGCCCCCTGCACCTGCCGCATTAACCCAAATCGGTCGTTAGGCTTCGTCAAATTGCGTGCTTATGCCTGGCAGATAGCTTTGTTCCCGCACTGTTCCGGCATTTGCCTGTTGCTGTTGCCGTATTGCCGCCGGTAAGGCACGACAGCCGTGTTATGGCTATTTGCAGCCGCCAACGCCGTTGTTACAGCATTTTTAATACAGTTGCGTTGCGTATATCGTTAATTATAGGTACTTTTGCGACATATTAAATATATTATGCGGCAAAACCGTATAAACCTATCTGAAATCAATGGAATTTACAGCCGAACAAATAGCCGGATACCTCGGAGGAGAAATCGACGGCAACGCTGGCGAACGTGTGTCTACCTTTTCAAAAATTGAAGAAGGCAAGCCCGGTTCGCTCACTTTTTTATACTCAAGCCATTATGAGCATTATCTTTATGAAACAAAGGCAAGCATAGTGCTCGTGCCCTCCGACTTCAAGCCGTCGCAACCCGTGAGCGCCACGCTAATCCGCCTTGCCGACCCGCGCGAGGCTGTGGCCCGCCTTCTCAACCTTTACGAGCAGAGCAAGCCGCGCCGCACCGGCATTAGCAAGCAGGCATACGTAGCCGAGAGCGCTACCGTGGGCAAAGACTGCTACATAGGCCCGTTTGCCTACATAGGCGACAACGTGGTGATAGGCGACAACACGCAGATTTATCCTAACTCAACCATAGAGGAGGGCGCGAAAATAGGCAACAATACAATAGTATATCCCAATGTGTCGGTTTACCACCATTGTGTGATAGGTTCTAACGTGATACTCCATTCCGGCTGCGTGATAGGCGCAGACGGATTCGGGTTCGCGCCTACCGCCAACGGTTATGAGAAAATACCGCAGATAGGCATAGTAACCATAGAGGACAATGTGGAAATAGGCGCAAATACATGCGTAGACCGCTCCACCATGGGCTCAACCTACGTGCGCCAGGGCGTGAAGCTCGACAACCTTGTGCAGATAGCGCACAACGACGACATAGGGGCAAACACCGTTATGTCGGCGCAGGTAGGCGTGGCCGGCTCTACAAAGATAGGCGAGTGGTGCATGTTCGGCGGGCAGGTAGGCATAGCCGGCCATGCCGAAATAGGCGACCGCACCTACTCGGGCGCGCAGGCCGGAATAGCAGGCAGCATACGCAAGGGCAACGTAACGGTGCAAGGCTCGCCCGCAATCGACGCGAAACGCTTTGCCCGCGCCTCGGCAGTGTTCAAGAACCTGCCCGAAATCTTCCGCCAGATAAACGAAATGCAACGCACGCTCGACGGAATCACCAAGAAAACAACGGAACAATAATAAGACACACTTAACATATCATGCTGAAACAACAAACACTGAAAGGCAGTTTCTCGCTCTTCGGGAAAGGGTTGCACACGGGTGTCAACCTGACTGTTACTTTCAATCCCGCACCCGAAAACACGGGATACAGAATACAAAGGATAGACCTCGAAGGCGAACCGATAATCCCGGTAATCGCGGAAAATGTTGTCGAAACGACACGCGGCACCGTGGTAGCCAAGGGAGAAGCGCGCTGCTCGACCATAGAGCACGCCATGGCCGCACTCTACGCCATGGGTATCGACAACTGTCTCATACAGGTAAACGGACCGGAATTCCCTATACTCGAAGGCTCGGCCGAAACTTATGTCAAGAACATAGAACGTGTGGGACTGGAAGAACAGAATGCGCCAAAGAACTTTTATATCATCAAAAAGAAAATCGAGGTAAAAGACGAAGGGAGCGGCTCCTCAATAATAATCCTGCCCGACGAACAGTTCAGCATAACAGCCATGATTTCGTTCCAGTCAAAGTGGTTCTCCAGCCAGTTTGCCACCTTGAACGACATGGCCGACTTCCCGAAAGAAGTAGCCGGGGCGCGCACCTTCGTGTTCCTCCGCGAGATAGAACCGCTGCTTAACGCAGGCCTGATAAAAGGCGGAGACCTCGACAACGCTATCGTTATATACGAAAACGAAATGCCGCAGGAACGCCTCGACCAGCTTGCCGACCTAATGAAAGTGCAACGTGTGGACGCAAAGAAACTCGGATTCCTTTCCAGCCACCCGCTTACCTGGACTAACGAACCCGCACGCCACAAGTTGCTTGACATTGTGGGAGACATGGCCCTCGTAGGCCGTCCTATAAAAGGACGTATCATAGCAACACGCCCCGGACATACGATAAACAACAAATTCGCACGTCAGCTGCGCCGTGAGATACGCGCACACGAAGTGCAAGCTCCTACATACGACCCCAACGAAGCACCGCTGATGGATGTAAACCGCATTCGCCAGCTCTTGCCGCACCGCTACCCCATGCAACTCGTGGACAAAGTGGTGGCAATGGGCCCGACATCAATAGTTGCAGTTAAGAACGTAACCTCGAACGAGCCTTTCTTTACGGGACACTTCCCCGAAGAGCCCGTTATGCCGGGAGTATTGCAGGTTGAAGCCATGGCACAGGCCGGCGGGCTGCTCGTGCTAAGCGGCGTTGACGAGCCGGAACGCTGGAGCACCTACTTCATGCGTATCGATGACGTGAAATTCCGTCAGAAAGTAGTCCCGGGCGACACCCTCGTGTTTAAAGTAGAGCTTCTCGCACCTGTGCGCCACGGTATATCCTCGATGAAAGGCTTTGTGTTCGTGGGCGAAAAGATAGTTTGCGAAGCTACATTCACCGCGCAAATCGTAAAAAACAAATAAATTAACATCGTTGCGCACTTCTGAGAAGTTGCGCACATTCCAACTGAAATAAAATGAGCCAAATAAGTCCTCTGGCATACATCGACCCCGAAGCGAAAATCGGAAAAGACTGTGAGATAGGAGCTTTCTGCTACATCGACAAAAACGTCGAAATAGGCGACAACAACGTACTTATGAACAGCGTTACGGTCCTTAGCGGAGCGCGCATAGGCTGCGGCAACATATTCTTCCCCGGCGCGGTAATAAGCGCCATACCGCAGGACCTCAAGTTCAAAGGCGAGGAGACCACCGCAATAATAGGCGACAACAACAAGATACGCGAGAACGTAACCATAAACCGCGGCACCGCCGCAAAAGGAAGGACGATAATCGGGTCGGGCAACCTGCTTATGGAAAGCTCACACGTGGCACACGACGTGACGATAGGCAGCGGGTGTATCATAGGAAATTCAACAAAGATAGCAGGCGAGGTCACCATTGACGACTTTGCGAACATAAGCGCCGCTGTGCTCATGCACCAGTTCTGCCACGTAGGCGGATACGTAATGATAGGCGGAGGCACGCGCTTCAGCCAGGACATACCGCCCTACGTGCTTGTGGCACGCGAGCCGGCCGCATACCAGGGCATAAACGTCATAGGGCTGCGCAGGCGCGGCTTCTCGAACGAAACAATCGAGAACATCCACAATGCTTACCGCATACTTTACCAGAGCGGCCAGTTGAGAGAGGAAAGCCTGGCGCAGATAAAAAGGGAGCTGCCCATGACAAAGGAAATTGTGTACATCATCAATTTTATCGAAACCGCAAAACGCGGGATAATAAAATAAGTACGCAATATACGCTTGCATAATCGTCCTACATTTGTTCCAGAACAAATAAACACAAAACGAAAATGATTTACCGTTTTACTATTGTAAGCGATGAGGCCGATAATTTCCTAAGGGAAATAAAAATCGACGCCGACGCTACGTTCCTCGACTTGTGCAAGGCTGTGCTTGCCTCGTGCAATTACTCTGACGACCAGATTACAAGTTTCTATATCACAAACGATGAGTGGGAGAAAATAAGCGAAGTAACCCGCGAAGATATGGGCACTTCCTATTCTGACGAGGACGTGTACGTTATGGAAGACACCAGGCTGCGCGATGTTATCGAAGAAGAGCACCAGCGCATGATGTTCATCTTCGACACCTTCGAGCAACGCGCACTTTATATGGAACTGAAGGAAATCATTCCCGGGACCAACCTGAAAGAGGCCGCTGTTTCGCGAAGCATAGGCGAGGCGCCGCAACAGTTGCTTATGCAGGAGCCGGCAAAGCAGAAAAAAGTGCAGCAGGCAGATACCGACAGCGGAGAGGATTTTTACGGCAGTGACGGGTTTAACGAAGACGACCTGGACAACGAAGGCCTCGACATAAGCGAGAACATACCATACTGATAAAAGAAAAACTGACCGTTAAAGGCTGCGTTTGTTAATAGTAGGGAAAAAGATGTTCACCGCTTGTTTGGAACAGCTGCAAAACTTTCTTTTCCGAAACGGACAAATATAACATGCCCTTATTTACACCCAAAAAAATATGTCTGACATATTTTAAAATACAAGGCACATATTTTGAAATAGGTCAGACATATTTTTTTCCAGCTCAAAGGGGGCTTTAAAAAACTGTGTTACTTAAACTTCAAGACAACGCTGAAAAACGTGGAAACTTTATCGTTTTTCCCCCGTTTTTCAAAACACGTAAAAACTTCGATTCGCCCGACCATTGCTGCTGCAAATCTTATTACATATCTCTGTTGGCGGCAGCGGAGTATAATGCAAATTACCGTATTCCAAAAATAAAACGCATAAAGTGAAAGCCCTTGCTGTAATCATAGGCCCAACGGCAGTTGGCAAAACCGACATCTGCATACGCCTGGCGCAACATTTCAACACACCGGTAGTAAATGCCGATTCGCGGCAGATATACAAGGAGTTGAACATCGGAACGGCGTCTCCCACGGCAGAAGAACAAAGCAAGGCAAAGTTCCTGTTCGTTGGAAGTCTTTCCATCTCGGACTATTATAATGCAGCAATGTATGAACAGGACGCACTGGAAGCCATAAACGACATACTTTCCACACGCGACATCGCTATACTCTCGGGCGGCAGCATGATGTACGTCGACGCCATAACGAAGGGAATAGACGACATACCCACCATAGACGAGACAACGAGGAACTTCATGCACGAAAGGTTGGAAAATGAAGGGCTCGACTCACTCGTGAGCGAATTGCGGGTAGTAGACCCGGAGTATTACGAAAAGGCCGACAAGAAAAACGTAAGACGCATAGTGCACGCCCTTGAGATATACTATGCAACAGGCAAGCCGTATTCTTCGTTCCGCACGCAAAGTGTCAAGACCCGGCCGTTCAAGATAATAAAAATAGGACTTTCGCGCCCGAGGCTCGAATTGTACGCAAGAATCAACGCGAGGGTCGACAAAATGTTCGACGACGGACTCGTAGAGGAAGCACGCGAATTGTACGCTCGCCGTAATCTTAATGCGCTAAATACAGTCGGATACAACGAACTGTTCCGCTACTTCGACGGCACAATGACGCTCGAGGAGGCAAAGGAAAAAATAAAACGCAATACCAGGGTATATGCAAAGAAACAGATAACATGGCATAAACGCGATGAAGCAATAACATGGTTTCACCCCGACAACTACGATTCTATCGTAAAATTTATAAACCAAGAAACATCCGAAAACACGTAATTTGCTACATTTGCAATAAAGAAAACACGTTGTGGAACGCCTTGTAAGGCGTATGCCGCGTAACACCGCAAATGGAGTATCACGCCTAATCACGCATAAAAACTTTGTGATGAAAAAATATATTGAAAACATAAAACGGCTGCTCTCTAAAGTAAAACAGATACTCAAAAGGTTCGGCCATTGGTACGTACACCGGTTTAAAGGGCAACCCTGGTGGTATAAAGCCATAGCAGGGATAATCTCTTTTGTTGTGTTCGTAATACTTTATTTTACTGCCGTAAACCTGAATTTCCTGTGGCTGTTCGGAAAATCTCCCACAATACACAGCATTATGCACCCCGAAACGAGCGAGGCTTCCGAACTGTACAGCGAAGACAGCGTGCTGATAGGCAAATACTTCAACGAGAACCGCACGCCCGTAGAGTACGAGGAAATAAATCCTGTGTTCTTCAAAGCCCTGATAGACACCGAAGACGAACGCTTTTACAGTCATCACGGAATAGATTTCCAGGGATTGTTTGCCGCATTTAAAGACATTCTCAAAGGACATGCCCGCGGCGCGTCAACACTTACGCAACAGCTGGTAAAGAACATGTTCCGGGTGCGCACGCAGTACTCCACCGGATTGTTAGGTAAGATTCCGGGAGTGAAGATACTTATAATGAAAAGCAAGGAATGGGTTTTGGCCGTGGAACTCGAGATGTTCTACGAAAAGAAAGAGATACTGACCATGTATGCCAACACCGTGGACTTCGGTTCAAACGCTTTCGGAATAAAGACTGCCGCAAAAACATACTTCAATACCACGCCCAAAGACCTTACGGCCGAACAGGCGGCTGTACTGGTGGGTTTGTTGAAAGCTACAAGCACATACAATCCAAGGATAAACCCGGAAAACAGTATTATGCGGCGCAACGTGGTGCTCGACAATATGCAAAAGCACGGACATCTGACAAAGCAGGAATGCGATTCGATAAAGAAACTGCCGCTTGGCCTGAATTATAAAGTCGAGACCGTTTACGACGGCAAAGCCCTGTATTTCCGCGAAGCCGTGGCCAATTACCTGCGACAGTGGTGCAAGGACAACGGAATAGACCTCTACAGCGCGGGGCTGAAGATATACTCCACGCTCAACTATAAAATGCAAAAATACGCCGAAGAGGCTCTTGTAAAGCAAATGCGCACCGTGCAGCGCAATTTCCGCAACCATTGGGGCGACCAAGACCCGTGGCGGGATGAGAACCATAACGTCATTCCAAATTTCATAGAGGATCTTGCGAAAAAGACCGACCATTACAAGGCGCTCAGTCAGAAATACAGCAATGAAGACTCTATATTCTACTACCTCAACCAGAAACACAAGGTAAAGCTTTTTGATTACGACGGCGAGAAGGAGGAAGAAATGTCCACACTCGATTCGATACGCTACATGGTGAAGTTCATGCACGCCGGTTTCGTGTCGATGGAACCTCAGAACGGGCATGTAAAAGCATGGGTAGGCGACATTGACTTCAAGTCGTGGAAATACGACAAGGTAACGGCCATGCGACAGCCCGGCTCTACGTTCAAACTGTTTGTTTACACCGAAGCCATGAACCAAGGTCTCACACCTTGCGACCGTCGTTTGGACGATTACATCAGTCTTGACGTGATGAACGAAAAAGGCGAGCTTGAACCATGGCGGCCGCACAATGCCAACGGCTATTTCACCGGCGACTCAATACCGCTTCTGGCTGCTTTTGCACAAAGTATAAACAGTGTTGCCGTAAGGGTAGGCATGGAAGTGGGCACGTCGAACATCGTGAAAACAGCCCACAACATGGGAATCAAGTCGCCGCTGCACGATACGCCTTCCATAAGCCTCGGTTCTTCCGACGTAAACCTTTTGGAACTGGTAAACGCATATTCCACGGTGGTTGACGACGGAAGGGTGCACGAGCCTGTATTGGTTACGAAGATAGTAGACCGTCACGGCAAGGTAATCTATACAGCCAAGGACGAGTCGCACCAGGCCATACCTTACCGTTCGGCATTTTTCATGCAGCAACTGTTGCAGGGCGGACTGCGCGAGTATGGCGGTACGTCGATGGCTTTGTGGCGGTTTGTAGTTCGACAAGTCGACATCGTTTGGCGGAAAGACCGGTACGAGCAACAACCATTCCGATGCATGGTTCGTAGGCGTTACGCCCGGGCTTGTGAGCGGTGCATGGGTAGGCGGCGAATACCGTTCCATTCACTTCCGCACCGGGGCATTGGGCCAGGGTAGCCGCACTGCGCTGCCGATAGTGGGATATTACCTTGAATCGGTGCTCGACGACCCGCAATTCTCGAAATACCGCCGCAAGTTCCCCAATCCTAAGGAAGACATCGACCGCAGTTGCTATTCGTGCACTTACATTCCGCGCCCGCGCGAAGAAGAGGACTCTACCGAGATAGACCTCGACAGCTTGTCGGCTTCCGATTTCCTGATACTCGATGACCCTAAAGCAGCAGACGAGAAAAAAGCCGACGAGGAAGTGAATTTTGACGACATATTGAACGAAAGCGGCGGCACTCCCGCCAAACCGTAAGACATATAAAGATTCCATTGCCGTAGGTACAGGCAATGGAATCTTTGTATCCGGCTGCGCCGGGGTTTTGCCACTGCCTGGCGGCACTGAAAACGACACCTGTTTTGGTGCAAAAAAACGGTTCACTTTTCATTACTGTATTTTTCCCCGTTTTTCCGCACATTTTCAAACGCAGTTTTCATCCGGTTTTCAAAGGGCAAAAAATATGTCTGAGATATTTTGAAATAGGTCAGACATATTTTGAATTATGTGCCTTGTATTTTTTATTTGCTCAGAGAGGCGTGAAAACTCTCCCGAAAAAGGCAGACAAAAACCGTCACGGCGCATTGCATTCCTTTGCTTTGCGGTGTGTATGGCACGAGAAAAGCCGCATTCATGCGAATGCGGCTTTTCTTTTACGGATATGTGAGTTTGTTACTCTTCTTCTTTTGCCGGTGCCTGCTTGTAGTTGTCGATGTCGGCAGGAGTAACGTTTGCAATGTATGCAGCGTGCTTTGCTACCTCGGCTTCAACGTAGTTTACATATACATTGAGGCTCTTTTCGAACAGTTCCGGGGCTTTGCATGTGTCGCGCAGCAGGAGCTGTGCCATGATTATGTCGGCAGCCATTTCCATGAGGCGGCGCGAAACGAGGTCGAGGTATTCCTGGTCGCCCTGCTCGCGTGTTTTTGCTACGGCAGCCTCGTATGTGTCGGCCATTGCGTGTATGCGTGCTTTGATTGAAGCATATTTCTCGCAGGTGTCGAGAGCTTCG
>ENA-ORSA01003015-ORSA01003015.1-human-gut-metagenome-genome-assembly--contig:-NODE-3015-length-11179-cov-2.332524_pt1 | contig 11179 bp, 7 predicted proteins | sample MGYA00242179_ERZ509142 | MGnify/ENA primary metagenome ERZ509142 (study PRJEB26280, sample SAMEA2338659) | human gut metagenome | biome: human gut; feature: human-associated habitat; material: faeces... | reverse complement strand
TGAAACCCTGCAATAAGATACGATTCTCCTCTCTCTGGAGGTAGAAAAAAATATGTCTGACATATTTTAAATTATGTCAGACATATTTTGAATTATCTCAGAGATATTTTTTCCCTTGCCTAAGGGCGTTGATTTTTTAGTTGGGTATAATCAGCTTGTAGCCCTTTCCGTGTATGTTTATAATCTCTACGTTTGAATCCGGGCGCAGGTGCTTGCGCAGCTTTGTAATGTATACGTCCATGCTGCGGGCGTTGAAGTAGTTGTCGTCAACCCAGATTGTTTTCAGTGCGAAGTCGCGTTGCAGTATTTCGTTTGCGTGTTCGCAAAGAAGTTTGAGCAAGTCGCATTCCTTGGTTGTGAGTTTTGTAACGTCCTCGCCGCGGGTAAGCGTTTGTTTCTGCGTGTCGAATACGAAACTTCCTATCTGGTATGTGGTGGCTTCGTTGTTCTTCTTTCCGTTCACGCGGCGCAGTATTGCCTCAATGCGGAATACGAGTTCTTCCATCGAGAAAGGTTTCGTGATATAGTCGTCTGCTCCGATTTTGAAGCCGTTCAGTATGTCTCCCTTCAGTGTTTTTGCCGTTAGGAAGATGATAGGTATCTCGGCGTTCAGCTGTCGGATTTCACGAGCCAGTGTAAAGCCGTCCTTTTTAGGCATCATAACGTCAAGCACGCAGATGTCGTATTTGTTTTTCATGAAGGCGCGGAAGCCTAACTCACCGTCTTGGCACAGCTCGGTGTCGAAGCCTTTGGCTTGAAGGTATTCGCGTAACAGGGTGCCTAAGTTTTCGTCGTCCTCGCAGAGGAGAATTCTCATTTGTTCTTCCATATTAGTTTTGTTTTTTGATTATTGGTAATGATATTATGAATTTTGTTCCTTGACCGAATTCGCTTTCGGCGTGTATGTTTCCTTCGTGCACGTCGACAATGGATTTTACGTATGCCAGTCCGAGGCCGAATCCTTTCACGTCGTGCCTGTCGCCGGTGTGTACGCGGTAGAAGCGCCCGAATATTTTGTGCAGGTCCTCGCGCCGTATTCCTATGCCGTTGTCGGCAATGCACATTATTATATGCGAGCCCTCGTTGCGGGTTGAAATGTTCAGCTGCAGCTCCACATTTTCGCGCCGGTATTTAAGCGCGTTGTCCAGCAGGTTGAACACTACGTTTGTCATGTGCATTTCGTCGGCAAACACGGTGGCGTTCTTTGCGGACAGGTCTGTGGTTAGCGTTCCTCCCACGTTTTTTACTTTTATGGTATATGTGTGTGCAACGTCGGCTATGAGGTTGTTCAAATTAATCTCACGTTTGTTGTATCTTGCTTTGTTGCGTTCGAACAATGATATTTGCAATACTTTTTCAACCTGGAAGCGCAGCCGCTTGGTCTCGTCGTTGATTACTCCCGAAAGTTGCTCGAACATCTTTCCGCTCTTTGCCACCGCTGGGTCTGCCAGCATTTGTGCAGCAAGCGATATTGTGGATATTGGTGTTTTGAACTCGTGTGTCATGTTGTTGATGAAATCGTTTTTCATCTCGGTGTATTTTCTTTGGCGGAACACGAGTATCATTGTGAATATGTATGTTGCCAGCAATATTATCGACAATATGAGTGCCGGTATGATGAACCGCACGCTGCTGAATATGTATTTTCCCATGTCGGGGAAGTGCAGCTTGATGACAGTCATGTTTTCGGGCGGGTCGTTGGGGAAGAGTATCCTTGTAAAGGAGTGTTCGGACCCTTTGGCGTCGTAATCGGAGCAACGGTAGAGCTCGCGGCCTTCGCGCGTGAGGATTTGGAAGTGGTATGGCAGTTTTACGCCGTTGCTTTCGAGTTCGTATTTAAGTCTGCCGTCGAGAACGCGGAAGTCCACGCGCTCGTTTATTGGTTTTTTGCCCGATTCGGAAAGCAGGAAGAATATCACGTCATCGAGTTTCCTTTGCTGGTATACATAACGCTTCTTTATTATGTCCTGCATTTCCTTGGTCGTACCTATCGTGGTTATGGGGCCTTGATGGGTTATGTCCTTTGAAAATTTGGGTATCTTCATGCCGGGCATCATGCGCAGTTGCGGCCCTGACAATGTGCTGTCGTTTATGATTGGAGGATACAGGTGCGACTTGAACTGTTTGTCCGAGGCCTTTTTCGATACAGCAGTATCTTCGGGTGTGGTTTTTTCCTCGGTTTTCAGGTATTTTTTTGCGTCGTTCAGCAGTCCGCGCTGTGTTTCGTCCAATTCTATTGTATAGATTACCCTGTTGATACTGCGGTTCACGGATTCGGTGAACTGCTCCCTGCGCATCTCAAGTATTTCTTCAAGGTAACTCAGTTGCAAATACAATAATATGGTGAAGCAAATGCCCACCACTATTACAATTATACGCATTGTTGATTTCTTCATACGGCAAATATAAAAAACGTAGTTAATGTCTGTTCCGGTTTAGATATTTTAAAAATACGGATTTTAACATTATTAACCTTATTCGTTCACTGAAATTGCTTTATCGTTAATTATAAATATCGATTCAAGTGTGATATGTCTGATTTTTTTACATAATTGTTGCTGGTTCTTGTTACGCCATATTAATAAAGTGCCTTTTCGCGTATGCAAGGTGCTCTTTATTGTAAAGGCTTTTTTAGCGGATACCGGCTGATGTTGGTGCAGCATGTTCCCGGGAGCGGGCAAAACAGACAAAGCATGCGCCTAAAACGGGGATAAAAAACAGCAGATTTTTTGGCGGGAGAATGAAAACTGTTTTTCAATTCTTTATACCCTGTTGGGAGCAAAGAAAAAATGTGTCCGACATATTTTGAATTATGTCAGACATATTTTAAAATATCTCAGAGATAATTTCAGGCTGGTCGTAAACTTGCTTTTTGGAAACGGACAAAAGCATCACTATATTCCGGGTGTTTTTCCGGGTGCGGTATTTTGGTTATGTTGAAAGGCATGTGGAATGCGCAAAAAACTGCCTGCTTTTTTTACAGCTAAGGCATGGTGTGCAGAAAAACAACTGCGGCGGATGTTTTGATTATCCGCCGCAGTATAGTCGTATGTTCTTTAAGGATTGTTATTCTTCCGCATTCTCCTGTTCGAATGCCTTGATAAGTTTTTCCTGAACATCGCCCGGAACAAGCTCGTAGTTCGAGAATTTCATCGAGAATGAGCCGCGCCCTCCTGTTATGGAACTCAACGACGTTGAATAGTCGGACATTTCGGCAAGGGGTACGCGGGCCGAGAGTTTCTGGTATCCGTTCTCCGAGTCCATGCCAAGGATTATGGCACGGCGGCTTTGCAGGTCGCTCATTATGTCGCCCATGTAGTCGGACGGGATATATACTTCAACGGTATATATGGGTTCAAGGATTTTGGGGCCTGCTTCTTTGAACGCTGCGCTGAATGCGTTGCGTCCTGCGAGGGTGAAGGAGATTTCGTTTGAGTCGACGGGGTGCATTTTGCCGTCGTATACAATAACCCTCACATCGCGTGCGTATGAGCCGGTGAGCGGTCCGCGTTCCATGCGGCTCATTACGCCTTTCAGTATGGCCGGCATAAAGCGTGTGTCGATTGCGCCGCCAACTACCGAATTGATGAATTCGAGTTTGCCGCCCCATTCCAGTTCTATTGTCTCCTGGCTTCTCGGGGTAATGCGGTATTCCTGCCCGCCGAACTTGTAGACTGAAGGTGCGGGCGTGTTTTCGCCAAGCGGTTCTATTATTAAGTGGACTTCGCGAATTGCCCCGCGCCGCCGCTTTGTTTCTTGTGGCGGTAGTCGGCGCGTGCGGCTTTTGTTATGGTCTCGCGGTATGGTATGCGCGGCTCTCCGAACTCAACCTGGATTTTTTCATTGTTCTCAAGACGCCATTTCAGCGTGCGCAGGTGGAATTCTCCCTGACCGTGCACTAATGTCTGCCGCAACTCCTTGCTTTGTTCTACAACCCATGTCGGGTCTTCTTCGTGCATGCGGTTTAGTATCGACATCATCTTTTCTGTTTCCGATTCGTTCACCGCCTTGATGGCACGGGTATATTTGTTGTCGGGATACTTTATGAAATTGAACCTGTATTCGCAGTCTTTTCCGTTTAGCGTGTTGCCGCGTTTTACGTCTTTCAGCTTTACGGTGCAGCCTATGTCGCCGGCTTGCAGCTCTGAAACTTTTTCGCGTATTGAGCCTGATGGACAGAACAGTTGTGCAATGCGCTCCTTTGACCCCTTGTCGGCATTTGTAAGGTCGTCGCCTTCACGAACCGTGCCGCTCATGACTTTGAAATACTGCACCTCGCCGATATGCGGCTCAATGCCCGTCTTGAAGAAGTAAATGGATGTCGGGCCTTCGGAGTCGGGTTTCACTTCGTTGCCGGCAATGTCGGTTACTTTAGGCATTTCGTCAACGAAAGGAACTACGTTGCCGAGGAACTCCATCATGCGGCGTACACCCATGTCTTTGCTTGCGCATACGCAGAACACTGGGAAGATGTTCCTTTCAATTAGTCCTTTGCGTATGCCTTCGCGCATTTCGTCTTCGGTAAGGTTTTCTGTGTCGAAGAACTTTTCCATTAGTGTCTCGTCGTTTTCCGCTGCTGCTTCAACGAGTTTAGCGTGCCATTCGGCTGCTTTTTCCGCCTGGTCGGCAGGAATTGCTTCTATTGTGGGAGCTCCGCCTTCGGGTTTCCAGGAATATTTCTTCATTAGCAGCACGTCTATCATCGTGTTGAAGTCAGGGCCTGTCTTTACGGGGTATTGTACGGGAACAACCTTGCTTCCGTAAATAGAACGGAGCTGCTCGATGATATTGTCGTAGTCACATTTCTCGTCATCAAGCCGGTTGATGAGGAATATAACTGGTTTGTTAAGTTTTTCGGTATAGCGAAAATGATTATGTGTGGCAACTTCGGGACCGTTTTGCCCGTTTATCATTATTACGGCGGTGTCGGTAACGCTAAGGGCCGTAATTGTAGCGCCGATAAAGTCGTCAGAACCCGGGCAGTCGATGAAATTCAACTTTTTCCCGTTCCATTCCGTGTGGAAAGGTGTTGCAAATACGGAATAGCCGTATTCCTGTTCTACTGGAAAATAGTCGCTGACGGTATTTTTTGCGGTAATGCGTCCGCGTCGTTGAATCTGACCACTTTCATAAAGCAAAGCTTCGGTGAGAGTGGTCTTTCCCGCCCCGTCGCTGCCGAGAAGAGAGATGTTCTTAATCTCTTTTGTCTTATAGACTTTCATGTGAATTAAATTTATAAGGTTTGTATTTTCTATTCTGTCGTGATTTTCACGAAACCGGTTTGCAAGTTGCGATTTTTTCATGAATTAGGCAATAGATAGCTTGTTTTTTTTCTGAAAAAGCACGATTCGTTAATTTTGCAATGCGGCGTTTGGCCGTTTTGTACATAAATAACGACATCATGGCCGGAATATATGTTCATGTTCCTTTCTGCAAGACGAGGTGCAGCTATTGTGATTTCTATTCCACTACATTCGGGGCGGAGGTAATGGAGAAATACACCGCACGAGTGTGCGTTGAACTTTCAGCACGCAAGAAATACCCCGGTTCAGGGAAGATTTCGAGCTTATATTTTGGAGGAGGAACTCCTTCACGCCTGGAAATCCGGCAGCTGAAGCGTTTGTTTGATTGCATTTGCGATAATTTCGAAATTGCTGACGGGGCGGAAATAACCGTAGAGGCCAATCCCGATGATTTGTGCGACGAATATGTGCAGGCACTCCGTACCTTGCCTTTCAATCGTGTGAGTATGGGCGTGCAGAGCTTCAATGATAATTTGCTTGCGGTCATAAACCGGCGTCATACGGCGCAACAGGCTGTGGACGCATTCAACAGGCTGCGCGGAGCCGGTTTCGGGAACATCAGCATTGACTTGATTTACGGGCTTCCGGGCGAAACATTGGCTATGTGGGAAAATGATGTTGTCAAAGCTATAACAATGAAGCCGGAGCATGTCTCTGCGTATGCGTTGACTTACGAGCCGGGAACACTGCTCTACCGTCGCAGGCGGGCAGGTGAGATAGCTGAAGCCGACGAGGATTTATATGTCTCCATGTACGGATTGCTTATGGACAGGTTGAATGAGGCCGGATACGAACACTATGAGATTTCAAACTTTGCACTTCCCGGCCGTCGTGCCGTGCACAATTCGTCATATTGGACGGGTGAGCCTTACTTGGGCGTAGGACCGGGAGCGCATTCGTATGACGGTGTGAGCCGTCGGTGCAATACGCCTGATGTTATGTCATACATATCGAGCGACGGCGATGTTCCGCACGAGTCCGAACTGCTTGATATGGATACAAGGTATGATGAAATGGTGATGACCCGCCTGCGTACTCGTGAGGGGATAGACTTGGGCTTGGTGCGGGATGAGTTCGGTGGCCAAAGGCTTGATTATTTGATGGAAAATGCCGCGCGGTCCATAGCTGCCGGGCAGCTTGAAGAGTATGAATGCAAAGGAAGGCGAATGCTGCGCCTTACACGCAAGGGCATATTTGTTTCGGACGAGATAATGTCAGACATGATGGCAGGATGATAGTCCACAATGTGGCCGCGTGCCGAAGCAAAAGGCGGTAAGACGCTGAAGGGTGGGGCGGCCGGCTTATTGTTGCGGAAAGGGGAGGATATTCGTTATGTATGGCAGGAGATGTAAAAAACAAGTCTGACATAACTTTATATGTCAGACTTGTATGTCATTATAGCGGCAACGTACAGCCGCGGGCGGTTTACGCCTGTTTAATCGTTTTATCTGTAGCCGCGCTGAAATGTTATTTCGTAGAAACATGCGTACACGTTTCCGCTTGCGTCTTGCTGGCCTTCGGTGCTCGGTACGATGAGACGTACCTTTGCTATTTCTTCATCGGGCGATGACTGGCGGCCTATGTTTACATAGCTGAAAGGTATAAGCCATCCCGAGGGCACGGAGCCGCCGTAGTACGAGTACATCGAACCCGATACGAACGAGGCCGTAAATGTGCCAAGCGTATTTGTAACGGTCATTACGTCGGGTATGGCAACGCTGTACAGGTTGTCGTTCGACGTTTGTATCGAGTCGCCCCGCAGGTTCACCTCGGTGTATCTTGCCAGTACCGTGGCGGTTTCGCCGTTCTTCAGTTTTTCGCCGGCTCCCTTGCGAACTATCTGCATGTACACGCCCGATGATTTGAAAAGCACGTATTCGTTTTCTTGCAGGTTGGTAGTAGAATCCTGGGCTTCGAACTGTGCTTCGGATATGGTTTTGATAGGTGCGACGTATATAAGAGTGTCGTCCGAGTCGAGAGCCTTGATTAAAGTTCCTTTATTGATGAAGGAACGTATTACTTTGCGCTCGCGTTCCCGGCGTTCGCCGTAGCTGTCTTCATCTTCGCACGACTGTAAGGTGAACCCTGCCATTACAAGCGCGATTGCCGCAAGAATGAATAGTTTGCTTTTATGCATCGTTTAAGGTTTTGCATTGTTATTTGGTGGCAAAAGTAAGAAGAAAATATCACATTTTGCCGTTATGTAAGGTTTTTTAGCTTGCAGCGTGCGGCGGGCGAGACATGCCGCATTCACACGGTGCTGCAAAAGGGCGTTTCTATATTGCTTTTCAAGGTTCGGAAATGGGGTAAAAAAGATAACGTAAAACGCTCCGGAAATGGTAGCTCTTTTGTGCGGAAAAGTGAAAACTGATTTTCAGCGCCTTTACCCCACGTGGGAGAAAAGAAAAAATTCAAGGCACATATTTCAAAATATGTCGGACATATTTTAAAATATCTCAGACATATTTTTTGCCCCCTGAAAACCCGTTCGAAAAACCTGCTTTTGGAAGCGGACATATTCGGACGGGAGTTTTTCGTTGTATGAAACAGCAAGGGGTTTCTATTGATGTTGTGTTGTTTTTATCGGGTAAAAAAATGAATGCCGGGCACATAATGCCCGGCATTCGTTATATGATGTTGCCTTTTTGGCTTTTTGTTATTCGGCCGAGGTGAGCGGCTTTATCACGAACGTGAAATCGCGGTCGCCATAAGGCATTTGATATTCCGGTTCGGGCCATGCTCCCCACGAGTTGACGCAGCCAAGGCCGAACTGCCTCTGTGATATGTGAACTACCGTGAACGGGCGTTGCACAAGGTCGCCCGAGTGGCTCTGGTGTTTGTTCTTGTCTGGGCCGTCGTCAAGGTCGGAAGTCAGATAATTGAGCGACGAGCATTCCATGGGGGCGTTGGAGTAGAATTCCAGCCCCATGCCTTTGGGCGAGAGCACGCGCCACCAGCGTACATCAGTGTGGTTGCCGCTTTCTTGCGGGCGAACGTATCCCCAGTACTGGTTCTCGACGAGTTGCCTGAATATTCCGATGTGCTCGCTGTTGTTGCGGTCGATGTAGTTCTCTCCCGGGCCACGGCCGTAGTATTCAAGATTTACGAAATCGCGCGGCATCACGAGCTGCATTCCGTAACGGAACATCTGCGGCTTGTCCCTGGCGTTGGGGTCGGTAATGAGTTTCTGGTTCACAATGAGCTGGCCGTCGGGGCGCAGTGTGTATGTCATCTCGAGTTTTGCGGATACTCCCGGCATGTCGTATTTTGCGATTACCTGCTTTGCTTCGCCGAGTTCCTTGCATTCGAATGATTTGAGGTCCATTTGCGGGTTTTTCCATGCAGCGAAGTGGTTTTGCAGGCCGGCTCCGTAGTCGTTGTCGGTTGGTGCGCGCCAGAAGTCGGGCACGAGCGAGTAGCCTTTCTTGAATGCCGGCGCGTTGTCGATGTCGAGGTAGTCAATCCAACCGGTGCTCTTGTTGAATGTAACGGTTGTGTGGCCTGCTGCAAGCGACAGGCATGCGAGTTGTTCTTGTTTAACAACCTTCTCGGCCGGTGCCGCGGTTTCGTCTTTCTTCTTCGACTTCTTTACGGTTCTTATTTCCGGCTGTTCGGCAGTAGCTTTTGGCATGAGGCTCTCTACTGTCGGGAACTTATACTGGCTTACCGGCAGTTGCTGGTGTGCTATCACGTAGTTTACATCAAGGAGCGGTTCTACGGTCTTGATTCTGAAATTGATGTTCAGCAGCAGTTCCTTGTCTTTCGCGTCGTCGGGAACGGAGAAGCCTTTGAGGGATATTTGCCGGCGTTCCTGCGGTTTTACATTCAATGCGTCTTCGTTGCCTTTTGCAATGCTTTCGCCGTTTGCGAGCAATTCCCATTCAAGGCGGACGTTCGAAAGGTCGCGGAAGAAGTATTCATTGTAAATTTCCAATTCTCCTTTGCTTATATTTATAGGCGTAACCCAAATGTCCTGGTATATGTGGCGTATTTCGCTTGCCTCTGGCTCGGGTTCGCGGTCGGGGCGTATGAAACCGTTGTTGTTGAAGTTGTGGTCGGTAGCCGGGTAACGTCCGAAGTCACCTCCGTAAGCGAAAATAATGGAGCCGTTTTCGTTCTTGGTGCGTAAGCCCTGGTCTACGAAGTCCCATATATATCCTCCCTGATATTTGGGATATTTGCGTACCAAGTCCCAGTATTTTTTGAATCCGCCAGTGCTGTTGCCCATGGCATGCGCATATTCGCACTGAATAAGGGGGCGCGGGTCATCGCCCTGGCAGTATTTTTCGCAATCGGCGTAAGTATAATACATCGGGCAGTAGATGTCGGTCTTGCCTCCTTTTGTCCAAATGGCCTGCTCGTAATGTATCGGGCGCGAGTTGTCGTAAGCCTTGACAAGCTCGTATGCCTTTTCGAAGTTAGGCCCGTAGCCGGCTTCGTTGCCGAGGCTCCATACAATAATAGACGGGTGGTTCTTGTATATCTTTATATTGTAGTCGTTGCGCTCAAGGTGCGTTTGTTCATAAAGCAGATTCTTTGCGAGAGTTTTATCGCCGTATCCCATTCCGTGCGATTCTATGTTCGCCTCAGCCGTTACGTAAAGGCCGTACTTGTCGCACAGTTCATACCAGCGCGGGTCGTCGGGGTAATGGCAGGTTCGCACGGCGTTCAGGTTGTGCTCTTTCATTATCTTGATGTCCTGAATCATTCTCTCTACAGAAATTACGTAGCCGCCGTCGGGATCCATTTCGTGGCGGTTTGCGCCTTTTATCAAGATAGGTTTGCCGTTCACGCAAAGCTGTGAGTTTTTTATTTCAACTTTGCGGAATCCTACTTTCTGCGGTATTACCTCGATAATATCTTTGGCCTCTTTGCCGTCTGAAAGTGTTATGTACAGGTCGTAAAGGTTAGGTGTTTCGGCAGTCCATTTTTTAGGATTCTCAACGTTAATCGTTTCGACAAAGTTCCCTTTTGAATCTACCTTGCCTTCTATTGCTTTTATTTCCTGTCCTGTCGGGTCGCAGAGGCTAAGTTTTACTTCGCAGCCTTTTGCGCGCGGTGCGGTTACGTTTACTTTCAGCGTTCCGTCGGTGTAGTTGTTTGTCAGGTCGGGAGTAATGAATACGTCGTCGATGTGTTTTTTGGGGCGTGCGTAGAAATATACTTCGCGTGCGATACCTGTGAGGCGCCAGAAGTCCTGGTCTTCAACGTATGAGCCGTCGCACCAGCGCATAACCTGCATTGCCACGAGGTTTTTCTTGCCCGGTACGAGGTATTTGGTAACGTTGAACTCCGCAGCTACTTTGCTGTCTTCGCTGTAGCCTACGAATTTGCCGTTAATCCAGACTTCGAGGTTTGAAGTGGCGCTTCCCACGTGGAAATAGATGTCTTCGCCTTTCCATGTTTCTGGAATTTCGAACTCGCGGCGGTATGAGCCGGTGTAGTTGTTTTTCTCTTCAACGAAGGGCGGGTTCGATTCGAATTGTGTAGCCCATGCGTAACCCACGTTCTTGTATGTGGCGTCGCCATATCCGTTTACTTCGAATATTGCAGGCACATTGAATTCTACCCATTTCGAATCGTCGTATCCTACTTTGTAGAAATCAACGGGGCGTTTGTCGTGGTCTTTCACGAAATTGAATTTCCATTTGCCTTCTGCCGACATGTACAGCTTCGAGGCTGTCTTGTCCCAAGCCTTAGCCAGTTGCTGCGATTCGTAGGCAAAGAAATTTGCGCGTGACGGTTCGACGTTCACGCGGTTTACGTTCGGGTCGAGCCAACGTTCTTTCTTCTCTTGCGCTGTGGCCACTATGGCTGTGAGGCATAGGCAGGCCAGGAGCGTGTTTCGGAATTTGTTCATTCTTGTTTGGTTTTAG
>ENA-ORSA01003000-ORSA01003000.1-human-gut-metagenome-genome-assembly--contig:-NODE-3000-length-11239-cov-5.710837_pt1 | contig 11239 bp, 17 predicted proteins | sample MGYA00242179_ERZ509142 | MGnify/ENA primary metagenome ERZ509142 (study PRJEB26280, sample SAMEA2338659) | human gut metagenome | biome: human gut; feature: human-associated habitat; material: faeces... | reverse complement strand
AGAGCACTTGACTTTTAATCAAGTTGTCGGGGGTTCGAATCCCCCGTGTCTCATTAGCAGTTTTGATTTAATATAAATCAAAAAGAAGGACTTCCAGAAATGGAAGTCCTTTTACGTTGTATCTCAAATCACCTGCAGGAATCGAAGCCAGGAAAAGAAATTGTAATACAATTAAAATTGTATCTCACAAACCCAAACCGGTTTTCACGATCAGCGCCGCAGCACTTCAACATTGAGATACATTATACATGCAAAAGAGAAGCGCGAAGCGATTTATTAACCTTAAAAAAAAGAGTCGCTTCAAATTCTGACTTTGACCAGAAGTAGCAAAAACCATCCACAGGATCAACGACTACATATTCATCCAATGTTATAGTAAATTCTTTTATATCCATAATTCCTCCTTAATACCCAGCCTGAAAAAATACTGAATCTAATCTGTATATATCACTGTGCAACATCTTAGCTTGTTGGGCGAGATGTAAATACATTTTAGTTGTTGCATAATCACTATGTCCCAACATCATGCGCAAAAATTCCAAATTGCCGCCACCAATAATAAAAGACGTTGCAAATGTGTGTCGAAGCAGATGCGGATGCAACCGATCTATACCGGATCGCTTTTTTAATCTGGCAAAAACCATTTTCACAGACGTTTCTGTTATTGGTTCAGTTGTTCCAACCTGAGCAAACACCGGAAAATCATCTTCCGGAGTGTAAGCCCGGTATTTGATCAAATAATGATAAAGCATCCGTTTTAATTTAGGACAAAGAAACACTGTCCGGAACTTATCCCCTTTACCTTTAATTGTCAGATAATTAAGTTTGAAATTGATTCCCTTAAATGTAAGAGACACAACATCACCGAGACGGAAACCAGCATCCAGCATCAAATGGATAATGCAAAGGTTACGAAGTCCGGATTCTGTTTTATCATTATAACAACCGTCAATTTCATCAACTTCCCATTGCGTAAGAGGAAGCACCGAAGCATTGTCTTTTTTCAGAAATTTTACTTTCCGCAAAACATCAGCAGAACAGTACCCTTCATCAATGCAATAGTTTAAAAACACCTTTGCGGCTCTGAAATAAGTATTGATAGAAGTATTTTTACAACCGGTTCCCCGGAGCTGGGAGAGATATGCAAGCACCAACTCCCGGGAAATTACATCACACTCGATCAGATCGGGCGCTGATCCAATCTGATCAGACAGAAAATCAACAAATTTCTGCACATTAAATCGATAATATACAATAGACTGTTCAGAGCAATATGCTTCATGATCCACTAAAAATAAATTGTAAGCTATCTGTACATTCATAAAAACCCTCCTTATTTGGAGATATACCATCACTTTGCAACATACGCCTTTACTTTTCGGCTTTTTCATGTTATAACAAAGCTAAGAGTTGAAAATTATATCTCCGGTATCTTTATCAATAATCATAAGGTTACTGGAACGCTTAACAGCATTTTTCATTGTGTCCGCTAATTCATCCGAATTGAATTGGCGGATTTTCTTTGTTTTAAAACGAATTGCATCTTCAACATCATTATCGTTTAGCATACAAAGCGCCTCAATACAATCCCTCAAAGGATCATCACTATTAATACCACGGGTATAAATACCATATGTTATAGCAGATTTAACAGCGCGAGCTTTCACAACTTCACTATTCAGTTTTCTTGTATACGTTCTAACAAGTGATTTCTGATCATCCGGTATAAATGCATCCGTAAGTTTACAGCTGCGGAGTGCTTTCCAGAAAGGACACAAATCACGGCGAGATTTATTTGAATCATTTTTTCCGGGTTCATGGGGTTCAACTAACCGTAAAACTTTACTTGTAAGATAATCACAAATGAGTTTCCAATTGTCAAAATAATCATAAACACGTTTTCCCTCTCCCTTAGACGAATTATCAAAGAAAGGTAAAAGTTCATATGTTTTTGTATGTTTCCTCATTGTCTGGAACTCCACATTCATAATCAAATTAACAGGCGGAGTAAGCAGATCAGCTAGCTTATGAAGTGAATCCGGCGAAATATCTTCTTTTTTTGTTAAAATCCTGCGGCATTTCTCAACATAATGTTTTTGACGTCCAAATTCTGCATAATACTGCAATCGACCATAATCTAAAGCTTTCCAACTGTGTTTTAAAAATGCATACTCATAACAATACATATCATATCTGTTAATAAGTCCATTGAACAACCAAACTTTAAAAAACCATGGTTTATAACCTTTTTCAACTACTTCCTTTGATTTCAAATAAATTCGAATAAAAATTTTATCAGATCGCTTTCCGATAGCAAGATAATCAATCTCAAAATCTTCTGATCCCTTTTTGGAAGTATGTAATAATGCATCTTTAAAACGATCCACACGCATTTTATAGAAGTTTTCCGGACTGAAAAACTTTTCCGGGTTTTTTAAATAGTTAGAGTGCCAACAATAGTCCACACGGTTCTCCTGGACAAAATCAATTTCAAGTCCAAAATAATCTGCAATCGATTTTACATACTCATAAGAACGTTCATAAGCTATATGAACCCCATACATCCAAAGCATATAACTACGAATCTGCACCACACATTCACAGGTTACTGAATCACCATTATCAGAAGAGTGCGGAACTTTTGGAGCGAAAAAGATATCAAATAACTCCGGACATTCCAAACAAATGTTGTACCATCCGGCGTAACTAAAAGGTTTGTAGTTCAAAGCACCAGGCAGACCATCAAAGAAAAAGGACACACCAGACGAATAGTCATTCAGTTTTTCCCATTCCTGACCAATCGCATCAAACTTCCTGCGGAAGCGTTTCACACTCAAGTCCTTAGAATCATTTGTAAAATCATTTTTGAACTTGACGGAATAATAAAATGTATCAATATTGTGAAGAAACTTTTTTTGCTTAAAATCAAACCAGTATGTATTTTCAACCTCATCAAACTCATTGTATATAAAAGATTTTTTAATATACAACTTGTCAATCAAAATAACCACCTCCATGTAAAAATATTTTTTCGTAGAATTGCAATTCTACGAAATTGCATAAATGGGTTCAAAGTCAGTATTCATCAGAGTTTAGCAGGAATTAGTTGTGTATTTTCAGACCACGTATTACAGCCCCGTGGTCACACCCCGGGCAAGCCGCGCCGCGGGTTCCCCTCAATCCCCCGCGTCACATCTTGTCCGGGGAGTGCCGTTCTTCGTTGTATCTCAAAAAATTTTCCTGGTGCCGGAAACGTCCGGCTTTTTGAGATACACAAAATAAATCAACTAGGAGCGGAGAAAAGAGCATAGGTATCGTAAATGGAATAAAATTTCTTACGGGCTACAAAAAATTCACTTCCCACTTTTTCTTTCATGGGGTACCAGACTTTTACCGCAACAAATAATTTACCACCAGCAAAAAGGGAAAGAAGCTTTCCAGCAGCGCCGAAATTACTGACTTTACGGTGTACCCACTCATATTCGATCAAGCTGCGAATTTGCCGATCAAGCATCCTGTCAAACTGCGCCACCAATATAACCTCATACCCAAGTTTTCGATGCTGGGTAAAAAAACTACACCATGCAGCACGGTTCTTTTGCCCCCATTCCCTGGCATTAAACATGATCTGGCACTCGTCGATCACTAACAAAATCTCTCCTTCCTTAACTCTCCGTCCCACGTATTCAGAATAGTTACGGGAAAACGTTATTAAACGCTCAGGAGTAAGGAAAGCGTTATCAATATACAGGAAAGAACCTTTCGGTTTACTTATGCTGCTAAAATCACAGGAGAAGTTGCCAATGATCGGAGCAGGGCGGTATTGCATCCAATGATATAACCGGGATGCCAGATGCAGGGATTTCCCTGCACCCGGTGTTCCAGAATAAAGAGTAATCATAAAACCTCCTACATAAGGGGTGTAATTTCTGTAACAGTTGTCACAGCTTTTCGGGCAAATTTCAAGATAATCCATGCCGTTACAGCGATAAGCCAGCCCTCCGATATTACGATGAAAGCATCTATAGGTACAAAATAGTTAATATAAGGTAGATATTCGCTAAACTCGGACACACCAAGATAAGCAAGAAATGGACTGGTTGGTAAAATTTTAAAAACTAAACCAACGCAAAGCACGAGCATGGCAAATATAATTCCGTAAAGTAGTTGCATAAAATCACTCCTAACTAAATAATTTAGATATCCTGATTGTCATAAACATAAGCGCCAGTATATAAAAGATCTGCATCCCATAGCGAAACAATTTAATATATTTAGCATATTTAGACAGATCGACATCAACTTTGAATGTGTAATTAATAGATTTAAAATAATACTTAAAATGAAAAACGGGCGGAGCTTTTTCTGCACTCATGCCTTTGATCAGATTTACAATGTCAAAAGGAATACAGAAAGGGAATAATTTCGTTATATCTCCATATTTCCCCAGCTTATCAGCTATACCACCTCCACCACCGCCTCCAGATCCGGCATCATCCGGATCAATCAGCTTACCAGTCTCCGGATCAATTAGCTTTCCAGTTTCAGGATCAATGTCTAAACCGGTTTCTGGATCAATAACATTACCAGTCTTGGGATTTATGATCGGATTGTATGCAGGCTTTTTTTCTTTGTCTTTATCCTTATCCTTATCCGGTTTTTCCGGTTTTCCCGGTTTTTGGGGAGTTTTCGGCGGAATAATGATAGGTATAACATTCGGGTCTTTTTAGGGTCTTTATCAGGGTTTTCATTTGGAGATACAATACGCCACTCATCCGGTATAGACGGATTCTTTATCCAAGGAGATACATCCGGAACTTCTGCTGGACACGCACCCGTAGACACTTGCGCTTTAATTTCATCAGGAGCGCTATTATTCCAAACACCCTCTTTAACGAGCCATTGCACATTACTATTAGACCAGTCCGAATCCAAAAGGCCCGTATAAATTTGTTTATAATGATCATCAGCATAAACATACGAACCAACAATTATTTCATAATTACCACGAGAATTTAAACCCATTAACCCTCGTCGACTAAAAGACAAAGAATGAAGCTCAGAAGGAGATGGAAAAATAAACAACCATCCACCTTCAGAACACATATTAAATTTGTATTCGTCAGGTTTATTCAACTGATCAATTACATCATTGACACGATAACCTGCCGCTTTATAACCTGACACACCCAAAAGTGCATTGATTTTATCTAAATCATAAGAAGTTGGGGAAGATAATGTACTATCAGTCGTCAGGCATTGCCTTAAAACATCCCACAACTCCTGACTCATTTTTATACCCTCACTCGTAGCATTTTTCGCGAGATCTGCCAATTGTTCATTGACCACCTTAACGGGCAAACTTAACAAAGTAGCTTTATTTTTTACCCACTTACAAAAGTTTTCCCATGCTTGTTTACCCGTTACTCCATGAGTGTTAATATACTCTTTATCATAAGTTGCAGAATATCCCATAGCTGAATAAATGGAACCGATTAAATCATAATAGGTATAGTACAAAATCGGTTCCATTCCGGTAGCATGAACCGTCTGATAACTGGAAGTAACTGCACCAAACGCAAGCACAACTGCCAGCACCATCGGAACAAACCTTTTTAAAAACTTCACATCACCAACACCTTTCCTTTTGTATTACAATCCTTGATTCCGGAAACGTGCCAGGAATGAAAATTGTAATACATTTATTTGTAAGATTTGATATAATCTAATCAGGAGGAGGATACAAATGATGAAAGGGAACCTTGATAATTTTGAGCAATGCGAAAAAAATATAAAAAAAAACCAAGATCCAACCGGAGGAAACCCGGACTATTGGCGCGATAAATACGCACCAAAAAAGCATACAAAAACCTACCTGAAAAGAAAATACAAACCCAGACTGCACAACCAGGAATACTACATCAAAAAATATATCTATAATGAAAATGAGAAAAAGCAATCAAAACCGGATAGCACAGACTTTTGGGGAAGGCTGACAGAATCCGAAAAGATAACTATAATTTTTTTGATTGTAGTATACGTTTGTTACAAATTATCAAGTTACATATAACACAAATAAGGGTAAGGGCATTAAATCCCTTACCCTTATTATGGTGATAACTATTTTCAAGAAGATACTAGGCCTAGGCCTGTGCTGTAAGCTTCTTGAAGACTTTGATGCCGATTGTTACGGCAAGCACTGTGCCAATGATACCCAGCGCATAAGGCGCAGATGCGGTAATCATGGATGTAACATCCGTCTGGACAGTAGCAAAGGCTGTCTTCATTGCACTTGAAATAGCTTCCATAGGTAACCTCCTTCTGATGGTCAAGCCATCTTAAAAAATTTTATTATGCTATAAATCGCGTAGCCTATGCCCCACGATATAAAGCCGAGAACAAAACCTGCGGATATTCCGGCGGCAATAACTGTTAAATATGTAGAAAACATATCATTATCAAAATTCATGTCTGCCACCTCCGCGATAATATATGAAATATGATAAGCCCCACCAACATTGACAGGACGAATAAAACAGCAACATTGTAACTCATCTTTGAAGCCAGAACTTCCGGCGTATCAATCACCTGAACAGTCTCAGAAGATACAATATCATCTGATCCGCTTTCCTCTGTAGAGCCGTCAACAGTAGGAGAAGCAGCCGGAGCAGTTTCCTGATTTTCCAAAACTTCGGTTTCATTCATTACTTAGCCCCTTTCCCGGAATCTTTTGGGGAAATAACAGCAGCGTCAACAAAGTCCACATCCACCAGTTTAAGGACTGGCTTTCCATCACTGCCGACAGTCATTTCAAAAGTGCCGTCATAAATACCAGGCACGTAGCTGACTTTATGTAACTTGTCCTCCGAAAGAAATGACTTACCGCGTCTGGTTCCGGATACTCCGTCAGCGGAAACGGTAGGTTCTACCTGCTCCCCGTGTTCGCCGTAAAAAAGAAACTCCATGGATACACCCTTGACAGCATCCCTTGTTTCAGTTGCTTTCATGTCTACAAGTCCCGAGTAATACAGAAAAATTCTTAATTTATTCATTGTCAATCTCCTTTATATTGTTTTCTACTTCTTCAATTCTTTGCAAGGAAAGCCCCGCATCCTTAAGATGACATTTCAAGTCATTCAAAGATTTTGAAGCAGCTTCAAAAGAATTGAGAAAATAATCAAAATTCGTTAATTGTGAAAATACTAAATTTTGTTTCTGTTGCTGTTTCCTGATTTGTTTATCCAGCCGTGCAAGCTCTTTCTTCCGATCTGATTCACCTTTTTTAGCTTCGAGGATTATATTTTCAAATTTTTCGTTAAATCCATTCCCAGCCTGCTGTTCGATGTAATCATAAACTTCCTGCGTCAACCGCACGGATTTTGCTATACTTTTCTTTACCAGCGTTAAGACTCCTTTCTATATTCCGCGATCTGATCCAGAATCAACACCGTATGATCGGCTAAACCATTCCGGATCTTACCGCCACTGTTTAAATACCAGGCCGCCTGCAATATATCTATCAGGCGGCGGCTCTCATAGCCCGGCACCCAGACCGCGCGCAGGGTATGACCGCATCCTATAACTTTATCTATCAGTACCAACCGATACCGATTGGGGGAGTATTTCTCGTAACTCCAACACAGATCCATCCCGCTACCTCTCAAAATCGCTATGCATATGTGCAAAAACTGCATTCCGTCTATGCATATCCTATGGATAAGCTGTTTATATCCCGGGATAACGCACCCCGGCAAGATCCCCACAGGTAACTTCCCGGTGTGCTGTAGCGCGTTACCCCGGGATATAAACAAGCTTACCCACAAGGATACGCACAAGACTACAAAACTGCAGCTTTTACACATACACACAGCGACTACGGAGACCGCGGACATGTACCTTTGATTGTCCTTTCTCGGCAATAAATCGGTATCAGTCGGTTAAAAAGGTTTAAACAAAGGATGCGCAAAAAGAAGAACGCGCGTCAGGGTGCCGGTCCGTGAGAGCCGCCGTTTTTGAAAAAGTTATTCCAAGCAGGGGACTGACAAGGAAACACACTATCGTAAATGTCCGGGACGAAAAAACACCGTCCATCCACACAGGACGGGCAAAGTTTACATTTTGCGGACATCACCGGGAAAATATCTTCCGGAGCATCAACTAGATCAGCCGCCGGAGAGTCTTCCGGAGCATCAACTAGATCAGCCGCCGGAGAGTCTTCCGAAGCATCAACTGGATCAGCTGCCGGAGAGTCTTCCAGAGCATCAACTGGATCAGCTTCAAAACATATAAGATCCTTACAACTTAATAAATATTTACAAAGAACTACAGCATAAAACTCACGATCAGCACAAGCAGAATGAAGTTTCTCTCTAACGGCTTTCATTTCTTCCGAAGTTCCATGATCAAGATCAAAGTCAATGAATTCACGTTCAGCAGCCATATAAATAGCATCCGCTAATTCAAAATCTCGTAAATGATCATCAAAGACACTTTTTAATATTTCCATTTTAATTTTCATAGCAGCACCTCCATGAAAAAACCTAATGTAAAAATTTTTTAGTTATGATATACTAGAGGTAAAAATAAAATGTATCTCAATTTTGTTAACCTCTAATAGTATAATAACAAAATCGAGATACAATGTCAAGAAAATTATCAAAATTTTGCTAAAAAGGAGAGAAATGTTTTACGAAAACCTAGACAAGATTTTAAAAAAGAAAAATCTAACACTAAACAAACTAGCAAAAGGCACCGGAATAGCCCAATCACAAACAACAAAATGGAAAAAAGGTTTTTTACCTGGAAGCGAAATATTAATAAAAGTATGCAAATACTTAGAGATATCCAGTGACTACCTATTAGATCTTAATCCAGAAGCACCACCAACCCTAACCGATCAGGAACAAGAACTTCTGGAACACTTCCGACAATGCAGCCCAGGAGAGCAGGACAGCATTTTACTACTGGCAAATGCCGGAGCGGCAAAAGCCGAACAAGAAAAAGAATCATCAAATTCAAAAAACGTAGGGTAAAAGATATCTAAATTGAAATAACATAGATTAGTAGAAATTTTTGAACTTAAAATCGAAAACAATAACATATAACACAAAAGATTCTTTTATTATGGTGAAAAAGACAAAGATAACTTTTAATCAAGTTGTCGGGGGTTCGAATCCCCCGTGTCTCACTGAAAGATCTATAGTGGTTTGCTATAGGTCTTTTTTGTGCTAAGAAGTATACGAACTGTTTATTTTTATGGCATTTGGCATTGCAGCACCACTTCCATATGAGGTTATAGGACATGGGCTGCTGTTTGTGGATATTGCGATTGCAATGTATGATCTGGACAAGTTTAAGCGTATTAATGATATGTATGGACATTCGGCTGGAGATGAAGCATTAGTTGCGGTATCGGAAGCTGTGAGGTCCAGATTATGCGAGGACGAGATTCTGGTTCGCTGGGGAGGGGAAGAGTTTATCGTCATCATGAAACAGAATGAGCGGAGATTTGAGGAACATGCGCAGGAAATCCGCGAGGCTGTGGAACAGTTACAACTGGAAACCGTGTAGTGATGTACTGCAGCGAAATGGACTCCGCAGATAACGGTTATTGTGGATAAATCAGATGATAAAAGAATCCAAAAGGTATCATCAATCATACCTTTTGACCGGAACAACTTATGAGATAAAATAAAAAGGGAGCGGTGACGCTCCCTTTTTCCGATATGGAAGAATAGTTATTTGATGCAGTTCATGGTGGCATTTTCTGCGTTTAGCTGTTTTTTGACACGATGTTTCCAAATCATATAAGTAACAATCAGTAAAATACCGGTTGTCAGCCAGGCAGCAGCATCAGCACTGCATACACCCACGTATCCAAAAGGCTTTGTGGCGATCAGGATAACCGCATAACGGCTGAACAGTTCAAGTACACCACTGAGCATGGGAACCAGACCACGGTCTAAGCCCTGCAGACCATTACGGTATACAAAGATCCATGCCAGAGGCAGCATAAAAATACTTGCAATGTGCAGATACTGCATTGCTGCGTGCAGTGTCTGTTCAGATGGGTTGTGGATGAACCATCCGACCATCGTAGGTCCGGCAAGGCAGCAGAGCAGTGCGGCGGCTCCGGCTGCAAAGAAACATAAATAAAATGCATCTTTCATACCGCGGAAAATGCGGTCATGTTTTCCAGCACCGAGATTCTGTCCGCAGTAGGTGGCCATGGCTGTACCGAGTGTCGGCATGGTCTGGGTGGCGATGTTGCTGACTTTGGAAGCAGCAGTAAAAGCAGCTACCACGCTGGAACCAAACACGTTGACGGCACTTTGCAGGATCATGGTTCCGATTGCTGTGATGGAATAGTTTAAAGCCATCGGAATTCCCACAGACAGCATCCGGCGGATCTCATGAAAATCACAGTAATAATCTTCGCGTGTGGTCCGCAGGATGTCATATTTGCGGAACATGACAATGAAACATAAAACTGCGGAAACCGCCTGCGAGATAACGGTGGCATAAGCGGCACCGGCAGTGCCGAGTTTTACCACAACAATAAGGAAGATGTCCAGAAAAATATTGAGACCGCTGGACAGGATCAAAAAATAAAGTGGTGTCCGGCTGTCACCGATCCCACGTAAAATACCGGATGCTACGTTATATGCCATGGTAGCAAAGATACCGGCAAAGATGACCCGGATGTACCGGTTTGCCAGTGTGAGGATATTTTCCGGAGTATTCAGCCACAGAAGCAGCTGGCGGGAAAACGCAACCGTAGGAACGGTCAGAATCATGGAAATTACAACCGTTAAAAGCAGTGAAAGTGCTACGCAATGACGGAGAAGTTTCATGTCTTTGGCACCGAATGCATGGGATACCATGACACCGAATCCCTGAGCAATTCCGTTGGCGAAACCGAGAACCAGAAACATCAGGCAGCCCGTAGAACCAACGGCGGCCAGTGCATCCTCCCCAAGATACTGGCCTACGATCACGGTGTCTACCATGTTGTAGAACTGCTGGAACAGATTTCCAAGCAGAACCGGAAGGGAAAAAAGAAGAATGATCTTCATTGGATTTCCGATCGTCATGTCTTTTCTCATAGTAAAATCTCCTTTACCTCTTATTCATTTGTAATTGTAGTCAAAGAAAGAGACTAACAGTAAGGATAGTCTCTTTTCGTGCGGGCAACAGGACTTGAACCTGCACGGTCTCCCACTAGAACCTAAATCTAGCG